>Ga0207018_1026_pt1 | contig 27574 bp, 22 predicted proteins | sample Alteio_BWMinCont_52_FD_153476 | JGI IMG/M metagenome (GOLD analysis project Ga0207018, IMG submission 153476) | Enriched cells from forest soil in Barre Woods Harvard Forest LTER site, Petersham, Massachusetts, United States -... | ecosystem: Environmental > Terrestrial > Soil > Temperate forest >...
GCAGATGAATCCGAGTACGGGCGGCCGGCGTCCGGGCGATGGATACAATGCGTGGCGGACTTCACCAGCGAGCACGCCGCCGAGATACGGCGACCCGAACGAGTAGTCGCGGTCGATGACTCCCACCGCGGAGAATCGCCCGAGCGACTTCGCGAGTTCTTCCGCTGCGAACGGCCGGAACCAGCGCATGCGCACGAAGCCGACCTTCTTGCCTTCCTGGCGCATCTTTCGGATGGCAACCTTGACGGGCGTCGAAAGCGTGCCCATGCCCATCAGCACGATGTCGGCGTCGTCGGTCATGTATTCTTCGAAGAATGGGTTGCCGTAAGAGCGGCCAAAAATCCGCTCAAAGTCAGCGTAGGCTTCGCGGATGACGCCGACGGTGCGCTCCATGGCCGCAAAGTTTTGACGCCGAATTTCCATCACCCAGTCTTCGTTGCCCTGCGGGGCGACGGTGATGGGATTGTCAGGATGGAGGAGCAGGTCGGCGCGGTTGTAGCGAGGTAGGAATTCGTCCACCTTGTCCTGCGTGGGAATCTTGACCAGCGCCTGCGAGTGCGTGAGGAACGCGCCATCGCAACTGATCGCGCAGGGCAGGAAAATGCGACGATCCTCCGATACGCGGTAGGCAATGAGGGCCGTGTCCAGCGCCTCCTGCGGGTTGTCCACCCACACGAGCTGCCAGCCGAGATCGCGGACGGCCAGCGCGTCGTTGTGCTCGACGCCGAATGCGCCGGGATCGTCGAGCGCCCGGTTGCCAACCATGGCGACCATCGGAATTCGCAGCGCCGGCGTGACGGTGAGCGCCTCCATCGCGTACATCCACCCGACGCCGCTGCTGCCGCAAAACACGCGCGCGCCGCACGCGGACGCGTGTTTCACGATTTCAAATTGCGAGTGCTCGCCTTCGGCGACGATGTACTCGCAATCCAAATCCCCGTTCGCCACCAGCTTGGCCACGTACTGCATGACGGTGTCGTACGGCCGAATCGGATAGGCCGTGACCACGTCGACGTCCGCCAGCTTGCACGCGACCGCGATCGCTTCGCTGCCTGTGATAAGCGCGGTCTCGTCCGCTTTTCGTTCCTGCTGTGCTCCTGTTGCTGTCGCCATGGCAATTCTCCTCCCTGGACCGTCAGGCCCCGCGGGCGATGTTCAGCATTTCGGGAACTTGCTCTTCGTACTGGCCTCGATAGCGGAAACCGTGCGAGCGGTCCTCGCGATTTGCGATTTTTCCCTGGAGCCACGTTTCGTAGCCCGGTTTGTCCTTGCGCCACATCTCCCACTGGCTGGCGTTATCGCTGAATTCCGCCTCGTTCACCATCGTGACGCAATCTTTCACGGGACAGACCGCTTCGCACACGCCGCATCCGCAGCAGGCCTGCATGTTCGGGTCGTACAGATTCTCGGGGGTGACGTCGAAACAGGAGTCCGGGCAATGCAGCCAGCAGAGCGTGCACTTGATGCAGGTGTCGAAGTTCAGCACAGGCCGCATCGTGCGAGTCGTGTATTTTTTGAACGTCGGATTGCGGTCCGGCTGAAATCCTCCCGACGTGTGCGAGACCGGATCTTCCATTCCGCGGCCGGCCGGAATGCTGGGAATGGCGATGCCGTCGCCCATCTCATGCCATTTGGGCAGATCGAACTTGTAGGGAACCTCGGGATTGCCCTGATCGGGTGTTACCGTGATCGAGGTGGTTCGTTCGTGCGCCTTCGCTGCGGACTGCGCTTTGATCGGATCCTTCCATTCATCGAGGATCACTTTTTGCACGGATTTCAGGCTGAACAGTTCCGGCAAGATCCGCGAGATCGCGCCGAGGATACGCACATCGGTGTGGTCGTCCTTGTAAACCCACAGGCCGGAGAAACTGACCGTGCCCTTCACGATGGAGAGCTGGTATGGATATTCCTTGCGATGGGACATGGCGATGAGCGTGTCGGGCTCTTCGCGGGAGGTGACGATCAGCGTGCCGCCGGGCTTCAGCAGCTTGTTCACGGGTTGCAGGCCGTACCACGCCCAGGACTCGACGCCCTTGCACAGCGTGTCGTCGACGGCGATGGTGATATCGACTTCCTTGGGCTCGTATTTGGCCATGCCCTCCTCGAGCGTCATGTCGTCGGTGGCGACGATCGCGAAGTTCTTGGCGGGAATGCCGTTGCGTTCAGGGCTGTCGCCGTATCGGCCGAAGGATATGCCGGGCTTGCCCTCCTCATGCGCCGCCAGGACAATCGCGCGGCTGATATTCTTGGCCAGGGTTTTCTGAAAAATGCCCCGGTAGATAATCTCGATAGCGAAGAGCCGGCCCATATTTTGTACCTCCATTCGAGTCACATTTTGTTCAAGACAATGCCCTCAATTTTTTCGATGTGCCGCCGCATCGCGGCTTCCGCGGCCACGGGGTCGCGTCGCTCGATCGCGTGCAAGATTTGGCGATGGCCTTCGAGCGATTTCTGCAGCCGCCCTTCCACTTGTAGGGTCTGCTCGCGGCTCTCTTTCAAGAGATCCATGAAAACGTCCAGGACGTTCAGCACCACTTCGTTTCTGGCCGCGTGCGCGATGGTATTGTGGAACTCAGTGTCTTCCTCGATGGCCAGCTCGCCGCGATCGACCTTTTCCTGCTGGCGCTGGATGATTTTCTGGAGATGCTGCAAATCTTCGAGGGAAGCGTGGCGGGCAGCTCGCCTGGCGAGCACCGGCTCGATCATGGCGCGAAATTCGAGGAGTTCGCCCACGAATTCCCGACGGTGGAGAAATGCCGCAGTCAGAGGGTTCAGCAGGGAATCGGCGGAAGGAGTGCGGACCACGGTACCCTCTCCGTGGCGCGCCTCGACAAAACCGGTCACCTCTAGCGCTCGAACAGCATCCCGCAGCGAGCCGCGGCTGACATGAAACATGCCTGCCAGTTCGCGCTCCGGGGGCAGCTTCTCGCCCGGCTTCAACGCGCCGTCGCAAATCAGGCGCTGAATTTGCAGGGCTATCTTCTCGTAGACTTTCGTCTTATGGATGGCCTCAACGTCGCTTCGAGCGATAGACATCGTGGTCCTCGCCGTGGCCCAGTGGACTAATGTGTGTACGTGTGTCCGGGGATACTCCTGCGTGACTGTGGATGTCAAGCTATTTTTTGCGGTATTTTTGCCCGGTCGATTTTTGAGAGGCGGCGGGCGTCGACTAAGAAAACGAGAAACGGCGTGGCGCAGGTGGCGAGGATCCGATCCCCCTACTTACACTTGTGGCGCAAACTCGAGGTCGCTTCTCCCAGGGCCGTTGCTACGCGGTTTTGGAGGAGGCCTGCTGTTCCGGGATCGTCCAGCGCAATGCCTCAGCCCGGTCGCGGAACACCCGGATTCCGTATTCGCCCTGCGCTTCGCGCATCATTTTGAACATGCTGGCGAAGCCGGACTGCTCGTCCGTGGCCACGAGCACCGCGCGGCGGGAATGGGGCGAGAAGATCGTCGCGGCCGTCACCTCGCGCACGTCATCCGGGCTGAGATCGACTCCCGTCACAGCGGTGCAATCCACAATCTGGGAACAGTCGGGGTCGAAGCTGGGATCGACCAGGAGCTTCCGCTGATGAGCCAATATGTCGGCTGCCGTCAGGTATCCGGATGCAGTGCTAATAACCAATCGCCGCGTTTTATCGATCTGATATGAGGCTGGCATAGCTTGTCCTCCTCTCCAGGTGTGTCCTGCATGGGTGCAGGAGGGGACCGTCTTGACCAGAGATTTCGTTGGGCCTACGTTGTGCGCAGAGTACTCTTCTCCGGTCCTCGATACAACGAATTTCGATTCGAGGATTAATTTACAGCGTGGGCCCCCCGGCAGCGCGCTGCACGTCATGCGGCTCACGGGGCACGTACAGGAGATTGTCGCGGGGAAGTAAGTAGCATCGCCGAATCCCCACAGTTGTTTATCAACCCAATCCAAAACTTGCGTTTGTAGAAAGCAAAGCCATGCTTTAATCTGCACGCCAAACGCCCTGTTTCCAATGTTGGCAGTTCGTTTTTAGGCCCCATGTGAACCTCGTGCAAGTCGGCCCTTTGGAACCTAGTGGGAGGCGGTTATGCATCGGCTTGCGATTGCCCGTTTAAGTTTCATTCTTTCTGGACTGATCGCCGCCAGCCACTGGCAGCCTGCCAACGCTCAGTCAAAACTCGCGGCTGACCTGCAGCAGAAGATCGATCAGGTCGCCGCCGATGAACTTGCCAAGACCGAGGGGCCAAGCGCATCGATCGCTGTCGTCAAAAACGGTGAGATCGCCTATCTACACGCGTACGGTAGCGCTCGCCTCGATCCATCCACGCCAGCAAAGCCGGAGATGCGCTATAGCATCGGCTCGATCAGCAAACAGTTCACCGTCACGGCCATGCTTCTTTTGCAGGAACAGGGCAAGCTCTCTATCGACGACGCTGTCGGAAAATTCATCCCTGGCCTCACACAGGGCAACAAGGTGACCATTCGTCAGCTCCTTTCGCACACCTCGGGTTATCAAGATTTTTATACACCGGACTATTTGTTACCCATGATGCTGCAACCCACTACGGCGCTAAAGACTGCGGAGCTTTGGGCACGCAAGCCGCTTGATTTCGAACCCGGCACAAAATGGCAGTACAGCAACACGAACTATACGATCGCGGGTCTTATCGTAGAGAAAGCCAGCGGTGTACCCCTGGTGCAGTTCTTACAGGAAAAGGTGTTCGCGCCTCTCGGCATGAAAAGCGCCATAAATTGGGATGAGGGGAGGCCCAGCGACGCCGATTCGGCGGGCTACACGCGCTACGCACTCGGCCCTCTGCGCCCGGCACCCAAGCCGGCTGGAGGCTGGGCGTTTGCCGCCGGAGAATTGGGCATGACTGCCGAAGACCTAGCAAAGTGGGATATTTCGATCATGAATCAGAACGTTATGAAGCCCGCATCGTATCGCGCGTTTGAAACGGAGACGCTTCTCAAGAATGGATCGGGCGCCGGATATGGACTTGGTCTCTTCATCGGCTCGCAAGCTGGCCATCGTTCTTTGTCACACAGCGGCGGGTTCTCGGGCTATACGGCGCAGAATAGTGTGTTCCCCGACGATCGCACTGCTGTCGTCGTGCTCACGAACCAGGACAACAGCGACGCCGCTGAGGCAATCGTCAGTGGTGTTGCGACGTTGCTTCTGAGTGTCGATGATCCAAAAGCCCGGGAGAAGCTTGCTCAGGCGCGAGGGATTTTCGAAGGCTTGCAGCGCGGTACAATCGATCGTTCACTCTTTACCGAGAATGCAAATTTTTACTTCAATGGCCAAGCCTTGAGGGATTACGGCAGCAGCCTCGGCCCGCTTGGGGCCCGGACGAGTTTACGCAGGTAAGCCAGGAGTTGCACGGCGGCATGATGCTGCGGGTATATTCCGTTAAATGTCCGCGGATGAACTTGCAAGCCTGGACTTACGAATTACCGAACGGGAAGCTGGAGCAATATCTGGTAGCTGCACAGAATTAGATTCCACCCTAAGGGTTATTCCGGACGGATCGTCGGGCCATTCTGATTCAGCGCAAATGGGACAAGTCCCATCGCGCCCTAAGAGACACAGTAGCCGTTCGTCCGAAAGCTCAGGGTTAAGGGCGCTCTTCTACTTTTCATGGTAGACGTATTTGTTGTTGTCGCAGACGTACTCCGCGATCTCCCAGCCGGGCTTCAGGTGGTAGGTTTGCGAGGCTTTCCAGGGCTTCGTGTAGGCTTTCGGATCTTCGATCGTGAAATCGTCGACCAGCGTATCGCGATCGACGCGGTGGATTCGTTCCACGACGTGCAGGTCTTCCGAGTGGGGAAGCCCGGCGTGATCGAGCCACGTGATGTCGTTGAATCCGACCGTGTCCACGACGAGCGTGTCGCCGTCCCACTTGCCGATGGAGTCGCCGTTATAGGTGAGGCCGATATCATCGCGGTGGCCGCGATCCAAGTGGATTTGGCGAACCTGGTTGCCTGCTTCGATATAGATCAGGATTTTGCCGGGCACTTGGAAGATTTCCATCGGCAACGGAACGTACATGACGCGCGGAATTCCGTGCGGCAGGCAGGCGAGATTCGGGTCGTTGACCTTTGTGTCGGCCTTCTTGAATCGCTCTTCGGCCCAGGAAGTGAACGGCGGCGTCGTTCCCTTGGGAAAAAGGGCCGGGTGAAACTGATCGATCATCCACACGCCGGTGAGGTCGGGAGTGCCGCCCGCCGGAGCAGAGGCCGCGCCCGGCGCCAGCAGCACGGACGAAACAAAAATCAGTACCGCTGCGGACAGCGTGAATGCTTTCAAGCGCTTTTGCACGATGAAACTCCTTGAGGGAAGCAAGGCGAGATGCCTCACCGGACAACTGCTGAGAGTTCCTGCCCGCTCGAAAAGACGATTTTCTCGAGGCGCATCACCAGCCGGCCGTCCTTGGCGCGATTGCCAACCATTGTGATTTCATCGCCCGGCTTTACAGTGTCGCGCTTCCAGTTGACGCGAGCGAGCATGCCCAGGCTCGCGAGTTCGGCGGTCCAGGAGATTGTGGCGCCTTTGTCGTCTTTCGCTTCGATATAGATGTAGGCGTGCGGGTTCGTCCACTCGAACTTTGTGACCGTGCCCTTGATAGAGGTGACCGCGGCCATGTCATATTCCGCCGTGGAGTGGTGCGCGAAAATCGGGCCGGCCAGGAGAATCCACGCGGCGACGGCGGTCAGTGCGAAGACGATTCGTTTCGTTTTCACTCGTAACCCTCAAAAAGTGACGGAGTGTATTCCTCCATCGATTTTGGGAAAACATAAGCGCGGCGCTGGCCGAAGTCAACCGTCATTTTTAACTCGATACTTAAATTCGGATGTGCGATCTGCCGGTCTTGCCGGCGCTTGCGGGCTGAATGTCACCCACGATTCGACCCGCGTTACTATATCCCCGGCAAATACGCGATCCCCGCTTGTTTTGATTCTCCAGCAACTTCATAATAGCAATAGTGCCATGATTCGCCCGACCATTCCCGTTCTCACGTTGTCAGCCGCGGCCACGCTGGGATTGTTCTGCGCGCCGCGCGCCGCTGTGCGGCCGTCAGCGGCTGCCCCTGCGGCGCAGCGGCTCGATGCAAATCAACCGGTCATTCGATTCGTAAAGGACCCCGAACCGGCGCCGCCGCTCGATACCAAGGACATTTTCGGCCATCCGGTGACCAAGGATAATTGGGCGGGCAAGGTCGTGATGGTGAATTTCTGGGCCACCTGGTGCCCGCCGTGCCGTTACGAAATTCCCGAGCTGCTCCAGTTGAAACAGGAATATGGCGACAAGCTGGAGATCGTCGGCATTTCCGAGGATGACGACGGGCCCGACGGGGTCATCAAGTTTGTTCTGGCAAAGAACATGGACTATCCCATCGTCATGGCCACGCGCGAAATCGTCCGATCCTACGGCGGAGTGCCGGCGCTGCCCACCACGTTTCTGATCAACACCGAAGGGCGTGTCGTGACCAAGCACAGCGGTCTCTACCCAAAGGACGCCTACGATCAGGAGATTCGCGCCCTGCTCGGCATGCCCATCTACGCGCGGGTCGAAACGTTCGTGGATAGCGGCCAGCTCTTTTTTGAAAAATGCCGCGAACGCCACCGAATTGCCGGGAGTGAGCTTCAAGGGACTGACTGCGGATCAGAAGAAGATCGCGCTGCGGCGACTGAACTCCGAGAGCTGCACTTGCGGGTGCGATCTGACGCTTTCGCAGTGCCGCGTGAATGATACAGGCTGCCCGGTGAGCGGAGACATGGCGGAGCAAATTGTGAAGGAATCGGCCGGCGGAGCAAAGCAGGCGCCGGCAGCGCCGCCCGGCGCGAAGGGAACGACCTAATTACGCATTAGCCCGTTGAGTTTTTGTCATTCTGAGCGAAGCGAAGAATCTCTCCGTGCAGGCGCCCAATTCGCAGAGAGATTCTTCGCTTCGCTCAGAATGACAAGAGCGCCTCCCCGGTAGTAAAATCAAGTTCAAGAGGTCAAAGACATGGCGTTTGGCGGAGCGAGCTGCAATTCATCGAATGAAGTTGTCGCGCTTCCCGATCCGGCTGTCGACAATCCGCTGGCTGCGGCGAAGGGCCGCGAGACGGCGGTCGTCGCGGGCGGCTGCTTCTGGGGAATCCAGGCGGTCTTCGAGCGGCTGAAGGGCGTGCTGCGCGCCACGTCCGGCTATTCCGGGGGCGCGGCGAACACCGCGACCTACGAAAAGGTCTGCTCGGGGCGCACGGGACACGCGGAGTCCGTCGAAGTAATCTTCGATCCGTCGCAGATTTCGTTCGGGCAAATCCTGAAGGTATTTTTCTCGGTCGCGCACGATCCGACGCAGCTCAACCGGCAAGGCCCCGACCAGGGCACGCAATACCGCTCCGCGATTTTCTACACCACCGAAGACCAGAAGCGCATCGGCGAAGCCTACGTGAAGCAACTCGACTCGGCCAAAGTTTTCCGGCAGCCGATCGTCACGCAAATCGTTCCACTCGAGAAATTCTATCCCGCCGAGGATTATCACCAGGGCTATATGGACCTACATCCCGAGAACATGTACATCGTGATCAACGACTATCCGAAAGTCGAAAACCTGCGCAAGCACTATCCGGCGATGTTTGTGGAGAAGAAGTAGGAGAAGTAGAAGAAGCGAAGGAAGTTCAGCACGGCACCGGTTAGCGGACTCGGGGTCAGCTGCGGTCTCCCCTCGGAATCTCTCCTCGTTATTTGAGTCTGTTGAGGTTGTAGGTCGTCTCGAGGGATTTGTCTTCGGGAAGCATGACCTTGACTGTGACCCGGCCGGGCGCGAACTGGTCGGCGTCAAAACTCAGGACGATCTCGCGCGCGTAAACCGTGCAGTCGGTGTTGACGGGATAGGGATAAATGAGTTGACTGTTCGGGTCGCAGGTCACCGCATTGACCGTATTGCGCGGCTCGATCGCTTTCGATTGGGAGACAACAACCTTGTAGGTCTCGGCGGGGGGCGGCGGTCCCACGTAATTAATCTTGAGCGACGTCACCACTCGAACGAGGATCAGGCCCGGATTCGCATGGTAGTCGTCGGCGGCCTGGAACTTGGTGTATGCGTAATTCCGCATGGCCCTCAGCACGATTTGCTCGTAAGGCTTTTGGAATTCTACGGATTGCACATACGCGATCGGATGATCGGAGGGATAAAGGAAGTCGTGTTCGTACTGTTTGAGAAACGCCGCCAAATCCTCGTGATTGCTCGTTTGACCAAGAGAACGCGCCTGCTCGATTTCCTCCGGCGAAAGTGACGTGTCGATCGCCAGCGCATTCAGCGAGAACAAGGTACAAAGGGCAAGAACAAGACCTTGAACTCGCCGCGATCGGGCAGGCGGAGAAGGAGGCTTGTTTGCGCGTCCTGGGTCCATTACTGACTAGGATACTGCCAAAACCCAGGAGACGGAGCCAAGAAAAAATGTATTTGCCGTTCATGGAGCGGACTTATCCCGCGAGAACGTCACCCCAGTTGGGAGATTGAACTAGTTCGCGCCCGTCGGTCGATTCCCGGTCGCGAGCTTAGCCTTTAAGTTGATCTCGCTATCTTTCAGCATTTCGACCGCTCGCTGCCAATCGGTACGGTTTGGAGAAGTTAATCTCACCGCGTGCTCCCCCACAGGAATCTTAAGAACGGCCGGCGTATTGCCTACGAATTTTCCGTCAAGATACACATCGGCGCCGTCCGGGTCGGAGGAGACGGTAACGGTCCCGAATTCGCCGGTGGCTTCGCGCGGCGGTGAGGGGGGAGCGGTGACCGCTGGGTAGAAACGATGAAGTACCTCGATCAGGTCGTTCGAACTGAGGGCGAAGCCGATGCCTTGAAAGCCCTTGGCAACGACTTTTTGAGTGTTGATGCCCACAACCTCGGCATGGCCATTGAGGAGTGGCCCGCCGCTGTTACCCGGGTTAATGGCCGCGTCGGTTTGAATCCACGTCCCCCTGCCATTGCCTTCCGATTCACCGACAGCGCTCACGATCCCCCTGGTGGCCGAGAACGGCAAACCGTGGCCGGGATTTCCCAGCGCCACGACCGTCTGACCTTGGCGGACCGTCGTCAGATTGGCCAGCGTCAGGTGCTGGAAGCCAGCGCCGTCGACCTTGGCCAGGGCGATGTCTTTTTCGTCGTCGATGTAAACTACGCTCGCTTCGAGCCTTGGCCCCGTGGACATTTCCGCGACCAGCGTGTCTTCGCCGCGGGCTACATGGGCATTCGTGGCAATCACCCCAGTTTCGGTAATGAAAAATCCGCTCCCTTGTTTTTCTGCACCCCTTAGCAGGACGACCGCGGGCTTCGATTGTTGCACCACGTCCTCGACGGGGAGTTCCGGCCGCATTTCGATCGTCGAGTTTCCTGCGAGTGTCGCTGTGACGGCACCCGTGAAAGACTTGGAAACAGGCTTGAGCGCAACGTCGAAGTGATCGGTTTTCAGCAGCCAGTACTCTCCCTTGTCGATGCCGGTGAGCGAGACCCATCGCACGGGGCCCTCGGTCATAACGATTTCCTTCGTGGCGTAGCCATCCATACTTACGCGGAGAGTCATGGCATGGCCGAGGCGGGCGCCAAACACGGTAAGGGTCCGATGGAAGTAACCGCCAGGCACCTTCATTTCGTATGGTGTGGTTCCGACTACCACGCCGTCGATTTCGACAGTGGCTTCGGGTGGAGTGCTTGTAATTCTAAGCGTATCGGCTCGAGCCGGCTCTGCAATGAATGGGAGAAGGGAAGCGAAAAGGAAAAGGGTGCGGACGCAGAAGCGCTTCATATCGGTGCCTTTCGCGGACGAAAGTTCCTTTAAGCGGCGGGAAATGTATCGCAAGGTTTGCGGAAGGGGTAGTGACACTTGTCATGTGCAGTGACAATGTAAAGGTCGCCGCTTTTCCCGGCAGCCTATCGCCACACAGATCGTTCCACTCGACGCGGAAGCGCTACCCGGCGATGTTTGTAGAGAAGAAGTAAGATTCTAGTGGGGCCTACCAACGTAAATAATTTCGCCAGGCTTGATCTTCTCGACGGCTTCAAAACAGCTCGGGAACAGCGCGCTGAGATCCTCCAATCGATTCGACCGCGCTGCCAAAACGACCACGGCAATCCGACGTCCGGTCAAGTTCTGCTGGTAGCGAAGATTTGTATCCAGCGTGACAAGCACGTCGAAAGCGCTTTCGGCAAGGTCCAGCAACTGTCCATTTGTTTTGCCTGACCACCCGGCTTCCTGAACCGTGGAACAAATGTGTTCGGCGGAAGAAATAGCGTGCTTCAACGCCGATGGAACGCACTCGTCCAGCAAGACCCTCACTTGAGTTGGGAAACCAGGCTAATTCGCGCTTCTTCGAGGGCCGAAACGGCGATTTCACGGCTGACGGAAGGGTACTGCGCCAAGAAATCGTCCAGATTGTCTCCGCCCTGGAGGTATTCGAGAAGAATCTTGAAGGGAACGCGCGTGCCGCGGAAAACCGGCTCGCCGCCGAGAATGTCCGGGTCTTTGACAATGGCGCTTTGCATGGAGACGCACCTGAACTGTGGCGATTATATCAGGGAAAGGAAAGAGCGTCTTCGAGATGTTCGGAGCAGCGAACCTGGAAACGAAAACGCGCCAGAAGGTCCACGAGCGGGCCTTCTGGCGCGCCGGAAAGACTTAGTTGGCCAGCGGATCGGGGCGCACTTGGAACTTCACAGCTTTGCTGGTTGTGCCCTTGCCACCTTCGAGGTGCCACGGGGTGCGCGTCGCGTAGGTGGACCAGAGGCCGCGGCCCTTCCAGCCGGCCTTGGGATCGTCGATGCGGCCGTCCAGGCTCTTGGCGAAGAAGCCCATGGGGTAGGGAACGCGCATCACGGTCCAGTTACCGGTTTTCGGATCGAGCGCTTCAAGAGCGTCGGTTCCGTTGGCGGTCGCGATCGGCGTGTCCTTGCCGAATCCGGACGTGTCAAATTGATCGACCCAGTTGTAGTAGTTCGTGTCCGCGCTGCCGTAGCCGGTCACGCCCTGGAAGCTCGGGCCGGGCGTGCGATACAGCGTCCAGCCTTCGGGGCAGTGCTGGCCGGTGGCGGTTGGGCCATTCAGCGGGCCCTTGCACTTGCGGCGATCGAAGCTAGCGAGGTGTCCGCTGGAAAGCACGGTCCAGATCACGCCGTCTCTGGTGATGTCCATTCCGCGCGGAGAGAATCCCTGCACGGGAGCCTTGGGGTTGTTCCACGGCACTTCGTAGATCTCCGCGAGCGCCGTGTGGGCCGGGTCTGAGCCGGGATTCAGGCGAACGATGGCGCCGGGGAAGCCGAGCACTGTGCCCCAGATCGAGCCGTCGACCGGGCTTGGGCTCACGCCGTAGAAGCCCACCTTGATGCGCATGTCCTTCGTGGGATCCATCGGCTGGCCGGGTTCGGTGTATTCGTCGCGCTTGCCATTGCCGTTCGTGTCCAGAACGAAAGGCGTCCAGCCCTGCGATTTTTCGGCATCGTGGGTTTCGTCATACATCTTGGTGTTCAGCCAGCCGACGTTGTCGCCGCCGGGATTGCTGAACCAGAGCGTGTTGTTCGCGTCTTCGGCGAACATGAGGTGCTGTGTGCTGGTGCAGAGATCCACCAGATCCCACTTGCCCGTCTTGGGATCGTACACGTTGGTCTGGCGCGAGCTGTTCGAAATCGGGAAGGACATCGCGAATTGGTCGCTCGAGCCCTTTTTGCAATAGGCGGGATTCGATCGGTCGCGCGTCGCGGCGGCGGTCCAAAGGCGGCCCTGCGAGTCCATCATCAAGCTGTGCGCGGTGGCATGCGAAACGGCGGCTTGCTCGTTGCCCCAGTAGGGCGAAGGCTCAAGAAGCTCTTCCGGCTCGGCCATGGGCGTTCCCGGCTTGTAGGGAATCGCGATTTGCTTGAAGGTATTCTTCGTTGGGTCGAGCACGGTGATGAAGTCGGAGCTGTCTTCGTGCACGCCGTAGACGAGGCCGTTGGGATTGGAAGTCACGTTCCGGCGGTCCACGGAAATTTCATCGTGGAAATATTCTTTCGGTCCGGCCCAGTCCCACTGGGTGATGACGACGTTGCGCTCGGCGCCCTGGGGACGCGGCGGAGCGGGCGGCAGCGCGCCGGCCTTGATGCGATCGGTCCAGTCGGCGTATTCCGTCAGCAGGCGATTGCGCCCGACGCGCACGGAAACGGCGTTCATCATCGGGCCGACTTGCGCGGACTTGATGCGGCGGTCCCACGCGGCGAGCGTGGTGTCAAACGCGCCGAGCGACGGCTCGATTTCGCGCGTGGCTTTGTCGCCGAGCTGATGGCAGGCCTCGCAGCCGTCGGTCTTCACGTTCTCAATCCACTGGCCCTGGTCCGTGATTTTCTCGGAGATGCCGTTGCCCTTGTCGCCCGTGCCGGGAAAATCGCTCTTCGGCGGGATGTGCAGCAGGGAATACCAGTACGCCGCGGGATAGTATTTCGCGGCCTCGTGCTCGTCGGGCGCGATCACGGCGGTGAGGTTCAGCATCTTGCCGGGCATCGCTTTCACTTTCGCGGAATCCACCAGGCCGTAGCCGCGCACCCACACGTCGTAATTCGCTTTCGGCAGTTCGGGGATCACGTAGCGGCCCTGATCGTCGGTCACGACGATTTTGCGATAGCCGGTGGGCAGATCTTTGGTTTCCGCGATCACCCACACGCCCGCCTCCGGGCCCTTCGAGCTGGTGACCACGCCGCCGATGTCATCGGAGACGATCTTGATTTCCGCGGCGGGCTTGCCCGCGGTGCGGCCGGTGCGCGCGATTGCCAGCAGCGCAACGATCATAACGGCCAGAATTACGAGGATCGACGTTCTCTTGTTCATCACGGCTAATCTCCTTCGGCGGCTAAGCCAAGGCACTCTCGAACCAGGTTTGGGATGTGCGAACACTGAATGTTCTCAGAGTGTTCCGAGGACCGTGAGGAATCGTATGCCGGACGGAAACTGTTGTCAATCGGTGGTTTCTGAACGGGTTGCGGGGGAAGAAGCGGTAAGCATTGCAAAAGCGGGACGAACACAGTGCTGCTATCCCGGCCACCGAAACCCCATCGCTCCGACTATACGATTGACGAGATTCACTAGGAAGTGAAACCGACGTCGCGTAGAATCGACCTGAGCGGAACTCCGCCGAGGAGGTGCTTCTTGAAGCGACTGCTTCGAGCACTCTTGAACGGGTCCCGTAGTCAGTAGTGCGGATAGCGAGGGATAATTTCACCCTGGCGACGCTAGGGCAATAGCTATCTTGCCGTAGGCTGCTTAATCGCGAACCTACGCATCTTTGGCACACTTGCAGTTAAATCTGTGAGGGTGTTACCCGGAAAAGCGCCCGCCAGAGTGCGCTGTATTCTGGCCCGGGGTTGCTAGACCTCCTGACAACCGTCGTTGTAGGTCGAAGAACGTCGTCGAACGACGCTAAAACCTCGAATTCGACCAGCAATAAGGGGCCGGTGCAAATTACATCGGCCCTCGAAACCTTCCTAATTCTGCAATGCGTTTTCGCTGTCTCAGTTCCAGGGCACACGAAAAGGGAATTATAATTGAAAGACAGATTGCCTTGAGCGTAAACTGCGTGCATGAGAGCCCTGCTCATCCCCCTTCTTCTTTTTCTTATACCGCAAGCCCAGCCCCAAACGGCGAGGGATTACTACAATGAAATCTACAAAGCCGGGGGATTGGATAATTTTGCGGACGGTGAGGTTTGTTTCGACGAGGATCCGAAACTCGATACGTTCTTTATCTTCGGCCAAAGCAAGCATATGCGGGAGTTCATGATGATGGACGGAACATTCGCCAAGCTGTCTAAGGCCATGCAAACGCAATTGAAGAAAGACTTTTTAATCGTACGGGGATATAACAAAGGAATTGCGTTCGATAATAACGAATTTTACGACAAGGACGGCGCGTCTTGGCTCAATGAAGCGCATGGCTTCCTTGATAAGGCCGAGACTAAGCAAATGCGGATAAGACTCACGATTAATTGGGAAACGCTGCGCTACAAGCGCTCCGTCGAGATACTGGATCACGATTCAAGATTCCTCTCTGAGGTTGCACGCTTCGGGCGCTGCGAAGATGTTTCTCCCGCAATCCAGCAACACGGGGCAGCTAACTTGGATCCCAAGCCTTCTCAATAGGTTTCTTGAGCGCGATCTGGAGGGGTGCCCCAGGCTTTCACCTGGAATTGTCGGGCGCCCTACCCTCGTGGATTTCGAGGGTGGGTGCTTTTCCAGTGACCGCGGTCTACTGCTCACGTCTCCTGCTTGACGCCGGCTGGCGAGCTATGGTATTACATTTACATATTTGTAATGGAGGCCGCCATGGAGTCCGCGATCACAGTCAAAGGTCAGGCGACGATTCCGAAGGCCATTCGCGAACATCTGGGGTTGAAACCGGGAGACCGGGTCAAGTTCTTCGTGCATCCCGATGGCAGTGTGGTCCTTCTGCCGAAACTCCCTGCATCGTCCCTACGAGGCATCCTCAAATCCCGGCGTCGGCGCCCGGTCACGGTCGCGGACATGACTGAGGCTGTTGCGGAAGGCGCCAACCGCGTCGCCAGGCCCACGACGCGTCGATGATCGGGCTCGATACCAACATTCTCGTTCGTTTTCTTACCCAAGACGACCCGCTTCAATCGCCAAAGGCAACCGAGATCATCGAACAGCGACTTACGGAGGAAGATCCCGGCTTTGTCAGCATTGTGGCGATGGTAGAGACTGTTTGGGTCTTGGAGCGCGCCTACAGGTTACCGGCCCATGAAATCGCCGCGGCGGTCGAGCGAATGCTTCAGACGGATGTGCTTGTAATAGAAAACGAGCAGGAAGTATTTACCGCCATGATCGCACTCAAGCAGGGGCAGGTCTCGTTCGCGGATTCTGTCATCGCTGCGCTCGGTGCGAGAGCGGGTTCCTCTTACACTTTGACATTCGACCGCACGGCGGCGCGGTCGCGCGGTTTCAAACTAGCTTGACTTGTGTTCACGCGCCTAACTAGAGCGACGTGCTTTGAGACAATTGGGCGTGCGGCGCCATCCGCCGGCGGTTATAGGCCACGAATACCAGAATTAGCCCAACGACCACGGTTATCAGCGCAGCTGGGCGTTGCCCGGCCTTCAAGTTCAGCGCTGTGGCGCCGATCATAATCACGACCAGCGCCGCTGCCGCTAGTGGCGTCAAGCCAGTTCGAATGCGAAGAGTCCCTGGCAGAATCAACGCAATCGCGCCGAGTATTTCCGCGCCTCCGATGAAATGCAGGAACCATCCTGGCAGCGCAATTTGCTTGGTCATCTCTGCAACTGGGATGATGAACTTCATGACGCCGGCGAACATGAAAAGCATCGCGAGCAAAGCCTGCAGGACCCAAAGTAGCACATTCAGTTTGCGACCGGACCGATTCGTTGGAACAGGGTTCATCGCTATCTCTCCTTGGGCATAGGGAAAATCCGTGGATTCGGGAACTCGCCCGGCAAGTACCGCATACTCTCCCAGGACTCGGAAATCCCAATTCATTAGTGCATCAGTTTAGATGAGCCAAGTCCCAACAAGCTTCTTCTTAGAATGTAGCTCTCGGGGTTTTGCGGGCCAGATTTTCAACCGCATTACTTGCGCGCGGGTTTTTTAGGAGAAGGCACTCGCTTCTTGCGCGCCTGGGGAGCCGGGGTGGAATGCTCGGCGTTGACCTCGGTTGTCGGCGCTGCCTGGCCGAGGAGTTGCTTTGCGTAGGCGGGGCCTTTTCCGGCGTCTTCGTGCTTGATGTAGGTGTACACATCGATCCCTTGCGCCGTCCAGCTGTCGATTCGTTTTCTCCAATCGGCGAGCTGCACGGGCGTGTACTCCTCGCGGCGCAGGCGCAAGTAAGTGAAGGGCGCGGTGAGGATTTCGGGCGGCGTTTGCTCGTCGGTTTCGGCCAGGCAGAGCGCGACGCCCTGCTGCCGCAAGACGGAGTAGGTTTCCTCCGTGTACCAGGACGCGTGGCGCACTTCAAAGGCGAAGGAAAACGCCGGCGGGCGAAGGCCCATGAAATCTTCGAGCAGCTGCTTGTCGAACTTGAACGTGGGAGGCAGCTGAACGAGGATCGGGCCGAGATGGTCTCCCTCGGTGAGCACGCTGCTCGCTTCCAGGAAGCGTTTCAGAATGCCCTCGCAATTGCGCAGCCGCAGAATGTGCGTGATCTGCTGGTTGGCTTTCAGCGCAAACCGGAATCCCTCGGGAACGCTCTGCGCCCACTGCTGGAGCAGATTCTCCGTCGGCATGCGATAAAAGCTGTGATTGATTTCGACGGTCTGCAACTGCCGCGCATAGTAGGCCAGCATCTGGCGGTCGGGAAGGTCCTTTGGGTAAAAGCTCCCCTTCCACGGCTTGTAGGAGTAGCCGGAAGTGCCCACACGAAGCTGGCCAGTTTGAGGGATTACGCGCCTCCGAGAATAGTCATTTAATCACAATCCGCGAGCGGTCCAACTATTTCAATTTTGTCATTCTGAGCGAAGCGAAGAATCTCTCTTCGGCTTTGACACGCGAACAGAGAGATTCTTCGCTTCGCTCAGAATGACAAAAACTAGGCTCGTCACGATTTCGTTCTAGTCGCCATTTGCGTGCTGAGCAATTCGATGGCGCGCTCGAGGCGTTGGCGGCGATTCCAGAAATCGCTCCAGAGGTCGCCTTGCTTTTCGATGCGCGAAAAAACCGTTTTGATGTTGAGGTTTTCGGGCTTCAGCGTGGGCCGAAGCTCGCGCGGCGACAGCGGCGTGGATACGGGCGCCTTGGGAAAGGCGCGCACCACGTACGGAGCCGCCAGCGGGCGGCCGTACGCGTTCTGGCTGATGTCGATCAGCACCCGGCCCGACGGGCGCTTCGCGACAGATCGCTCGTTCGTGATGAAGTTCCGGTTTTCCTGGCCGACGAGGCGCGCGACGATCTCGCCGAACGTCCTGACCTGCTCGTACGTGTAGCCCTCGGCGATGGGCACGTAGATGTGGATGCCGGTGGCGCCCGACGTTTTTAGAAAGCTCGTCACTTCCAGCTCATCCAGCTTTTCACCCAGCGCGCGGGCGATCTTCACCACCACGCTGAACTCCGTTCCGTCCGAGGGATCGAGATCGAAGAAAAAATAGTCCGGATGCTCGAGGTCTTCGGCGCGGCTGGACCACGGATTGTGGTCGATGCAGCCGAGGCCGGTTAGAAACAGCAGCGACGCTTTATCATTCGCGATGGCGTAGTGAATCTCCTCGCCGCCGTGCCTCTCAGATGGGATGGGCACCGTCTTGAACCATTCCGGAAGCCCCTCGCGCACATCCTTTTGAAAAAAGGCCTGACCCTTGATGCCGTCCGGGTAGCGCCGCAAGACGAGCGGGCGGTCCTTGAGAAACGGCAGCACGAAATCGGCGATTCGATAGTAGTAGGCGAGAAGGTCGCGCTTCGTGTAACCCGACTCGGGGAAATACACCTTGTTGAGATTGCTCAGGCGGAAGCGCTTTCCTTCAAGTTCCACCGTGATGTTTTCCGCGCGGCCTTTGAACAGCTCCGCCTCGATCAGCGCCTTCGTATTCAGCACGCGGCCCACGACGTCCGGGGCGGGCGTCGCAGTGATCAAGTCGGGAGAGGGAGATGCGACTTCGTTTTCCCACTGGCACTCTTCTGGGCGCGCGTCTTCGCGGAGGCCTAGGAAAACGGGATTGCGCAGGCTGCGCTCGCGCGTCCATCCAGTGAACTTGACGCGCGCAACGAGCGCGGGAGAAACCCAGAAGGGTTTCTCGTTCGTTTTGGGCGGAGCGCCGAACGGGCACGTGGACGTCGCGTGCTCTTTCAGTTGGCGGAAAATATCCTCCTGCATGTTCTGATCGAAGCCGCTCCCCACGTGACCGATGAATTGCAGCTTCTTTCCTTGATACAGGCCCAGCAGCAGGGAACCGAAGCGCAGCCCGGTATTCGGCGATTCGGTCCAGCCGCCGATCACGGCGTCCACCATGGTCGTGGATTTCAGCTTCAGCCAGCTCGTGCTTCGCCCGCTGGCGTAGATGCTGTCGGCGCGCTTGGCCACGATTCCTTCCAGCTCGTTTTGCTTGGCAAGGTCGAACAGCTCTTTCCCGTGCTCGGGCTGATGATCGGAATAGCGAAAGCGATCCGACGGGCGGAGCAGAAGCCGGAGAAGGTGCTTGCGTTCGGCGAGCGGCGAGCCGCGAAGGTCGTAGCCGTCGCAAAACAGAATGTCGAAGAGGTAGAGGACCACGGGCACGGCGGAAATCAGGCTCTCCGACGGGGCGCGGACGTGCATGCGCTGCTGCAGCTTTTCAAAATCGCCGCGGCCGCGTGCATCAAGCGCGGTGATCTCGCCGTCCAGAATCGCTTGCCGCGCGCCGATAAATTCGGGGAGGGTCGCGAGTTCAGGATATCTCGCCGTGATGTCCGAGCCGGAGCGGGCGCGAATCAGCAGCCGGCCTTTGCCGTTAGCCCCGCCGCCTTCGATCCAGGCCATGGCGCGCACGCCGTCCCACTTCAGCTCGAAGAGCCAGCCAGGGTCCGAGAATGGTTTCTCAACCAGCGTCGGCACCATCGGTTCCAAGCGAGTGGGCATCGGGCCCTTCTTCGCGCCGTGAAGCTCGCTCGCCTGGATCGGCGCTCGCGAACGCTTGGGCGGAGCCTCTTCCTTAATCTCATCCAGCGTGCGGCCCGTGAGCACGGAGCCGTCGTGTTCGTCCACGTTCCATGCGGCGTCGGCGAGGGTGTCCTTGTGCTTCAGCATCAGCCATTCGTTGCCCTTTTCGCTGTTGCGCAGCTTGACGAGCGCGAAGCTCCCGCGCAGTTTCTCGCCGCTCAGGCTGAACTTGATCTCGCCGTGCTCGATCTGCTCCAGCGCGTTGCCGTGGCCTTCCAGGCTAAAGGTTCCGCGGTCCCAGACCATCACGGTGCCAGCGCCGTAGCTTCCCTGGGGAATTTTTCCCTCGAAGTTCGCGTAGTCGAGCGGATGATCTTCGGTCATGACGGCCAGGCGCTTGTCCGCGGGATTGAGTGAAGGGCCCTTGGGCACGGCCCAGGATTTGAGCGTGCCGGCGATCGCGAGGCGAAAATCGTAATGCAAGCGCCGCGCGGAGTGCTTCTGCACGACGAACGTGTTCTCGCCCGGGAAGCCGGCTTCCTGGCCCTGCGGTTCCGGCGTGCGGTCAAAGCGGCGCTTGCGGCGGTATTCGTCGAGCGTAGGCATCGGCGTATTCTAAGCGCATTTTCTCTTTCGGAGGGCCGAGCTTCAGCTCGGCCGTTTGGACGCTCGACTGAAAGCGCTGATGGTGATCTTGCGCTTCTCGTTTGACGCTTTCGGAGGGACGGGCTTCAGCCCCTGAAGCTTCAAGCTTCAGGGGCTGAAGAGTCTGTGTGAGAACTCCGAAATCTTTGTAGGGCACGGCTTCAGCCGTGCCGTAAGTCGATTGCAATCAGAACGGCTTTAGCCGCTGGCTGCTCGGAATCGGTGTTCTCACACAGACTCTGAAGCCCCGTACGGAGGCGATCGGAACGGCCGAGCTGAAGCCCGGCCCTCCGACTGCTACTCCTAGAAGTACGCGCCCCTGCGGGATGCCGCGCGCTTGGCGGCACAATGCCCGCCTGGAAGGCGGGCGCTACAAAGGCGTGCACGACCAGGACGCCATCCGCCCGATTGCCGCTGCTGCACTCTGGTGCATTGATTTCCTTGATTCTCCTCAAATGTGTGATTAAGCTTGGGGGAATCGTTCGAACGCCTTGGAGGGGTCGCCGTGGCTACGACAGTCTGGAAGGGTCATCTCACATTCGGTTTGATCTCGATCCCCGTGCGGATGTCCGCAGCCGCGCGCGGCGACCGGATCAGCTTCAATCAGCTCCACAGCGTGTGCCACTCGCGCCTGAAACAGCCGCTCTTCTGCCCGGTGTGCAACCGCCAGGTGGAGCGCTCGGAAATCGTCAAGGGATACGAGTACGAAAAAGACCAGTACGTCCTCTTCAGCGAGGACGATCTGGACAAAATCCAGCCGCCCTCGGCGAAGGTCGCGGAAATTCTGGAATTCGTGAAGCTCGACGAGATCGATCCGCTGTACCTGGACGCTTCCTACTACCTGAGCCCCGAAGACGCCGGGCTGAAGGCCTATGAATTGCTGATGGCGGCGATGAAGGAATCGGGCTACGCCGCGATCGCCAAGCTGTACATGCACCAGCGCGAGCACATCGTCATCATCCGGCCGGGCGCCCAGGGACTGACGCTGCACACCATGTTCTATTCGAGCGAAATTCGCGCGGCGGAAGCGCTGCCCACGAATCGCGTCGAGATCAAGGCGCAGGAAAAGGCGCTCGCCGAGCAGCTGATTTCCAGCCTCGCCGCACCGTTCGAACCGCAGAAATACCGCGATACGTATCAGGACAGCGTCCGCGGGATGATCGACGCCAAGCTCAAGGGCAAGGAAGTTACCGAAGTCGCGCAGCCGCACCTCGCGCCCGTGGTCGATTTGATGGAAGCCCTCAAGAAGAGCCTGGCGGCGAACCAATCAGGCCAACCGCAAAAGGCCGCGGCCGAGCCGCAACGGCCGGCATCTCAGGGGCCGCAGGCAGTTCCGGCGCCGCCGAAAAGAGCGCGCAGGAAGATGGCTTAGCTAGGCGGGTGGAAGCAGAGCCCGCATGCTAGAATTTAGACAATGGACGTTACACTGCACCTCCCGGACGATGTCGCCGAGCGGCTTTCTGCTTTGGGCGGGGATTATCCCGCAGGGCGCTCGAAGCCCTTGCGCTTGAAGGCTATCGCGAGCAAATCCTGACGCTTTATCAGGTGTCCGAAATGCTCGGGTTTTCCCGCGTAGAGACGGAATATTTTCTTGGTCGACATCAGGTGCCCCTGTCCACGATGGACGAGGCCGATCTCGACCGCGAGGCCGCGCTATTCGAAGGAGCATCGCGCCGAAGCCCGCGATAATATAATTTCGGGATGAAAGCTGTTTCCAACACCACTCCCCTCCGATATTTAATCGCCATCGAACAAGAACATCTCCTCGGAGAACTGTTCGAGAAAGTCTTTGCCGCTATTGCGGTGTACGAGGAACTGACAGATGCGAGGACGCCGGAAGTTGTGCGGCGTTGCGTCGAATCGCTGCCGGAGTGGTTCGAGGTTCGGCTCGTGAAAGAAGAGCCGCCGGTCCAGTTTCCGGTCACTTTGCATCGTGGAGAACGGCAAGCCATTCAGCTGGCGGAGGCATTGCAGGCGGATGTGCTTTTGACCGACGAACAAGTAGGGCGGGCGATAGCGCTGAGTCGGAATGTCCCATTTTCGGGAACGCGCCGACCGAATTGGGCTAGTGAGCGATTTTCCGCAGCTGCTCCAACGACTGAGGGAGAGCGGATTTTTCATAAGTGAAGTCTTGGAGCAGCAATTGCTGCAGCGTCACCACGCGCGGCGAGGCCACTCGTAGGATGCTTGTACAGAGGGGGCAGGCAAGTGCCCCCTTTTTCTCAGGGGCGATTACATGGGGGTGTATACTCCGGCCAACCCGAGGATTGGTGGGAAACGCCGAACGGAAGTGTAACTAGACCCGCCCTGGTCATTTCAGAAATGATTTTCGGACGAGGAAGGAAAACGAACATGGCCCTGAAAATTACGAGCCGCGAAGTAGATGGGGTCCTGGTGCTGGCGCTGGAGGGGCGTATTGTGTTCGGGGAGGAGGCCGTCGCGCTTCGCGAAAAACTGGAGAGCGTTCTCGCGGCGGGTGAGGGGAAACTCGTCCTGGACTTGAAGAATGTCACGATGATTGACAGCACGGGTCTGGACGTGCTGGTCATGGCCCATAACAGCGCGAAATCGAGCGGAGCAAGTCTGTGCCTCTGCAACCTGAGCACAAGATCCAACGAACTCTTGCGGGTTACCCGGCTGGTAAACGTATTTGAAGTTTCCGCCTCCGAAACAGACGCGGTGCGCGCCTTGGCGAATCGGGCCGCCACCGGTTGATTTGTGCCGTCAGGATCAAAGGCCGGGCCACCCGTCCTGGAAGATCGAACCTGCAGACTACAGGGGATGCAGAAGTGAAGAGGTGGTGCCGGGGGGGAGAGTTGAACTCCCTACGCCGGCCTTTTCAGGGCCGCGCTCTACCGGTGAGCTACCCCGGCACGGGGCAGTGAAAGATTGTACGGGTGGGAGAGGCTTGGCGCAAGTGGCTGAATGCCAGAGTGCGGACGCCGCTGATTAACGGGGCGCACAAAAATTCACAGCGTGTCATTCCGAGGGCTGGGTTTGCCCGAGGAATCTGCTTTTTCCCTAGCCGCTGCTAGAAAGCAGATCCCTCGCTTTGCTCGGGATGACAGTCGGGCGGGCCGAAGAATCTCTCTTTTATTGGACTTGGATCGAAGAGAGATTCCTCGCTTCGCTCGGAATGACAAAAAACGCTTTACTGTCGAAAGTCCGCTCTCATTACTTCCCAGAAAACAGCGCGAATGTCCAGATCGAGCCGCCGGCCGGTACTTTGGCTGCGCCGTAGCGAGTTGCGAGGGCGCCGCCGAGTCCGGATGCGACGGTTACGTACTGGCGGCCGTTGTGGGTGTAGGTGATTGCCGTCGAATTGACGCTCGATCCGGTCTTGAATTGCCAGAGCGTCTTGCCGGTTTCTTCGTCGAGCGCCAGGAACTCGCCCGACATTTTGCCGGTGAAAATGAGTCCGCCGCCCGTCGCCAGCATGCCGGCGGAGCTGGGAAGCTCGGTGAGCGGAATCTCCCACTTCTTTTCGCCCGTCAGCGGATTGATCGCCAGGAAGTGGCCGAGAACGTCTTCCGGCTTCATGTTCGGCGTACGGGCTGCTACGCCGGTGGTCGCCTCGCCCAACTCTTCCGGTTCCGCGGCCGGGTCGATTTTTTGGATCCGCGCGATGTTCCACGTGTCCGCGTAGATCAGCCCGGTGTTCGGATCGAACGCCTCGGGCACAGCATTGGTTCCGCGCGACGGCCAGATTTCGACTTCCTCTCCCGCAGTGAAGCGCTTCTGCACGTCGGTCAACACCGGCCTGCCGGTGTCGAGATCAATGGCGCTGGCCCAGTTCACTTTGACGTAGGGATGCGCGGCGATCAGTTTGCAGTTGGTGCGGTCGAGCACGTACATGAATCCGTTCTTATTGGCCTGAATCATGACTTTCCGGCGCTGCCCATTGATCGTGATGTCGGCGAGCACGGGTTCGTCGGTGCCGTCCACGTCGTAGATGTCGTTGGGCGTGTATTGGTAGTAGCAGGCAATCTCGCCGGTTTTCGGGCGGATCGCCAGCATGCTGGATGTGTACAGGCTGTCGAGTCCCTCGCGTTTCTTGGGATCGTAGGGCTCGGCATTGCCGGTGCCCCAGTAGACGAGGTCCAGTTCGGGATCGTAGGAACCGGAGCGCCAGGTTGGCCCGCCGCCGTACTTCCAAGCGTCGGTGTTCTTCGGCCACGTCTCGGAACCGGGTTCGCCGGGCGCGGGAATGGTGTATCTGCGCCAGAGTTTTTTGCCGGTGTCCGGGTCCCAGCCGTCGAGGAAGCCGCGCGTGGTGGATTCTCCGCCGGAGACGCCCGAAATGAGCACGCCATTGGCGACGATCGGTCCGCCCGTCGCGTAGTAGCCTTCTTCGGTGTTGGCGAATTTCTGGTTCCAGATTTCCTTGCCGGTCTTCATGTCGAGCGCGACAACGTGGTCGTCGATCGTTACGCGGAAGAGCTTGCCGTTGTAAATTGTCGCCGCGCCGCGATTGAAGGCGGTGTGCTTGTTCGCGGGCTCGATCTTGGTGGCGGTGCGCCAGATTTGCCGGCCTGTTTCCACATCGATGGCAAAGCTCCACCGGCCGTTGACGACGTACATTACGCCGTTGTAGACCGTCGGCGCGGCCAAGTCGCCCAGTTCGTTCATGGTGCTGGCGCTCCAGACGGGCACCAGGCGGCTGACGTTCGATTTATTGATCTGGCGAAGCGGGCTGTAGCTCTTGCGCGAGTAGCCCATGCTCTGCGTGAGGACGTTGTCGGTGTTCTTGCCGTCGCTGTTCAATTCCTCGGTCGTTTGGCCGAAAGCCGGCGCTGCCCACAAGGCTACCAGCGCCGCACACGCAAGAATCTTTTTCATAGCCGACAACCTCCAGTTGGGTTGAAGCCGCCGCACAGCGCGGCTACGTCAACACGCGAGCATGGGAATGCGGAACTGTATGCCGGGAGGGAACAAGGGTCAAGCGCTGGTGCCAGTTTGCGAGAAGAGGACTTCTCCGGACTTGGCCGAGAGGCGAGTATGCACATGTTAGCGCCTTGGGCAAAATCTATCGGCGCCTCGGCATCGGGGCCGCAATCGCCTGGGCTGGCGGCACGTGTGCCCGACACGGTTGCGGAGTGGTGGCAGTCGTGGCAGAATGCGCGACTTGCGGCGCTCATGGACTCGGGCGCTACTTGGCCCCCGAGCGTGGCAGCGCATGCAGACCTTCAGCGAACTTCCTGATCGATACACTTCACGCGCCAAACTTGCCAAGTTGTTTCGTCTTTATAGCGCTGCCGGCTCGAAAGGCGGGTCTATCAGTCGCGAGCAGGTGCGCAGACTGAAAGCCGCCCTGGCCGAATCGATCGAGAAGGGCGGACGGGTTTCGCGACAGGCTGCATCCGAACTTCACCGGATCGAGCGAAAATGCCGGTTCACCACGTCCGCGCGCGCCGAATTTCAGACCCTTCTGGGCGCGCTCGGTCTTGATTCCGCGTTTCCGATCGAGCTACCCGTAGACAGTGAGCCATCCTGGTTTCGCTACGCCCATCCGTTGAAGCAATACCGTTCCCATGCTCGGCTACCCACAGAGGCAGACGTCGTCATCATCGGGGCGGGGCTGACTGGCGCTTCGGCTGCGTATCATCTGCGTGACGCGGCAAAGCAAGGACTCCGCGTGATCGTACTTGACCGGGGCTGTCCGGCGGGCGAGGCTAGCGGGCGCAATGCCGGGAATTTCGAGTTACTGCCGGAAAATTCGGTTGGCACGTACGACGGTCTGGCGCGCGAACGTTTGCACTTTCTCTGCCGCTGTTACCCTGCCATTCCGCGTGAGGTGCTGCGCATCGAAGGAGACCGACAGGCATCGCTGGTCTTTTCATTCGCCTTGCGCAATCGGGACCGGCTCAAACAGATAATCGAGCAGGAACAGCTGGCTTGCGATTTTTCGCCGAAGGGCTGGCTTTACCTTGCTCATACCGAGCGCGAAGAGCAGGCGATCTGTGACGAGCTGTCACTGGCCAGTGGGCACGACCGACAAATCGAAATTTGGTCGAGGATGAAAATCCGCCGCGAATTCGGGTTCGAGCGTGGGTTCATTGGGCGCTTTGTGCCCGGCGACGGCACCTATCATCCGGCAAAATTCGTATACGGCGTGCTGCAGCTCGCGGTCAATGATGGAGTCGATCTGTTTACCGGCCTAGCCGTGCGACAAGTACACGAACCGCGCGACGGCCGACAGGTGATTGACACCGATGAGGGCTCGGTGCTGGCGAGATCGATCATCGTCGCTACCAATGCGTTCACGCGGCAACTCTTCCCGGAACTCCACGCTATCCGTCCGGCGCAAAGCCAGATTTCGATGACAGAGTTTGCGCCGGATCGCTGTCGCGGTCGCGCCGTCACGTCCGAAGAAGGACCCGTCTATTTCAATCAACCGCGAGCGGGCGCGCGCGACGGCAGGGCGCCACTTTTGCTCGGGGGCGGCAAGGACCGCCCAATGCGAAATCCTTTGTCGCGGCGTCGCTCACAGAAAACTCACGCTCGGTTACTGGAACTGCGCGATCGTTACTTTCCAGAGCTGCGGCGGCGACCCTTCTCGACCGAATGGATTGGCCCGATCGCGCTCACGCCGGACCAATTGCCCGCAATGGGCTTCCTGAAGCCGGGAATCATCGTGGCGGCGGGCTTTAATGGCTATGGCGGCAGCTATTGCGTCGCCGCGGGAGAAGCGGCGGCTGATATGGCGATTTCTGGTGCTGTGCCCGACTGGCTGCCAGTGGATGTGTTTTCGCCGCAACGTCTGCTTAACGGCACGCCACTGTTCTTCGCGGAAACGTCCAGCCTCTGGTGTTATGCCGCATCATTATGCGTTCAATTGCGGGAGCTGAATCGTCAGCTCCTCGAAGCTCTGGAACTTTCTTCGCGCCCGTCGCGGTCACGTTCAGCCATCGTCGAGCAGAGAAGCGCAAGCGGTGGAGGGGACAGCGCCACTCAACCTGCCATCCCGTTGCCCTTGCTTCAGAGTCTAAAGCCCTTCCGGGCGTTTTCTCCCGAAGAATGCGCTGAGATATTGGCCAACGGGCGCGCCCGCATCGCGCGCAAAGGTGAGATGCTGCTGGCGGAACGCAGCCGCGGAGGCTCCTGTTTCGTGATCGTGCGAGGCATGGTGCATGTGACTTTCGACGCACACGACCACGCAAAACTGCTGGCCCGGCTGGGCCCGCCCAGGATATTCGGTCAGGTTGCGCTGATTGACGGTGGGGGGAGCGACGGCACCTATACTGTTCAGGAGGACACGCTGCTTCTGGAAATGAAGGACGATGCGTGCCATCGGCTCCTGGCCCGGCATTCCGCTTTGTCTTACAAATTCCTCGCCGCTCTTACCGACGG
>Ga0207018_1027_pt1 | contig 27134 bp, 19 predicted proteins | sample Alteio_BWMinCont_52_FD_153476 | JGI IMG/M metagenome (GOLD analysis project Ga0207018, IMG submission 153476) | Enriched cells from forest soil in Barre Woods Harvard Forest LTER site, Petersham, Massachusetts, United States -... | ecosystem: Environmental > Terrestrial > Soil > Temperate forest >...
GGCTATTGCTGCAACGGCTTTGGGGCCTTATGGATTCAAAATGATCCTCCACCCCTTAGAGATATTTAACCAGGTGTCGGAGAATAAATTTACGACAGAATTGTTTTCCTTTACTGCAAGAGAATATTGGCAAAAAGAGGCCTGGCTTAATATCTTCTTTTTCATTCTAAGTGTTTTGGGATTATTTTTACCTTATAAAAAACTGGATGAAATACACGCCAATTCATCATTAAAATGGTATAAAAGACCTTTTTATTCTTTTGGAGTCGGTTATATCATTTTGTTGATCCTGTTTTTTTATCTGAGTTTGACGGCATATCGGAATATTATATTTTTCATTTTGGTCTCCGCGCCTATCACAGCTAGTTGTATTTCCTTTTTATTTGGCTATTTTAAGTCGAAAATTGCACTTTTTTCAAAATCTTATTTTGTCACCGGCATCTATACTATCTTATTAATATTTACCATATTATTCTATATATCTATCCCCTCAAATTGGTATTATGCAAAAGCCGAAAATCAAAACAATCACTATGGGCTCAGGATTGATCCTTTAATGAACCCAATAGGAGCAGCTCAATACCTTAAAGATAATCATATTTCAGGAACCTGTTTTAGTGATTTTCTTATCTCAAATTACTTATTGTGGGAGCTAAGGCCTGATTTTAAAACTTTTATAGATCTCAGAGACCTGGATGTTTTTCCCGCTTCGTTTTTCAAGGATTTTGCTTTGATCACAAAATTTCCACAAAAGCTTGACCAGGTTGATTCTCTTTACCACTTCAACTATGCCGTATTATATAGAAACAATTTTCAAAATATTCACAGCTATTTCTACAACAACAAAGACTGGGTTATGGTATATGCTGATCCCGTTTCAATTGTTTTTTTAAAGAGAAATCCAGAAAATTCCAGTTTGATTTTGAAAAGCAAAAATATGTACCCGGACAATGATATCTTTACGCCTCCGGTTGAAAAATCTTCTTCTAAAATTGCCTGGATGTTCACAAATATCTTTTGGTCGGGTGCAGAAATTAATTACAATTTAAATACTGATTATAACCTTATTGCAGCCAGTTATTATCTATCAGTAGGTAATTCTGAGCTTGCCTTAAAAAGGAGTAAAATAGCGCTTGATAAAAATACTGCGGGCTCAAGCGCCTTTATGGGTGACATATATTTGTACAAATATAATAATGATACAGTTGCATCAAAAAAGGCTGATGAACTGGCGCAGGCAGAAAATTTTTATACCCAGGAGAATGATAAGGATAAAAAAAATGCAAAAGCCCTTATCGGACTGGCTCGGGTTGAAATGATGAAAAATGATTTTGAGGGGGCATTAAGTTATATTAAGAAATCTATCAAATTTGATCCATCCATTAAGGACGCTTATATTCTGCTAGCCAACTGCTTGAACAGATTAACCCCTGATACAAAAGAGAAAGAGGACGAATTTTCCAGACTTCGAATCCAAGCCATGGAGAAAGCATTCAGTCTTGATCCCAATGATCTTACTTTAAAATTCTACCTCGGACTTAATTACGGTCATACAGGAGATTGTGACAAAGCGGTTGACTATTTAAAACAAACCATGAATTATCCCGGTATTCCGCCTCAAGACTTAAAAGAAGCCAGGAAAATACTTTTACAATGCGGTAATTAGTACTTTTCCTCAATATTAATATTGTGGCGTCGCCCGGCCGGCTCCCAGAATTTCATCATCATAAAAGTTTTTAGTTTTACACAGTATTGGCTGTTTATTTTCTTTTTAAAATTTTTATTAGGTTTAAGTCAGTATTGTGGATTAGGGGATAATTTTTTTGAGAAGCGCTTGTGGTTTTGTTTGTACTCATTATGTAATTGGTAATCCACAGATAATACAGTTATAATTTATTGTCGGATAATAAGTAATGCCATTACTAACAAAGTATAAAAATTGTTTGTCGTTAATAGTTTCTTAAAATTGACAGCAATAAAATTGTTGTTAAGTTGTTAGAGAGCCGTTAGTAAAACATGGTTTATTAACGTTGAGATTTTATACGGTGCTATCGTTTTAGTTTTCCAACTTCCTGTGAGGTTAAAAAGCGCCATTTTCCACGAGGTAAATCCTTTTTTGTTAATAACCCAAACATTACCCGATCTAATTTAACAACATCATAATCAACCGCTTTAAATATCCTGCGAATAATTCTATTCTTACCGGAATGTATTTTTACGCCGACATGTTTTTTGTCATTAGGGTCAGTATAGGCTAGATCATCTATCTCAGCTAGCCCGTCTTCGAGTTCTATGCCATCTGTTATTTTTAAGAAGTCTGCTTTTGTTAAGGGTTTATCAAGAGTTACTGCATATATTTTAGCAATTCCTTTTGAAGGATGAGTTAGATGATTTGTTAAATCACCATCATTTGTAAGGATTAATAGCCCTGAGGTATTTCTATCTAATCGTCCGACAGGGTAAACTCGTTCTTTGGTAGCGCTTGATACAAGCTCCATTACCGTTTTTCTTTCTTCCGGGTCTTTGGTGGTTGTAATATAGCCTGATGGTTTATTTAGAAGGATGTAAACAAAGTTTTGTGGTTTTATTATTTTATTGTCAACCATTACTATGTCAGTCAAATCTATTTTATGTCCAAGTTCAGTAATGATGGCTCCGTTAACTTTAACTTTGCCGCCAGCTATTAACGTATCGGCTTCTCTGCGGGAACAAACCCCACTGTTGCTGATATATTTATTGAGCCTAATACTGTCATCTTCAATTTTTTTTGGTATTTCTGACAGTTTTGGAGAATTTTTCCGTTTCATTTGTTATTAATAATTACTGCAAAGTTAAATTATATAAGCATCTCTTGATTTTTAGGTATTCTGTAATAAAATTATTCACGTTTACGCTTTTGTTTTGGCTCCTTGGAATTTCTATTTCAAATGCGGCAGTGAATCATCCCCATTTAAAACGAATTTGTTATTCTGTAAGTGGTGTTGTGACCATTAACTGGTATTTGTACACGGATACTTGTAATAAGTTTGATAAGATTCTTATTTATGGTCGGCAAGATCCGGATAGTAGTTTTCGCCCCATTGATAGTATAAAATACAATACAAATAATTATGTCTTTTTAAATGGATTTAATTTTTTATCTGGCTCTTTTTTTATTGAGTACGTAAGTAATTGTCCTGGACGAACGATTTCATTTTCAGACACAATGGTGGTTGATGTAATAAGGCCTCCAGTTACCCAACCTGATTCTGTAAGTGTGTTAAGCGATGGTTCAGTGGTCGTCGGATGGTCAACTATTCCAGCGATTTTGTATTCAGATACTAAAAGTTTTCTGTTAAATGTTGTAAAGGGGAGTAAGATTTTTCCTATTGATACGGTGTACAGGAATCAGGGTAATAGTGGTGTTGTCAAAAATTCAGGTGCTAATGTTGGTCCCGTTACTTATAGTTTGGCTGCGGTAGATAGTTGCGATAATATTTCTCCGGTGGGTCCGAGTCATACTACTATTTTTTTGGAAGCAGGTCAGGACAGTTGTAAGTACACTGTTACACTATCATGGTTGCCCTACCTGGGGTGGGGAACCAGTGTGAAATATTATGAAGTTTATTATTCTTTAGATTCATCAAAAGGATATAAGCTTTATGGAAATGCAACCGGTACAAATTTTACTTTATCTGATCTTTTGAATTTTAAAAAGTATTTTTTCTTTGTAAGGGCTGTCAAAAATAGTTCAACCAGGATTACTTCTTCTTCAAATAGAATTACCTTAACTACTCAGTTTCAGAAGGTATTTAATTACGTTTATATTAAAACTGTTTCTGTGGTCGGGAATTCTATTCAGGTAGATTGGGCGACAAGTAATGATAATGAAGTCGGTTATTTTGAGCTTTACAGGGGGAAGAATACGGGTCAAATGAAATTGATTACCAGGATTAATGGCGGTGGCTTGGTTAATGGTTTATATACTTATGTTGATTCAGATGTGGATCCCTCGACAGATATTTGGTTTTATAAGGTAATTGTTTATAATACTTGCGGGCATGAAGCTGGTATTAGTAATATTCCACATAACATTTTATTGAATTTAACTAAGGTAGGTCGAACTAAGAATCTTACGTGGAATATGTATGACCAATGGAGTGGGGGTGTATTTTTATATAATGTTTTACGAACAGTTGAAAATTCTAATCCGACATCACAACTGATTGGATTTGAAAGTCCTTTGGGTTTAAGTTATACCGATGTTGATTCTTTTTCTGATTACGTGAGACCAGGGGTTTGTTATCAGATCAAGGCTCTGGAGGGAGATAGTGATAAGTTTGGTTTTCGCGCTGAAAGTTTTTCTAATACTGTATGTTATATTGATCCCCCTATTGTTTTTATTCCAAATGCATTTGTGCCGGATGAAGGGGTAAATAAAGTATTTAAACCTGTTGTAAGTTTAACTGACACTGTTAATTCTGTTATGTCTATTTATAACAGGTGGGGTGAATTGATATTTAAGACCAATCATATTATTGAGGGTTGGGATGGTAAGACCAAGGATGGCAATTGGGCTCCAAGTAACGTGTACATGTATGTGATTGAAGTTATTGGATTGGATAACACGCCACATGCCTATACGGGGTTATTTACCCTTCTTTAGTTTTATTGTACCTTTGCGTCTTATATGATTGATTTTTTTTCTAAAGTACCTGAGTTTAATTTTCAAAGTGAAGATGTTGCTATTTCTAATCTGGAAAAGATTAGTGATGATTATGGCTTTATTATTGATTATATAAATATCATTTTTATGGGTGATGAGGAACTGTTGGAAATGAACAAACAGTTTCTTAATCATGATTATTATACAGATATCATAACATTTAATTATTCAGAAGAACCTAAAGAATTAGAGGCTGAACTGTATATTAGTATTGATAGAGTTAATGAAAATGCGGTTGATAATGGTGTTTCATTTATGGAAGAATTATTAAGAGTAATAACTCACGGAATGCTTCACTTGGTTGGGTTTGGTGATTCTACTGTTTTGGAGAAGGAAGAAATGAGGGAGAAGGAGAACTATTATTTAAAGAATTTCTCGTTTCACGTGAAACCGGATTAATATATTAAAATTTGAGCATGTTTCAGGAATATGATGTGATTGTAGTGGGTGCAGGGCATGCCGGAAATGAGGCGGCTGCAGCGGCAGCTAATATGGGATCCAAGGTTTTGCTTGTTACTATGAATATGCAGACCATTGGACAGATGTCATGCAACCCTGCCATGGGTGGTATTGCAAAGGGGCAAATAGTGAGAGAGATTGATGCAATGGGCGGTTATTCTGGAATTATTGCTGATAAATCAATGATCCAGTTTAGGATGCTTAATCGATCAAAAGGACCTGCTATGTGGAGCCCAAGGACACAGAATGATAGGAATCTTTTTGCGGAAGAATGGAGATTAGCATTGGAGCAAACACCTAATGTTGATTTTTGGCAGGAGATGGTTTCAGGCCTTTTAATAGAGAATGGAAAAGTTGTTGGTATTAGAACCCAAATGGGAATTGAGATAAAAGCCAAGGCTGTTGTACTTACAAATGGTACTTTTTTAAATGGTATTATTCATATTGGTGAAAAGCAATTTGGTGGAGGAAGGGTAGGAGAGAAGGCTGCCACTGGCATTACAGAACAATTGATTAAAATTGGTTTTGATGCCGGGAGAATGAAAACGGGAACGCCACCTAGAGTAGATGCCAGAAGTCTTGATTTTTCAAAGATGGAGGAACAACTGGGTGACGAAATTCCTGGGAAGTTTTCTTATAGCCCTACTACTGCTCCTCCTAAGAAGCAAGTGAGTTGTTGGATTACCTACACAAACGAGGCTGTACATGATATGTTGAGAACGGGATTTGACCAGTCTCCTATGTTTTCAGGCAGGATTCAAGGTTTGGGTCCCAGGTATTGTCCAAGTATTGAAGATAAGATTGACAGGTTTGCTGATAAAGACCGGCATCAACTTTTTGTGGAGCCTGAAGGATGGAAGACAGTTGAAGTATATGTGAATGGTTTTTCAACTTCATTACCCGAAGATATTCAATATAAAGCGCTAACCCTTGTTCCCGGTTTTGAAAACGTTAAGATGTTTAGACCCGGTTATGCTATAGAATATGATTATTTCCCACCTACACAATTGCAATTGTCGCTCGAGACAAAGTTGGTCAAGAACTTGTTTTTTGCTGGTCAGATTAATGGAACAACTGGTTATGAAGAGGCCGCTGCTCAGGGTTTAATGGCAGGGATTAATGCTCATTTAGCTATCAAGGATAAAGAAGCATTAGTTTTAAAAAGGTCAGAAGCTTATATTGGAGTATTGATTGATGATCTTATTACCAAAGGTACAGAAGAGCCTTACCGCATGTTTACTTCGAGGGCCGAATATAGGATATTGCTTAGGCAGGATAATGCGGATTTAAGACTAACGCCATTATCTCATAAAATTGGTTTGGCCAAGGATGATAGATATGAACGTGTTGAAAAGAAACAAGCTTCAATTGACAAGATTAAAGGTTTTTTCAAGGGTGCAAAAGGTGAAATGCATGAGTTGAACACTATGTTAAATAGTGTAGATTCTCCTGAAGTAAATCAAAAACAAGGCTTGTTTCCAATTCTTGCAAGGCCTCAGGTTGGTATTAATGATCTTATTTTGCACCTGCCTTCCGTTGAATCTTTTCTTAAAGATTATGATAATGAAACCTTAGAAGCGGCTGAAATTGAAATGAAATATGAAGGATATATTGCAAGGGAGCAGGAGATGGCTGAAAAGATAACCCGGCTGGAAGATATAAAGATTCATTTTGATTTTGATTTTGGGGTTATAAGTTCTCTTTCTTATGAAGCCAGGGAAAAGTTAAATAAAATAAAACCTTCTTCAATTGGGCAAGCTTCAAGGATTAGTGGGGTAACTCCTGCTGATATTTCTGTTCTTCTTGTTCATTTGGGGAGATAATTAATCAATGATATATACCGGAAAACCAGCTTTTCTACCATATTTGAGATATTATATTAGTCTCTTAATTTGGGTGGCACTTACTTCTTGTGCTATTATTGGCGGAGGTCCATCGGGTGGAAAGAAGGATATTAAACCGCCTATTGTTAAAAATGTAGATCCACCCAACAAGTCAGTTAATTTTAACGCCAGCAAGATTGCTATTACATTTGATGAATTTGTTGATTTGGACAACGTTTATAAGGAAGTAATTGTAAGCCCGACGTTACCAAAACTACCCGAAATTTTCGTTAATCGAAAGACCCTAACTATTAATTTAAAGAATACAACTTTACAGCCCAATACTACGTATTCAATTCAGTTTGGTAATGCAATAACGGATATTAATGAGAAGAACGTATTGCGTAATTACAGGTATGTATTCAGCACCGGGAGTTATCTTGATTCCTTATTTATTAAAGGAAGAGTGGTAGAGGCTTTAAGTCATAAACTGGCTGTGGGATATAAAATAGAATTATATAAAGAGGGAAACGACTCCGGAATCTATAAAAAGAAACCATTATATTATGCCAGAACGGATTCTTTTGGCAAGTTTAATATTAATTATTTACCCAAAGGTGGTTTCCTTTTGTATGCTTTAAATGATAAAAATGATAATTATTTTGTTGATGAGGGTGAGGATGTCGGGTTTCCTCCTGGGGTTTTGAAGGTGGATTCATCTATGATAATTGCAGATTCGATACCCGCTTTTCCTTATGTACCCACGCAGTTTTATGTCAAAAAAGCTCAGCTTTCAAATCACTCTTTGCAAGTTAAATTTAATCATTTTATTGATTCTGTTAATGTGTTTGTAAATAAAAAGAAGTTTTTCACTGTATTTGAAAAGCACAATGAAATTAAAGATAGTTTTATTTGGTGGATGAGTGAAGATTTTCCCGAGATGGAAGTTTCGGCATACTACAATTCAACTCATTTGGATACAGTAATCAAAAGATCTGAAAAAACTACTCCTTTAAAGTTCTCTTTTGAAGTAAGTAGTTCAATTGACAATAGCAATTATTATGAATTACCTATTTTGTTAAAGGCGAATAAGCCGGTTGACAATATTAATTTAGCTAAGGTTTTGTTTTATAAGGACACTTCAATGGTGAAAGATTTGAAATATAAAAATATTGATGATAATAGAACCGTATTAGCGTTATTGTATAATTATGAGGACGGGAAGAATTACAAATTTAAGTTTTTACCTGGTGCAGTATCGTCAATTTTTGGAGATAAAAACAAGGACACAATTCAAGCTAATCTTATAATTCCAGGTTTAAAGAACTATGGTTATTTTGAGATTACTACAATAACTGATGAGGGGAATTACATTTTTCAATTAGTAAATGAAAGTGGTACTGTTACATTTTACAAAAATGTTTCACGTGAAACATTGGTAAAGATTCCATTTGTAAACCCAGGCAAATATAAGGCAAGGCTTATTAAAGATGAAAATAAAAATGGCAGATGGGATGGGGGAGATATAAAAACAAGGCGCGAGCCAGAGGTAGTGTTTTATTACCCCGGTACATTTAACATTAAAGCAAACTGGGAATTGGTTGGGACTAAGTTCGACTTAACGAAGAAAGAAAAACCAGCGCCTCCTAAGAAACGGTAGCAACGTTTTTTACAACAAGATTTTTGTAAATCTCTTCATACTGTACCATCACTTTTTTGAGGTCAAATTCTTTGGCCCTTTCAAATGCAGCCAATTTAAACTTCTGGTGGATGGCCGGATCCTGCAATATTTTTAATGCATTTTCTGCCATTTCTTTTACGTTACCTACCTTACTAATGTAACCCGTAACCCCATCAATATTTACCTCCGGAATCCCTTCTGCGTCGGATGAAATAACAGGCACCTGGCAAGCCATTGCTTCCAACGCGGCCAACCCGAAGCTTTCTTTTTCCGATGGCAAAAGGAATAAATCTGCTATAGAAAGAACTTCTTCTACTGCCTCAATTTTTCCAAGGAAACGGACATCTTGTACCATGTCCATTTTACGTACGAGCAATTCTATATGGCTACGTTCAGGCCCATCACCCATCAATAATAATTTTGCAGGGATTGATTTCCTCACCATGTCAAAAATGTAAAGTACATCATCTATCCTTTTTACTTTTCTAAAGTTTGATGTATGTACCAGCACCTTTTCTCCGTTTGGTGCAATAGCTATTTTAAAGTGGTCTTTCTTTTTTTTGCTAAACCGTTCAAAATCAACGAAGTTAGGAATAACCGTGATGTCTTTTTTAATCTTAAAATACTTAAATGTTTCGTCCTTAAGATATTGAGAAACAGCCGTTACCGCATCTGATTGATTAATAGAAAAGGTTACTACGGGTTCATAGGTTGAGTCCCGACCTACAAGGGTGATATCCGTACCATGTAATGTTGTAACAACAGGTGTGTTAATGCCTTGTGTAGCAAGTATTTGTTGGGCTATTACGCCCGCAAAGGCATGAGGCAGAGCATAATGCACATGGAGCACATCAAGATGTTCATATTTTACGACATCTACAATTTTACTGATTAGCGCTGACTCGTATGGCGTATATTCAAACAGCGGATAGTTAAGAACATTTACTTCATGAAAGAAAACGTTCGAACCAATAGTATCAAGTCGAACCGGCATGCTAGTGCTTATGAAATGTACTTCATAGTTTTTTTGTGCGAGAGCTTTTCCAAGCTCTGTTGCCAAAACACCACTACCTCCATAAGTCGGATAACATACTATTCCTATTTTCATATTTTTTGCTTGATATTTTCCAGCATATCTTTTACCATTGCTTCAAAACTAAAATCAGGTTTCCAATGCCAATCTTCTTTGGCTTGTCGGTCTTCAATACTTCCGGGCCAGCTATCGGCTATGGGTTGTCTAAAATCTGGTTTATAAGTAATGGTAAATTCCGGAATATGTTTTTTAATTTCTTTAGCAAGCTCAGCCGGTGTGAAACTAAAACCAGCCAGGTTATAGCTTGACCTGATTTTTATTTCTTTAGCGGGAGCTTCCATTAATTCCAAAGTTGCTTTTACAGCATCGGGCATGTATAGCATCGGCAGCATGGTGTCTTCTTTTAGAAAACATTCATAAGTACCATGTTTTAGCGCATCATAAAAAATTTGAATGGCATAATCAGTTGTCCCGCCGCCCGGTTCGGTTTTGTAACTGATAAGGCCCGGATAGCGAAGGCTTCTTACATCTACGCCATGTTTTTCAAAGTAGTATTCGCACCAGCGTTCTCCTGCCAGTTTGCTTATGCCATATACTGTATTGGGATCCATCACCGTGTCCTGGGGTGTATTTCTTTTGGGTGTAGTTGGGCCAAAAACCGCGATAGAACTTGGCCAGTATACCTTAGGGATATTATTTTCTTTTGCAATATTTAATACATGCAGTAAACTTTCCATATTTAAGTGCCAACCCAACATAGGGTGCTTCTCGGCAGTTGCAGAAAGCATGGCAGCTAAATGGTAGATTTCTGTGATTTTATATTTTTTCACTACATCATATAATGCCGTGTGGTCCATCACATTGATCACTTCATAGGGTCCGTCAATTTGGACTTCTGTAGCGGGTCTTATATCGCTTACTACTACATTATCAGTGCCATACACCTCTTTCAAAGCAGTTGAGAGTTCAGAGCCTACTTGTCCGCAGCCTCCTAATATTAATACGTTTGTGTCAGCCATATATTTTAAATATTCTTAAATAAGCGGTGCAAAATTAGGGTTTATTTGAATCTGATAGCAGAGAGTATGTCAAATGGGAGGAGAGGTAAAAATGTTCGAACATTAAGCATTTTCAATTGCCCCGTGCTTTAGCTCGGGGGAAAGCAAAATAGACATTGTTAATAGGCTTTAGCCGAAAACAATGGTGATCATATTTTAGGCTAAAGCCAGAGTTATCACCAATTTAAATCCCCGGCCTAAAGGCCAGGGCAATTTAAAAGGTCTCACTTTATTTAACAAAATCGTATTTGTAAATTTAATTTGACAAATAGTTCACCATTCTCTTCATAAACCCATCCGTATTTATAGGGCTTGGATTTGAGTTTGGCGTGGTCAGGATTTGTTTCATCTTCACCAGTTGCAGTTTGTTCCAGTTTGGTATTGTTTAGAAGATAATCAAGAAACTCTCTTTCAGAATACGTCTTGCTAGTAAAGCCCTCCATTTGCTTGGAAGAAATAACGGCATTGGATGTATAATTGGTGCCTTTCCAAACTTTTTCCGACATCATTCCTAAAGCAGTTTCATTTAAAAAATTTGCTAACTTAATTTTATAGAATTCGTGGCCGTGTGACATATTAAATTCCAAAGGGTTGTTTATAATGAGTAAATTTAACAAATCAGTCATTTTTGACCTACCACATTTATAAGAATAATATACAACATATGCAAGAAGCTCAGGTAAATAAGAATCAATTAATACAAGGTTGAGTTGTTTATTAGTAGATTGAATTTTAAAGAATTTGAGAAAGATTTTCATTTGTTCTAACTCTGCAATTCTAAGAGCTATTTCATTTTTAACTCCATTTTGTTCTGATGTCAATAAATTGTCATCATTAAATTTTTGAACACTAAATGTGAAACCTTTTGGCTTCTCTAGTTTAAAGATAAAATTAACTCCGTCATTAGAGCCAATAAGATTTGGTTCTAATAAAAGCGTATTATTTCTGTTTTCAGGGGTTTGATAATTTATCTGGATTTGCCTTGAATTATTCATCCTACTTTTTGAATATATGTTCGTTATGGTAATCTAAAAAATCTGAGTTAGGGAAATAGCGTTCAGGTAGGTTTATTTTTTTGTTTTCAAAACTTTTAAAAAACTTTGCTGCAAATTTATCTAAATGATAATCATTTAATGCACTCGAAAGTTTTACACAGTAATCCTTTGTTATAGTTATAAGTCCGTTATCAAAAGCCTTATCATGAATTGCATTTAAACATAAACCATTTTCAGGATTCATTCTATTTGTTTTATCTTTTGACCATGGAACAATGTGGCTCGCAACTAAAAGCTGAGGTATAGATAAAGAAGTAATACAACATTTATTATCGTAAATGCCCAATATGTTTTTCCTAAAGAAATATTGATTTATACGAACCTTAACCTCTTGAAGTTTTTCCAACCCCAGAGGCAAATCCGTTTCAGGTATTTCGATAATTTCTTCAATAGGTTTATCAGAAAATTTAGCAATTAAAGATGTGCTATCAAATGCAAGCTTTTCTTTATCAATACTATATTCCTTCCAAATTTCTTTATCTAGTGTCGATGCACCTGTTAATCCAACAATTCCTCTTTTCTTTAATTCGGGATCTAAACTTCCAAAATTTCCAATTTTCATTTTTACGGAGTTTATACTCCTTCCAATGATTTTTGCAGTTTTTTGAATTTCAACATTTGAATTATTAGCCTTATTGAATGGGATATTAAAATATGTGCTTAATGCAACAATTGTTTGTTCCCTCGTCCAATTTTTCTGCGCCATATTAGTTTAATTATGTTTAAGATTAAAGCCCTTTGGACCAAAAACATAAACAAATGTAATCTCAATTTTTATGCTAACATTTTTTAATTAAATAATTCCATATTTATAAATGAGATATTTAATAATTTTCATACAAAGGCAACTCCACCTTAAACACTGACCCTTTATCCACTACACTTGTAAAAGTTATAGTTCCCCCGGCTTGTTCTATGATTGCTTTAGAGATGGCAAGGCCAAGGCCGGTGCCTGCAGATTTTGTACTGAAATTTGGAATAAATATCTTCTTGCGAACCGGTTCGGGGATTCCTGAGCCATTGTCTTCGACGGTAATAATAACTTTATCCTCTATCACATTATTACGGATGGTGACTAATCCCTGCTTGTTTTCGGGTATAGATTGCACGGCATTATTAACGAGGTTGGTAAATACCCGTGTCAATTTATTATGGTCTGCGAATACTTTTGTTTCGGCAGGAGCATCTATATCTAGACTTACCTGGGCAACTAAATTATGACTGAACAAATCAGTGATTTGATGTAAAAGAGCATTAATATTAACAGGTTCGGGTGTTCCGATTTTTGCCGAATCATTAAAGTCTGTAGCGATGGCCGATAAGGTATCAATTTGCCTGATTATCATTTCAGTAACTTTCTTAAACAAGGCATCATAATTATTATCTTTCTTATAATAAGCATTTTGCAATTGCTGAATCCCGAGCTTCATTGGGGTAAGCGGGTTTTTTATTTCATGAGCCACATGTTGAGCCAGTTCCTTCAATGCGCCCTCCCGTTCAGATTGAGCCAGGCGCTCTGCGCTTTCTTTTAAAGCCAGGATCATAGAATTATACTCTTTTACCAGCTTGCCAATTTCATCATTGGTATTCCACGCTATAAATTCATTTGTGCCTGTCAGGTTAGTACTTCTTAAGTGATTTCGAATAATGTCAAGAGGGGCAGTAAGAACCCTTGTTATAAATATGCCTAGTATTACGAGTATGAGAAATAACAATAAATATAGGTTTACCAGCGCTTCCAGAAATGAAGAGATTCTGTTCTTAAGTTCTTGTTCTTTAGAAAAATAGGGTAAGTTTAAGTATCCGATTACCTGGCCTTCCACATTACGTATAGGCATATAACAAGAGGTAAATTTTAATTGACCTATTCGTTCTTCTTGTATTACTTGAGACACTAGGTCCGTATTAAATTTGATATTGGCAAGGGCATCCATTTTAGGAGCAATAATCAGCTTATCATATATGGCGCTTTCTGTAGAACTAATCAGGTTTCCTTTTACATCGAATACATTAATATCCGCCTGGTATATATCAGAAAGTGATTTTACAATTGTACGGATATCCGGCCCAACAAAAGCTAACTTACGTTCGTTCTGTTGAAAATCACTACTTAGCCTCGTTGTAATAAGCCTCGTTTTTTTACGAAGCCTATCCAGCTCATCCTTATTGTATTGATAACTGATGTAACTAACTGTTACAAAACCTATAAGCAGCATAGAAATAGTCATACCCGATATTACTGTTATCAGGATCTTATTTCTGAAAGATAACCTGCTAAAGCCAATTCCATTTCTGAATGAATAGCCATTTCTTATGATCACAATTCTCAACAATCGAATAAAATATGGAATAAAAAGAATAATGATAAACCCAATGGCCATAAACAAAAAAACAAAAGCAAACGAAGAAACATAATAAAGCAGGCCAGGCGATTGTGTACTTACAATTACTAATAAATTGGCATGTGGCTGGTGAACCAGGTGCGTATAACCGCCTTCATTAAATTCCGCAGAATTATTGCTGTCGAGCTTAATCCTGAAATTCTGGACTCCGGGATATGGGTATTCACCTTTTTGATTTAGCAATATGCCATTACTATAAACGGCGTAAGAATAATTGTCCAGCTCCCGAAACTTCCCAAGATTTTCAGAGACCAATAGTTCAGGGTATACACTCTCCTCATAAAATGGCTTTTGCTGCATTTGGATAAGAATGGTTCCCAGAAAAACGCCGTTAGAAGATATTTGAATTTTGGATATATAACTGGATAAACCCGTGTGGGTATGAAGATAATAAAGGTTATTTGAAGACTCAGGCTCTCCTTCTTTTTCCAGGATATTGGTATAGAATGCCAATGGTTTATCCAAAGGATTTTTATATGGATTACCGTCTGTAGTAAAAGTACTTACATCAATATCATACTTACCAAAATAGCCTGAAAGATAGACTTGTTGGATGCGGCTGGATAAAATGGCTTCGGAGACCAAGGGAGACTTGAAGAAATTTTTAATGTATTCATCCTTTTGAATTTCATTATAAATATTTGCAAACAGATATCCTGCTACAGGATCTCTTTCTGATATTACTTTTCTTGCCGTGGATTCTTGTTCTTCATCTTGTTTCTGTTCATTATATTTACTTAAAACTACACTGATAAAAAGACTCGCTACAGCCATAGAAGTCATTACATATACAATCCAATTTTTGCCAAATAACTTTGGTCTATAATATCCAAGCACCACGCATATTGCATTGAATAGAAATGCGATGTAAAAAGAAACAGGAGTTAAAGACAAAAGGGTAGCAGTTATAAACATGCTTACGCTCAAAGCAAGAAAAAAATTGGAAGAGCTACCTATATGCTTTCGAAGGGCTTTAATAAAGAGATTGAGGTAAATAAAATAGCATCCGATAAATATGAATATAATAATGATACCAACTACGCTATAGAAATTGATGCTGAATATATTTCCCAGATCGAATGGGATTATGGAGTCTAGGACAAGACTATTAATAAGGTTTCCGATTTCCGCACTAAAAAAGAATGAGCCAATCAATAATAGTCCGAACCCAACAATTGCTAATATCGGATTTATCCTGAGCTTGATACGTATTTTGGAAATGAATCTGAATGCATAAAAAATAATTGCTGAGAAAAACAGGATATCTCCAAGAGAAGAAAAGAGTGAAGAGCTGCCGTAATAATGTGAACTGAATATAGGCCACCTGTACAAGTCTGAAGGCCATCTTGTTATTTTCCAAAAGAATACAAATAAAGCATTAAAAGCAGCAAATACAATAAGACCGTAAAGATTGCGTCGCTTTGAAAGTAAGGAGCTAATTCTTTGATCGACAAAAAAGAGCAACAAGATAAAACCGATCACAAACAGATAAATAATCCAATTAAACGGTTCTACAGTTTTATTGGGTAGAAGGCTAAAAAGATAATGGTGAGACGAATTGTAAATTGGGAATCCCGAACCCGCACTTTTTAATATTGTAAAATCATTATTATCTTTTAGAAATGGAATGTAATTTTTAAGATATTGATTTTCAAAAGCATATTCATATTTAACTGGGATAAGTTCAACATAAATAAGTCCGTTGGCAGCGATATTTTTTTGAAGATAATATCCATTTGGCAGATGCTGTAATTCACTATCAAGCGGAGAGATTAATATCCTGGTTGGGAACACAGAATTATTTGAATAATAAATAATTGTGCCGTCTATTCTGGTAATATAAAATAGAATGTGGTGCTGCTTACTCTCATCATAAAGCTTCTCAAAGGCATTAGGAAGTTTAACAGGTGTTATTTTAGAAGCCTTAATCAGGAAGCTATCAGCTTCTTTTTCTTTTGCAATTACTGCATGTTGAACAAGTTCTGAGCTTTCACTGGTGTATGATTTATATAATGCAGGACGTAGCCAGTTATCTGCCAGTAAGGATATTAAAATACATAATATCCCGAGGACTCCAAAAATATATTGTTTTTGAATCAGTCTCCGCATTTAAAATTGCAAAACCTAAAATTCTGAATTGCACACCAAATATATCCAAATCCGTGCCGAAAACAGCTATTCCTTTATGTCACAATATTTATTAAGGAAAGACTTGTAGATGATATCGTGAATATCTGTCCTGATATTCATTTTGGCAAGCTTCAAATTTGCGGCAGATGGATAGACCCTATTGGACAGGAACACATAAATGAGGTTATACTGCGGATCAGCCCAAACGCAAGTCCCGGTAAAGCCTGTGTGCCCATAGGCGTCATCAGATGCATATTGAGATGCGGGAGAACTGTGGCCTGCCTTTTCAGGTTTATCCCATCCTAATCCTTTCCGGCTGGTTTCATATTGCTTGCTCGTAAAGAGTTTAACAGTCGTAGGGCTAAGATATGTTTTACCACCATAGCTGCCACCATTAAGGAGCATCTGCAATAAAATAGCAAGGTCATTTGCATTAGAAAATAGTCCGGCATTTCCACTTACCCCACCAAGCATAGCTGCAGCAGGGTCATGTACATCTCCATGAACCAATTGTTGCCTGAAGTAAGTATCTTGTTCTGTTGGTATTATATCCGCGAGCTGATATTTGTCTCTTGGCTTAAATGTCATGGTTGCCAATCCAAGTGGCTTATAATAAACGCTATCGACAAACTTATCCAATGTAGAACCCGTAATTTTTTCAATTACATGCTGCATCAGAATGAAACCCAGGTCGCTGTACACATACTTTCCTCGGGTAAGTATGGGTGAACGTTTTATGATGTTATAAATAGTGTCTTTATAATCCTTGTTCAGGTATATTTTATCGGCAACCCTGATACTAAATAAATCATTTTGTTCGTCACAATAGAAGCTGTCGAGATTTCCATCTGAGAGAAGTGTTTTCTTATAAAATGGTATCCAGGGTTCCAAACCGGCCTGGTGTGTCATTACTTCTTTAATCTGAAGGTCTGCTTTGTTTGTTCCAATTAGCTCTGGCAAATAGCGACTTAAAGGAGCGAAAATGTCAATTTTGCCAAGTTCATAGAGCTTCATTACTGCGAGCGTTGTAGCCCCAACTTTGGTAACAGAAGCAAGGTCATATAGGTCATAATTTACAATGGCATCATGATCATTATATTTCTGAGTTCCAAAGCTTTTGTCATAAACGACTTTTCCATCTTTAGCTACTAATACCTGGCAGCCCGGCATGGCGCCATCTTTTATGGCGTCATTCACAACGCCATCTATTTCATTGAGTTTTATAGATGCCATACCAGCTTCTTCGGGTAAGGTATATCTCAATTTGCCAAGACTTTTAACATCACCACCCATACATACATGATATTCATCACAGGCAGATACAGGTAGCTTTCCTTTTGCCCCTATGGCTCCGAATAATGCTTCTGCTGCTGCAGTTTGAAAAGCGATATCATCCTGGTAGGCATCAATTATCGTACTGAATTTTGGAAATCTATTCAGTGAATATGGACTGCCCATACTTACCAGGATCACAGGTTTGGTACTATTCAAATCATTGATGAAGCTGATTGCTTTTTTACTTAGTCCATAGGTATCCGTGTGCTTATTACTGAGATTATGGAGGCTTATAATGACGAGGTCAAAAGTTTTTAACGTATCAGCCAGTTTTTGCCAATCAGTATCTTTACTCCAGAATGAAGAATTGAAATAAGTAGCATGGCAATAATTACGCATCATAGTTTGGAAAGGAGGTTCAGCGCGTGTCCCGATGGCCACTGATGCAATTCTTTTGTTGGCCAGATTTTTTAATGGAACATAATTAAAATCATTTTTTACGACTGTAATAGACTGTTCTGCAATGTGTTGTTTCAGGATTTGATCTGATGAGGCATTAAGGTCAAACGTTACATTATTTACATCAATATAATGGCAAGTATCAAGCCCGGCCCATTGCTTTGCTTCCAGTATTTTTCTTACCTTTTCATCCAGGAAAGAGGTATCGATACATCCGCTGTCAATAGCAGTTTTTATGGCCTCAATTGCCCTTGGTACATCTTCAGAATAGAGTAAGATATCGTTGCCGGCCATCAGCGCTTTTACTTCAAGCTGGCCTGGTTCGTAGTACTTGCTAACGCCCTTCATATTGAGTGCATCAGAGAATGCAAGTCCCTGGAATTTCATGGTTCGTCTCAGTAATCCCGTGGTAACATTGGATGATAATGAAGCTCCAATATGCTCGGCAGTATCATAAGCCGGGATGTGGAGGTGCGCAGTCATTACGCCACCAACGCCACGGGCAAATAAATACCGGAATGGATATAACTCTAGTGTATCAAGTTCCTGCTTGCTTTGATTTAGTACAGGCAGATCAAGATGCGAATCTACATCCACATTGCCATGACCCGGAAAATGTTTGGCAACCGCAAGAACGTGTTCATCCTGAAGCGCTTCCATATACATTTCAGACTTATGGGATACATCCAATTTATTCTCCCCAAAGCTCCGCATGTTTATCACCGGGTTGAGCGGATTATTATTTACATCAACTACCGGTGCAAAATTGACATTAATGCCAAGTCTTTTACATTCAAGGGCTATATCATGCCCCATTTTGTAAACGATAGAATCATCCTGGATGGCACCTAATGGCATTTGGTAACCAAAGTTAATTGTACTATCCAGCCGCATAGCAAGGCCCCATTCTGCATCCATGCCTACCCAAAGGGGTACGTCAGCAACAGCTTGTAAGGAATTAGTCACTTCAGCTTCCCGGCACGGGTTTCCCTTAAAGAATATTAGTCCGCCTATGTGATATTTTTGAACAAGGGATTTGAGTTGTTTATAATCAAGTTTGTCTTTACTCGTAAAGGCAGCCACCATAAACAACTGACCTATTTTATCTTCAAGGGTCATCCGTTTCATCACTGAGTCAACCCAGTGTGAATTATTATAGATCTGGTATTTATTCGGAACAGGCTTGTGGCCAGGGTCAGGCGCACAGAATCCTGTCATGCTTAGTAAACACAATCCCAACAAAACACTTGTCCATTTGGCGAATCTCAAATCTTTCCCTTTGCTACTTAACAAAGTCTGTAGTAAATAATTTGCACAAAGGTAAGATTTATAATTTTAGTGGTTAGTGGTCAGTGGACAGTTGACAGGAGGGCAATGGCAAATAAAGATAAAACGGCGTGATTTTTCGCTCTCTGCTCTCATTGTTCACACTTATATTTGGGGTTACAGGGGGTTACAAATTTTTTATATTTTGCGTCAATTTTATTTGGTAATATATTAATATACAAATAAATACATAATTTATTTAGTAAAAAATACCAAAACGTGTAACCCCTCTTTTAAGCAAACTATGTTGAAACCTGACTCATTTTAGTTTTTCAAATACACATACTAAAATATTTCTAATCAACGTTATCGAAAAAACCATTTAGATATGTCAAAAAAAACCATCCATTTTTTCCTCATTGCTTGTATTGGAGTGTTTACATCATTAAAGAAACCAGGAACCTCATTTTCAGAACTTCAGCTTAAAAATCCCCGGGTTGCTACTGCCAAAAATGAAAAAGACGAATACCTTAAAAAACTGTGTGCCGAAAAAGGAATAAGCTACCCCGTGAAGAATATATTTATCAGGGTTTTTAAAAAAGAAACTGAAATGGAAGTATGGGTTAAAAGCACTGACAATAAACCATATAAACTCCTTAAAAAATACAATATATGCACCGTTTCAGGTAGCCTGGGTCCTAAAAGGAGGGAAGGCGATGGACAAACTCCGGAGGGATTTTACGATATTAAAAACTTTAACCCTGATAGTAGATTTTACTTATCTCTTGGAGTAAGCTATCCCAACGCATCTGACAAAATAAAAACGCTTGATAAACAACATCCCGGTGGCGATATTTTTATACACGGCAATTGTGTAAGCATTGGTTGCATGCCGATACAAGATGACGGTATAAAAGAGCTATATTGGCTTGGCGTACAGGCCAAAGCAGCTGGACAAAAGCAAATTGAAGTTCATATTTTTCCTTTTAAAATGAATGATGAAAATATGAAATGGGTTGAGGATAAATATAGTAACAACCCGCCTTTGGTCAATTTTTGGAAGAACCTGGAACCGGGGTATACCTATTTTGAGAAATATAAAAAATTAGAGAGTGTGAGCGTTGATGAGAATGGGAAATATGTGTTTGGAGGGTGATTGTGGAAGGCAACTAAAATATAAAAATACCGTTATCTTTGTATCATGGCTAAGAAAATCATAGACTCAAATAAATATCTGAAGGGCAAAAAGGAAAGGTTTGATTCCATATTTCGTAATATGTATGTTTCGTTTGAGATTGAAGGGATTAAGATTCCTTTAGATGAAGCCCGGAAAATTGCTGAAGAAGTAAAACTTGAAGTTAGTTCTGTCCGCTTTCAAAAGCATCACGTATAATTAATTCCATTCTGGAATAATCTTTATTAGAAGCCATTTGAACAGCATAAATGTATTCTTTAAACCGCACATTTCTTATTTTCTCTAGTGATAGAAAATTATATCCTGCCTTAAGTGCCATTAAATTTGCAAGAAGTCTGGCAACCCTGCCATTTCCTTCTCTAAATGGATGTATAAAAAGAAATTCGGCATGGACTTTTGAGATGTCTTTTATTAAGGCTTCTTTGTCTGCATAAGAGTCTGGTAATGGACTCAAAAATTCATTTTCAAAGTCTTTCATTGCCTCAGGTAAAAACCTTGAAGCTGGAAATAGAAATCCGCCTTTAGAGACATTTACTGTTCTTAGTTTGCCTGCAAATGAATAAAGGTGTTTTAATGCCTGATAATGCATATCAAGAATAAATGCGGTTGTAAATCTGGTTTTATCAGTTAGGTTATCAACGAATTGATATTGAACACGAAGAAACCCTTTAAACTCTTGTTTATCAATTTCTTCTTTTACAGTAATTCCTAGAAGATTTGGAAGAATTTCATGTTCGCCTTCTTCATATCCAGTTTTATATTTATCATTAGCAACATCCATACTACGAAATTAATCTATTCTCAATGAAAGCATTGCTTGCATTTCATGTTTCTTTCCGCACAGTTTTACATTAGCCAGCCACTACTCAATTTTTGGAAGAACCTGGAACCAGGTTACAGCTATTTTGAGAAATACAAAAAATTAGAGAGTGTTAGCGTTGATGGGAAGGGGAAGTATGTGTTTGGAGGGTGAATTTCCTCACTCCGATACCTCAACCAACCCCTTGAAAGTTTTCTTATCATCTAAGTGAGTCACGATATACTCAGCGAGGTCGGAGCGGGTAATTTGATTAGGATTGTCAATGGGTTCATTGATCGTAACCCTGTATTTGCCTTTTGGTTTGGTACTTAAAAGCCTGGGAGGACGAATGATGGTCCAATTCAAATTTGTATTTGGAAGCATTTTTTCCATGAGGAGCATGTCAGCAAAGGAATATTTGAAAATGCGTTGGAGGATATTTTTAGCTATAAATTTTGTCATGAAAGTACCTTTTGGAGGTACGACAACAGCGGCGGCAGATAGACAGATAATGCGTTTAACACCAGACTTCTGCATGGTATTCACGATATTACTAACACCTTCGGAATAAACTGTAGTTGGTTCTCTTTTTTGGATTCCTAAACAAGAGACTACTGTATCTTTATCCTTCATAGCATTTTCAAAGGTATGTGCATGAAAGACATCTCCCTTTATAACTTCTAATTGCTGGTGTTGAATAGTGAATGCACCAGGATTTCTTACTACTACTGTCACATGATGACCTGCTTCTAAAGCTTGTTCAACAACAAGTTTGCCCGTGCCGCCCGTGGCTCCAAAGACGATAATTTTATGCATGTAACAATTTTTTAATTTACAAATTTATGCAGGTATAAGTTGAAAACAACTAATACAAATGAGAATAGCTAATAGATTTATTTGGTTTTGTTATCCCTGTTCTTTTTGAGTGAGTATATAAGCCTTGAATACAGAAGCCAAGGCTGTTGCGGTTATTAGAATCCGACAAATACTTAAAATATTAAAAAGGATTACTTGGCCTGGAATAGTAGCCGCATATTTTTCGAGGTTACTGAACCGCAATTTAATATTGATTTGAGTTAGGATGTAAATGGTTAGAGCTAAGGAAATTATTTGTAAAATAGTACCCCATTTTAAGTGGTTTTTAAGGGCTATTTTTTCTTTTGATGTATTGAAATACAATATTATAATCAGGATAGTCGCAATATACACCATTGGTATATAATAGATAACCGGGCTTATAACGGTTGTGAAGCTTTTCCAAAAGAGCATTCTTGTCATAGACACATCCAATAATTTCGGGCCGTAAACAAGACCTTCATATAGAACTCCAAAAAAATTAAGGGCAATCCCAAAAAGAGATATCAGTAATAAGTTGTTAAATAGTTTACTTTTCATTTGTTGAATATTAGCATGTGCAAAGTTCTATTCAACAAAAATCAAACTATTGTAAAAAATCATTGATTTGCAAAAAGGAGGAATGTTTGAAAAAATCTGTTGGCGTTTGTCCGGTAAATAATTTAAAGTCTTTATTGAAATGAGATTGATCAAAATAACCGGCGTTAAATGCCAGTTCAGCTAGTTTTTGATTTTGATATAGACCTTGTGTAATTGATTTTAAGCGTATTAAAGATGAGAATTGCTTCGGCGATGTGCCAACGATACTTCTAAACCTTTTTTCAAACGCATCCTGGCTAATATAGAGACTGTTAGCTAAGTCTTTTATTTTGATCAGCCCTTTTGTACTATGAATTTTTTGCAAGGCGGCTAATACTAAATTGTCTTGTTTTTGATTGAATAATTCTGTCAATAAAAACTTTTCAATTAAGTTTATTCTTTGGTTATTGTTTTTTGCTTCTGCCAGTTGTTCTTCGATTATTATTACTTTTTCCAGGCTGATAAAATTATGAAGTGATACACAATCATCATATAAGTTGTACAATGGTATTTTAAAAAAAGCGGATGCTCCTGTTTCCTTGAATAGTATAAGGATATTACCTGTGTTTCTTGAATAGTTGAATAGTCTTGGCGATAGTCTCAAACCTGAAATGGATGAGGACGGTAAATTGGTTTTATAAGTGCCGGTTTCGGAATTTAAACTGCCTTTATACCTGAATGCCAAGACTAGCGAAGTATCAGGTAGCACCCTGTTTATTAGTTCTTCATCACTTTCTACAATTATATAAGTAAGAATAAATGGTCTAAGCTTTTCAGTTGGTAAGTGAGCATTTATTTGCATTTGGGATATAGTTACAGAACTCTGTAAAGGTAACAAAATTAGGTATTTGTTGTTGATAAGTAGTCAAACTAAGTGATGGCATGCACAGTGACTCAGCTCCCTTCTGTATCATCAATATTGAAAATAACCGGTACTTATTCGTGTTTAGATATAAAATAACAAACAAAGCCTTTTCATGGCCTTGTTTGTTTTATTTAACTAATAAAGTTTTAATTTACATAACCGCCACTTCCTCCAAAATATCAGCGGTACTTACAACTTCTTCTCCCTCCACTTTATTCGTTTTCCGCAAAGGTTTCTCCGGTAAAAATAATACTACTACAAATCCAATAGCCAGTATTATTGTACTCACCAAAAACAAGTTATCCAGCGCACCGCTAAATGCAATTTTTACTGTTTCTAAAAAGTGTGTAAAGCTTTGTGAAATTGATGCTTGCATTGAACTTGGCGCTGCACTTATCATAGTTTTCATTTTGGCCTGGGCTTGCGGGTTAAGCAAAGTTTGTACTGTTTTTGAATCCATTTCAAAACTATGGTTGGGATTCATTTTTTTCAGGATTGTGACAAACGGATCATTGACAGCGGGTGCCATTTTTGTAGCCAATTGTGTATTCATAAATCCTCCAAGAAGTGCTAAGCCTACGGTGCCACCAAGGTTCTTAAAAAGCTGTGACCCGGCTGTCACTTCACCTACCCGGGTTACAGGAAATGAATTGAGTGCTACGAGTTGGAATATAGGTATGGTAGTACCGAGGCCAAGTCCAAGTACAGCCATATTAATTACCAAAATATTATTTGTCGTAGTGATATCAATCAGCGAAAACAAGTACATACCAAAGGCTGCTAAAACCATACCTACTAAAGCTACGATTTTATATTTTCCGGTCCGGGATACAATCTGTCCACTGACTACGGCTGCTATTATTAATGATACCATCATTGGCGTAAGTATGAGGCCTGAATGCGTGGCTGTTATACCGATGATACCTTGTGCAAAAAGAGGGATAAAAAGAATGATGCCGAACATACCCATAGTAGTGATAAAGGAACTTGAGGCGGATACTACAAATGTTTTATTCCGGAACAGATCCAGGGAGAGAATAGCATTTTTCGCTTTACTTTCCGCATAGATAAAAGCGGCTAGAGAAGCAACTGCTAGCGCAAACAAGGATATTATTTGCCATGAATTCCAGGCATACATATTTCCGCCCCAAACAAGAGCTAAAAGAAAAGGAACCAGTGTGGTTGTCATGGCAATAGACCCGGCAAAATCAAGTGTACTTGCTTTTATCTTATGCCTGATATAGGGTAGGGAACCAACAATAATTATCAGCGCTATAATACCTACCGGTACATTAATATAGAAAGTCCACCTCCAGGAGAAGTTGTCTGTTATCCATCCTCCAAGTAATGGGCCAATGATGCTTGATAAAGCAGCAACACCTCCAATCATTCCCTGGTATTTGGCTTGTACTGCGGGAGGAAAAACATCACCGATCATTGCAAAAGAAATGATCATTATTGCCCCTCCACCAATACCTTGCAGGGCACGGAAGAAGATTAATTGTTCCATATTTTGTGATAAACCTGATAATGCGGAGCCCACCAGGAAAATGATGATACCAACGATATACAATTGTTTTCGACCAAGCAGGTCGGCCAGTTTACCATATATAGCCATAGTAATAGTACTAGTAAGCATATAGGCAGTAAATACCCAGCTTAGATTTTCGATCCCATTTAGATCTCTCACAATCTGGGGCATGGCTGTAGATACGATCATCTGGTCTAGTGTTGCCAGGAAAATGGCCAGGATGATCCCGACCAGGATAAAGACTTTGTTGTTTTTCATTTTATATATGATTAAAGGGTTTTACAAATTTTTAAACCGAACATTCGGTATGTATATTGAGCTGCGTTTTGTGTTGTTTATTAATGTTTTATTGTAAATTTTATTTCACGAGAAAGGACAATAACAATCGTCCAATTTTCGATTTGGCCTTAGCCTTGAAAGTGAAAATGGAAGAATTTAAATGCGTGATAAAGGGCTGTTTTGACTTATTTGTTGTATTGGTTTCTGGCGAAAGTTTTAGTATCCTTTCTGCATTCCTATAGGCCAGCTTTACCTTTTCTTTTTTGGATAAATCACTTTTGTTTAGAAATTCAACAGACTCAAAATTATCCCCAAATGGGTCATCAACTGAAAACATGATATTGTCAATACCTAACTCGGCAACGGCACAATTAAACGCAAGCTGATCTGTAACGCCACTTGTTGTGATAAATACATTTTGACGCATATAATAATACACGCTTTTTTTCATTACACTTATGTTTTGTGTACCAGATGAATCTGATTGTCCTGCAAGAAGCCAGTTTCCCAGGGTAAGCGCTTTATTTATTCGCTGTAAATTATAGGGGATCAATTCACCCATATGTCCGATTATTATTTTCAAATTTGGATACCTGTCAAAAACTCCGGCACTCATGATCCTTAAAAGATGTGTTCCGGTTTCCACTTGCCAACCCCAACTTTGCATTAAGGCGGGGAAATCTTTATAATAGATGTCCATGATCTCTTTTGGCGGATCCGTTGGGTGAATGTAAATTGGTACATCTAATGCTTGAGCACATTCGAAGATCGGTGAAAACGACTTATCGTCAAGGTATTTACCATTCGTATGGCCATTGATTAGCGCTCCTTTAAATCCAAATTTTGTAACGGTCCTTTCCAATTCTGCTGCTGCATCTTTTGGCGATTGAGTAGGTAGCATTGCAAAACCGGCAAAACGAGTAGGATATTCTTTAACTATACCACCAAGCCAGTCATTCACCTCTTTAGATACACTAATGGCTAAATCTTTTTCGAGAGTTTGCACTCCTGGTTGCACATGAGAAAGTACTTGTAAATCAATACCAGCGGCATCCATACGCTTTATCCTCTCAGGCCCGACGTCCATTAGATTTCCTTTTATCATGTCAAGCAGTTTCATGTAAGAAGGAGGGTACAACTCAATTAATCTGGGATGCAAAAAAAGCTTCTTCGAGAGCAATGATCCTGGCGGGTGAATTATCGTTTATATTTTTCATTGGTCTTGAGTTTATCGTGTGTTAAACCGAACATTCGGTATGTAAAGCGTCAAATTTTTTTAGCGTTTAAGTTGTGCGTAAAATCCAGTCCATAAGTCCTGTAGCTCATCCCGGGTTTTTTTAATACTACCATCAAGCATCAGCCGAATCCCGACACCATCATTTGAATAGATGAAGAACTTGGCAACTTGTTCGTCTGTCATTTCAGGGTTTATTTCACCCTTTTTCCTGGCTATTTTTACAATTTTAAGCCATGAATGATATTCTTCTTCTTGTTGCTTGTATATTAACTTTCGAAAACCGGGTATAATTTTTATAGCATCAAAAATTAGCAAGAAGAAGTTTGCATTCATTTCATCGGTTTCCAGAACTGATAATTGCATTTTCTTTAATATATCGTCAAGATAGTCCTGGCAAAATTGCCATAAACTTTCATGAGAATAATTGCTAAAATTGCCCTGCATCAGG
>Ga0207018_1028_pt1 | contig 26686 bp, 25 predicted proteins | sample Alteio_BWMinCont_52_FD_153476 | JGI IMG/M metagenome (GOLD analysis project Ga0207018, IMG submission 153476) | Enriched cells from forest soil in Barre Woods Harvard Forest LTER site, Petersham, Massachusetts, United States -... | ecosystem: Environmental > Terrestrial > Soil > Temperate forest >...
CTGTTGCTTTCATCCATCAAAAAAAAATATAAAATTAGTAAACATGATGATGAAGAAAAACCTATCTTAAACAGAGTGGCATTGCATTCCTATCAGTTAAAATTTAAAGATGCTTCAGGAAATGCATTTGATCTAATTGCGGAATTACCAAAAGATTTGAAAGCATTATTGCAGCAGCTAAGAAAAAATTTTAAGTGATGAACATTGGTATGTCGCACAAGTGAGTGACACAACGGTGATGAGAAGAATTACTAATGTTGATAACAAAAAAATAAAAAAGCTACCCAATGTGAGTAGCTTTAAATATTTTATTAAGAATTCTTAATCCAAATTAGGCTGTGGAGTATAACGCAAATAAGGTTTTACGATCTTTACACCTTTAGGGAATTTTTTTATAGCATCTTCGGTGCTTACCGCTGGCACTACAATTACATCTTCGCCATGCTTCCAGTCAACAGGAGTAGCTACACTATGATTGGCAGTTAACTGCAATGAATCCACTACTCTTAATACTTCTACAAAATTTCTTCCCGTAGAAGCAGGATAAGTAATGATCAGCTTTACCAATTTATCCGGGCCAATTACCACCAATGAACGAACAGTAGCAGTAGCAGATGCATTTGGATGAATGAATTCATACAAATTAGAAACCTTTCTATCATCATCAGCAATGATAGGAAAATCAACGTTGCAATTTTGTGTTTCATTGATGTCACCAATCCACCCAAGATGTTTGTCAACCGGGTCAACACTCAATGCCAGTACTTTTACATTGCGCTTTGCAAATTCTTCTTTTAACTTAGCAGTTCTGCCTAATTCAGTAGTACAAACAGGCGTATAATCGGCAGGATGAGAAAAAAGAATTCCCCAGGAATTACCGAGGTATTCATAAAAATCAATTTCGCCTTGCGATGTCTTTGCTTTAAAATTGGGAGCAACATCCCCTAAACGTAGACTCATAGTATTATTATTTTATTTTTTAATTAGTGGGGTACAAATATACAATAGTCTATTAACTAAGTGGACTTAATTTTAATATTTTTTATTAATTTATTTTTTTACTAACTTTCTTCCATGTTATCTAAAAAAACGCAATATGCTCTGAAAGCATTGGGCTACCTGGCCGGTAAATTTGGTGAAGGACCCGTACTGATCTCAGAAATTTCCCGGAAGAAAAAAATCCCCATTAAATTTCTGGAAACCATTCTGTTGGAGCTGAAACAGGCGCAAATACTGGATAGTAAGAAAGGTAAAGGCGGTGGATATTATCTTCTGCAATCACCCAAAAAGACCAATTTGGCCACTGCTATTCGGATTGTGGGTGGCCCAATAGCTTTGTTGCCATGTGTAAGCCTGAATTTTTATGAAAAATGTAAAGATTGCAATGAAGCTATCTGCGGTCTCAATAAAACAATGGCACAAACCAGGGATGCTACGTTAAAAATACTGGAAAAAAAGACCTTGGCTGAATTGGTAGACGGATAAAGTTGTTCTTTAATTTTTTGATATCAGCATTTGTATTTCAATTTAGCATAGTTGTGTCACTCACTGTATCGGCATATCACCTTTCATCTTTTATCAAAGCGTAGTTTGCGAACATGAAGTATTATCAATTTTCAATTATTAATTGTCAATTGGAAGAAGCTCTTTTCAATTTATACTTTCCAAAACGATTCTTTACATCATCAATAGCTTTGTACAGATCTGTTTTTCGCTCTACATCATTAAATAAATTCGTTTGTACGGCATCGTTAGTTAACTCACTCAAGCGAACACCTAACAATCGCACAGGTAATCCTTTCCGATATAATTTATGAAACAGATCTTTTGCAACAGGAATAATTTCATCATCGGCACAAGTATAAGGTATAGTTGTTTGACGTGAGGTGGTCTCAAAATCAGGATAGCGTATTTTGATCGCTACACAGCTTGCCACCTTTCCATCCTGCCGTAATTCGTAAGCAATGCGCTCAGTCATACGTACCACTTCACTCATTAAAAAATTCATATCGGTTGTATTTTCATTAAAGGTATTCTCCGATGAAACAGATTTTGCTTCATGATATGGCGTTACCCTACTGGTGTGGATTCCAAAGCTTTTATTCCAGAGATCAATACCTGATTTACCCAACCGTTCTTCCAATTCTTCTTTGGAATGTTCGTTAATATCATTGATCGTTTTTATCCCAATTGCTTTTAATACTTCATACGTTTGTTCGCCCACACCCGGAATTTTATTAACAGGCAAGGGAGCAAGAAATTCTTTTTCTTTACCAAAAGGAACATGCAGGTAGCCATTGGGTTTTGCTTCATCGGTAGCAATCTTAGCAATCATTTTATTTGATGCCAATCCAAATGATATAGGCAGTTTTGTTTCATCAATAATCTGTTGCCGCAGGTCAATGGTCCATTGTAACGGATCAAAGTATTTATCCATTCCCGTTAGGTCTAAATAAAATTCATCAACGGAAGCCTTCTCAAAAAGCGGCGCTTTGGAAGCAATAATATCTGTAACCCATCTTGAATAACGGCTATATTCCCCGTAAGAACCTTTTACAAAAATTGCCTGCGGGCATAATTGCAACGCTTTTTTTGATGGCATTGCCGAGTGTATCCCAAATTTTCTTGCTTCATAATTGCAGGAAGCAACTACTCCTCTTTCTCTGCCACCAACAATAACAGGTTTACCTTTCAATGAAGGATCATTCAATACTTCCACTGAAACAAAAAAAGAATCGAGATCAAAATGCGCTATGATACGTTGAGATAACAATATGGTTGATTTGAAAAAAAATTCAATACCATAACAAGTTAATATTTAATTATTATTTTTTTAGCGTCATTTTTGAATACTGTTGTTAATACGCTACAGGCATCCTCATTACTTTTTGTAATAGAATCAGGAGATAAAAACGACCATTGCAATTGTTTTAATGAAGCTGACTGATCATTTACTTTTAATTTATTGATGCTATCAAACCCATGTAACACTAACAAAATATTTTTAAACTTAGATTGAAATTGCCCTTCTGTTTTATCCAATACAATTATTTTTTGTGATGGATCATAACTGATAATACGTTTGTAATAATCTCCCTTTTCATAATTAAAAGTTTTGCCATCATCTTCATAGTAGATAAAACTATTAGGAATATTCCCTTTGTAAATATGCAGTATCAATGTATCCGATGGGTTGTAAGCTGTAGACTGTACAAGAGTTTGCATTGGTATAATGCTGCTTTCTTTTACATATACCGGAAGCTCTTTCATTGTTAATTCAATTATCTTTTCATTTCCACCACTTTCAATACTATCCGTGTAAAGATTGTACCATTTAGTTTTAGTGAAATAAATTTTGGCAAAGTCCTGAGTACTTACAACAGGAGCTACCATTATTGAATTGCCAAAACAAAATTGGTTCTCAAAAGATTTTTCATAAATCTTTGGATCAAATGTATTATCTATTGCCAGTGAACGAACAACAGGCAACCCATCTTGTGTTGCCTCATAAAAAACAGAGTATAAATAAGGCATCAGCTTATAACGAAGATCAACATACGGTCTTAAATTATCTAACGCATCTTCTCCAAATGCCCACGGTTCAGCAGTTTTTGAATTATATTGTTTATGATTTCTGTAATAAGGAAAAAATGAGCCCAACTGCATCCAACGTGTATATAATTGCGGTGAAGCTTCACCGGCAAAACCACCAATATCAACTCCCGTAAAAGGAACTCCGCTCAATCCCAAACTACTTAAAAGTCTTGCTCCTAATAGCATGTGATCATCTTCCGAACGATTATCTCCCGTCCAGATAGCTGAATAGCGCTGCAATCCGGCATACCCTGCCCTTGATAAAACAAACGGTCTTTCATTTGAATTAGCTCTTGCACCTTCATAACTTGATCTCGCCATTTGAAATCCATAAACATTATGCGCTTCTAAATGAGATGCTTTTCTACCATCAAAATCAAAAATAACATTGTCCGGCATTTTCTGCCCCCATGTTGCTATTTCATTCATATCATTCCATATTCCGCTTACTCCATTATCTGAAAAAAATTTTACTTCTTTTCTCCAGAAAGCACGTCCCTTCTCACTTGTAAAATCTGTAAAATAACACCAGCCCGGCCATACTGCACCGGAATAAAATTTTCCATCAGGATATTTTATATATACGCTATCTTTTAATCCGCGTTCAAAAGCAGGAGCTCCTGATTGAACTTTAATTCCAGGGTCAACGATAACGGTTGTACGAAAACCCATTGACTTAAGTTTATTTGTCAGACCAATAGGATCGGGAAATCTTTCTTTGTTCCATGTAAACAATTGATAATTGTCCATGTAATGAATATCCAATGTAATACCATCTGCAGGGATTTTTTTTTCACGCAGCGTTTGTGCTATGCGTAACACTTCGGTATCGGGATAATAGCTATAGCGATTTTGCTGATAGCCCAAACTCCATAGCGGCGGTAGTTTCATACGTCCTGTTAATGATGTATAAGATGTAATAATATCAGCTAAACGTTTATGATAAATAAAATAATAATTTAATTCGCCTCCCTGTGCACCAAAGGATGAAAAGCGATCATTGCTGGCTCCAAAATTAAAATCAGATTGGAAAGTGTTATCGAAAAAAATACCATAATTAATATCATGATGAATCCCGATATAAAATGGAATAGTGGAATAAAGCGGATCCTGCCTGACTGAATAAGCAAATGCATCTGTATTCCAGTTAGTGTAACCATTTCCTTTACGATCAAGATCTCCTGTTTTTTCTCCCAAGCCAATAAAACGTTCTCCATCCTGCATTTTTTTATATGTAGTTACTTTTTCTCCTATCCAGGATGTAGTTAAACCTTCTTCATCCTGATTGATGATATTTCCATCATTTGTATAAAATATTATACTAAAAGGATTTTTTTTAATGACCGATTTTATAGAATCTGTTTTAATAAAAATACTGGTATCATCCTGGCTAATACTTACAGTTGTTTTTACAGGTTGTGAAATAACCGCATAAGAAAAATCAGGTTTTAGTTTTTGTTTATCTATCCTTACCCTTATAATATTGGCGCTATAAACAGTTATTGAAGCAAATGCATTTTCAGTAATAATATTAACTACCTGATTATTTATTTCAACATTAGTTACTTTGCCTATTTCTTTTACAGGATTTTGCGCAGACGATTGCAAACAAACAAACATCAGCAATACAATAGTTAATATTCTCATACTATATAAATATAAATTAAAAATCGATGGTGAACCATTGCTTTTTGTTACGCTCATATTTCCTAAAATTAAATTTATATAACTTTCCGGGGCGATGAGGTACATTTTCTTCCATGGCAGCAGTATCAATCAGAAAGTCCATTGAAAAAAATTTCTTTCGAAAATTTCTTCTATCAAGCTTTATAACAAGGATCGCTTCATATAAGTTCTGAAGCTCTCGTAACGAAAACTTATCCGGTAAAAGATTAAGTCCAAGTGGATGTTCCTGTATCATTTTTTGCAGCCATTTATGACATGTATCTACAATTTGTTTATGGTCAAAAGCCATTTCTTTAAGACTGTTCAATGGGTGCCAATGCAGTTCATTATCTGTAATCTTTAAATGGTGATGCCTGATATCAAGAAGTGATGCATAAGCCACTGTAATTACACGACCACCCGGATGACGGGTTAGATTACTAAAGGTTCGAACTTGTTCCAGAAAAACATCTGTCATGCCTGTTCTTTCAAATAAGACTCTATTAGCAGCGTCGTCCAATTCTTCATTAGGTTTTATTACATCTCCTAATAAACTCCACTTATTCTTATATTCGGTAAGATCACTTCGGATAAGCAACACCTTTAGTTCATTCTCTTGAAATCCGAAAATAACACAGTCAACAGTGATAGGAAATTTTTGGTAGCTATCTACAAGTTTTTTTGGATCCTTAATAAGACTAACCCTTTTGTCTCTATCTACAATTTGCCCATTATTATTATTCATAATTACCACTTTCAATCTTTAAAGCAATCAAAAATATATTAACAACTTTTTCTTTTACAACTTTATTATAATACTTGTTATCTCCATTATACCCTGCAAAAAATAAATTATTTTACCGGTAAATATCTAACAGCCCATCAGGTAATGTTACAAATACTTTTCGATTTTTCTTATCTATTTTTTTTAAAGATGCTTCGTGAATGGGTATTAATGCTTCTTTTCCTTCCAATAAGATAGTACATAATATCTGGTGAGGTTGTTCAATTACTTCTAATATTTTACCTAAATCATTTTCCCCATCAATCAAATTAAAACCGAGCATGGATATTGGCGCTGACTTAGCCGCATATTTATTAAAATGATCTTCTGTAAGCCATACTTCTTTTGCAACTAACTTTTTTGCAGTCTCTTTTGTATCAAATCCTTCTACTTTAAGATATACTTCTTCTTCATTTTTTATAGTAGCGGACTGAATGAAATAAGGTAAAAAATTATTGTTCGTTTCTTCAATAAAAAAATGCTCCAACCCTTTTAACGATGTTTTTTTCCCAAGACTATGTTTTAAAACCAAATCGCCTTTAAAGCCAAATGTTGCTACCAATTTACCTATTTTAAAATAATGAGACATTTTAGATTTATGATGTACGATTTACAATTGGAATTTTAATTGATGCAAAATGGTATGCGGTACAAGTGAGTGACACAACGATGATGAGCAGAATTACAAATGCTGGTACCAAAACAATTAATAATTGATAATTGATAATTTAAAATTGAAAATTAAAAAATAAATATCATACCGGTAATAATAAAAAAAGTCCCGCTAAAAAAGCGGGACTGAATGAATTAACGTAACACAGAGGGTTTATATTATTCTTCTGTTTTAGTTTCTTCGGCGGTTGGTGCTGTGGCAGCCTGCTCAGCTTTTGGCACTTTTCTTACTACCGGTTGATTACGGCTATCAATACGTGCTTTTTTGTGAGCACCCTGACGCTTTGTAACCTGTGCATCATGTTCTGCACTCCAGCCGGTAAATTTTACCATCGCAGCGGCTTCATCAAACAAACCAAGGCTAACACCACGTAACAGGTGTTTTAAATACAACACGCCTTTGAAAGAAAGGATACGACGAACGGTGTCGGTTGGTTCTGCACCTTTGTGCAACCAATCCAATGCTTTTTGCCGGTCTATCTGAATAGTTGCCGGAACTGTAAGGGGATTGTAGGTACCAAGTTTCTGAATGAATTTACCATCCCGTGGAGCACGGGCATCTGCTACAACGATAAAATAGAAAGGCCTTTTTTTTGAGCCATGACGTTGCAGTCTCATCTTAACAGCCATAAAAAATTGAAATTTTTTTGGGGTTGTGAATAAATAGGGTTTAATACTTCCTTAAAAAAGGAACTTCAAAGATACCTACAGGATGGAGAAATTCCAAAAAATTAAATTCATTTTACAATTTCTTTATAGTTGGCGGCAAAATTTTAGATTTCTTTTAAACTTTCTTTTGTAGCATTAATGGTATAGTCCAGGTCTTCTTTTGATAAGGCATTATTTAAAAACCAGCTTTCAAAAGCAGATGGAGGCAGGTAAACACCACGTTTTAACATTGCATGAAAATATTTTTTAAACAGATCGTTATTAGCTGAAGCTGCTGTCGTAAAATCCGTAACAGGATGATCGCTAAAATGCACACTTATCATTGAGCCAAAATGATTAATAACATAGGGTTTCCCTGATGATTCAAAAACTTCATTCAACCCATTTTTAAGATAGGTTGTTTTATCATCCAACTCTTTAAGCAGTTGAGGTTGCTCTTTTAAAATAGATAATAATGTATAGCCAGCGATCATCGCAATTGGGTTTCCGCTTAATGTACCAGCCTGGTAAACATTGCCAAGTGGCGCAACGACTTCCATAATATTTTTCTTACCACCAAAAGCCCCAACAGGCATACCGGCGCCAATTACTTTACCATAAGTAACGAGGTCCGCATTAATTTTTAATCTTTCTTGTGCACCTCCTAATGCTAACCGAAACCCATTCATTACTTCATCAAAAATGAAAACTATATTTTCATCATCGCATATTTTTCGCAAACCCACCAGGAATCCGGGCTTTGGTAAAATGCATCCCATGTTTCCTGCAACCGGTTCAATTATGATTGCTGCAATTTCATTTTTATTTTGTTCTACTAATTTTTCAACCGCTGCTAAATCATTGTAAGCACAGGTCAATGTATCATTACTAACGCCGGCGGTTACCCCAGGGACAGTTTGAATATTAAATGTAGCAACGCCACTTCCTGCTTTTACTAAAAAAGAATCAGCATGTCCATGATAGCAACCTTCAAACTTGATTATTTTATTTCTGCCAGTATAACCTCTTGCCACACGAATAGCACTCATGCAAGCTTCAGTTCCACTACTTACCATTCGTATCAGGTCAACATTGGGCACCATACTTTTTATGAGTTCAGCCATTTTTATTTCTAACTCAGTTGGTGCGCCGTATGATGTTGAGTATTCAGCATATTCCTGAATTGCCTTTACAACTGGTTCATACGCATGTCCTAAAATCATTGGCCCCCATGATGCGATGTAATCAATATATTTATTGCCATCTGCATCATACAGATAAGCGCCTTTTGCTTTTTTGATAAATAATGGAGTTCCACCAACAGCTTTAAATGCACGGACAGGAGAATTTACTCCGCCTGGAATAGAATGTTGGGCACGTTCAAAAAGTTGTTTGCTCGTTTCGATATTCATAATACGCAATGTTCAATAGTATTGTTACAGTTGAAGTGAGTGACACAACGATGTTTAATAGTAGCATTATCGCTGGTCACGTAATAATTATATCAACTAATTAATTTTACTGCATCTTTAGCAAAATATGTTGCAATCAAATCTGCTCCTGCTCTTTTAATAGAAGTCAAGCTTTCAAGGATTGCTTTATTTTCATCCAGCCAACCCATTTTAGCTGCTGCTTTTATCATTGCATATTCGCCGCTAACATGATAAGCACTAACGGGAACGTGTACATTATTTTTTACTTCTCTTATGATATCCAAATAAGCCATTGCAGGCTTTATCATTACAATATCAGCGCCTTCCTCAATATCCAGTAATGTTTCCTTAATAGCTTCCAGGCGATTGGCATAATTCATTTGATATGTTTTCTTATCGCCAAATCCCGGAGCACTATCTAATGCATCCCGGAACGGGCCATAAAAACATGAAGCATACTTGGCGCTGTAAGCCATGATGCCAACTTTGGTAAAATTATTTTCTTCCAAACCTTTTCTTATAGCGCCGATCCGGCCATCCATCATATCACTGGGAGCTACAAAATCGGCGCCTGCTTCTGCATGGCTGATGCTCATTTTCACTAATGCTTCTACTGTTTCATCATTTACAATTTCTCCATCTTTTACTATTCCATCATGTCCGTAAGATGAGTATGGATCAAGTGCCACATCTGTCATTATAACCATTTCCGGGACTGCATCTTCAATAGCTTTAATACTTCTTTGCATCAATCCATCTTTGTTCCATGCTTCTTTACCGATATTATCTTTTACTTCATCTTTTGCTTTAACAAATAATAAAACGCTTTTTAAACCCATGCTCCATAATTCTTTCACTTCTTTTACAGTTACATCCAAACTATTGCGATAATAACCAGGCATAGACGCAATTTCTGTTTTCACATTTTTACCTTCATCAATAAATAACGGAACGATAAAATCGTTGGGAGTCAATGTTGTTTCAGCAACAAGGTTTCTTATTGATTCATTATTACGAAGTATTCTATTTCTTTTTTGTAAATACATATAATAGTTTTAAACCCAATCTTTGGGCTGTAAACAAATATTCAACAATTCAGCTTCCGGTGTATTTGGCTGTGGCTGATAATCATATTCAAACCGAACTATTGGTGGCAGGCTCATTAAAATACTTTCTGTCCTGCCATCTGATTTTAATCCGAATAAAGTTCCTCTGTCGTGGATTAAATTAAACTCTACATACCTGCCTCTTCTTATTTCCTGCCAATATTTATGTTGTTTATTAAAAACTATTTTCTTTCTTTTTTCTACAATAGAAATATAAGAATCATTAAAAGCATAACCACAGGTCTTACTAAAGTTGAACCAAAAATCTATATCATGTTTTTCGTTCGGTTTTTGGTGATCATAAAAAATACCGCCAATCCCCCTTCGTTCACTATTCCGATGATGGTTTACAAAATAATCATCGCATTCTTTTTTCATCACAGGATAAAAGCTTTTATCAAATTGATCGCAAATATCTTTATACGTTTGATGAAAATGTTTTGCATCTTCGGTAAATAAATAATACGGAGTTAAATCGGTTCCACCTCCAAACCAACAATTAATAATATTTTCTTCAGCATTATACAATTCAAAATAACGGTAATTGCAATGTACTGTTGGAACAAAAGGATTCAATGGATGTATCACTAAACTTAAACCGCAGGCAAACCAACTATCGCCATCCATATTTAATTGCCTGCGCATTTGATCAGTCACTTTTCCAAATACAACTGAAGTATTTACTCCGCCTTTTTCAAATATATTTCCATTGCTTATCACACGTGTGATACCTCCGCCACCACCAGCACGTTCCCATTTTTCTTCAAAGAATTTTGCTTTGCCATCTGTAACTTCCAATGCAGTACAGATGTCATTCTGCAACTGATGTATAAACGATATCCAGTTTCCTTTTACGCTCATTCTGCATTAACTAAACTATATTCTTTAACTGTATTTACAAATGCCTTTGCATGATCTACTGGCACATTTGGCAAAATGCCATGTCCAAGATTTGCAATATGGTGATGACTGCCAAAATTCTTTAGCATATTTCTAACCTCCTTCTCTATAACGGTAACAGGTGATAGCAGTTTAGCAGGGTCAAAATTCCCCTGTAATACAATATTACTACCCGCAACTTGTCTTGCCATTTGTGGCGTAATGCACCAATCAATACCAAGTCCATGTGCACCCGTTGCAGCCATTTCTTTTAAACTATACCATGCACCTTTTGCAAAAATGATAACCAGTGTTTCATTTTTTAGAGCCTTTACTATTTGATTTATATATGGCAATGAAATAGTTTCAAAATCATCTTTACTTAATAAACCTCCCCAACTATCAAATAGTTGAATTACATCCGCTCCTGCTTTTACTTGTCCTTTTAAATAAGCAATAGTTGTATCAGTTATCATTTGTAATAACTGATGTGCCAACTCAGGTTGTGTATAACAAAATGCTTTGGCTTCATCAAAAGTTTTAGAGCCTTTACCTTGTACCATGTAACAAAGTAATGTCCACGGAGCGCCGGCAAAACCAATCAATGGTACACGTTCGTTCAATTCCTGTTTAATAAGTTTGATGGCATCAAATACATAGCCTAATGTTTCATTTACTTCGGGTACGCGTACACGTTGTAAATCAGTAATTGACTTAATTGGATTTGGAAGAATTGGCCCTTTGCTTTCAACTAACTGTACTTCCAAACCCATTGCCTGCGGCACCACCAAAATATCAGAAAATAAAATAGCAGCATCAACACCAATAATATCAACAGGCTGTAATGTAATAGCAGCAGCTAATTCAGGAGTTTGGCAGCGTTCAAAAAAGTCATACTTTTCTCTCAAAACCATATATTCAGGTAAATAACGCCCTGCCTGACGCATCATCCACACTGGAGTCCGTTCTGTTTTTTCTCCCAGTAAAACTCTTAATAATAAATCATTTTGTAACATATCTTTTACCTATAAAAATTACAGGCTTTTATTTTCATGTTTTATATTGCTGAAATACTCAACAACTTTTTCTATCATCTCTTCCTGTCTTGGCCACTCGCTAATAATTGTTTCATTAGATACATAAGTACCAATTATATCAGAAGTGGTTTTGCCGATAGCAAATAATATCACATCTGTTGGTATGGTGTTATCACTAAAAAAGCTATGTACTGCGCTCGGGCTAAAAAAAATAATACCATCGTAATTTTTTTCAATCAAATGAGGAGTATAAATAGTATTATAAACAATAACCTCGTTTATATTTATATGATTCTCGTTTAATATTTTTGGCAATGTATTCATCCGATGGTCGCCACAGAAAAAAACAATTTCATCATTACTCTTGTTGGTAATAATCTTATCGGCAAGTGTTTCTGCATTTCTTGCCGAATTTTTAACAGCATCTGGCCCAAAAAATCTGATGATCTCTTCTTTAGTCACTCCACCGATGCAAAATATTTCCCAATCAGGTTTTGCCGAAAGTTTTGCTATTACTTCTTCCACAGCATTCAGGCTGGTAAAAATAGCTCTGATTTTTTTTGTAGCTAATGATTGTATAGTATCAATTACCTCATTAGTAGAAATAGATTCTGCTTTTATAAAAGGGATGCAATCAATATGAATTTCATTATCAATTGCTTTTGCAACTATACTTTCAGGCAAAGACCTTGTACATAATATTTCTACTTTATTTAATTGCATTTTGTATTGTATTGACTAATTCTTTTCCACCTTTCTGTAATAATTCTTCAGCAACTTTAACACCTAAAGAAGCCACAGTCTTTATACCGGTTGTTTTTTCAATATCAATTTTTTCGGTTCCATCCAATGAACATATATTTCCTTTAAAATTTATTGAATCATTTTCTATAACTGCCAAAGCGCTTATTGGCGTTGAGCATCCACCTAATAATTTTCTTAGAAAGTCTCTTTCAATTTTTGTACATAACGCTGTTGGTTCATCATTTAAAAAAAAACATGCTTGCTTTGAAAAGTCATCTTCCTCTTTACAAACAATCATTATAGCACCTTGTGCAGGTGCCGGCAACATCCAATCCAGTTCAATACTATTCTCCGGACGGAGATTAATACGTTCCAATCCTGCTGCTGCGAAAATGGCTCCATCCCAATTACTTTCATTTAATTTTTTCATTCGTGTATTAACATTGCCACGCAAATTTTCTATAGTTGAATTTGGATAACGATGCAACCATTGTGCCTTCCGGCGAATACTGCTTGTCGCAATTGAAAATTGATAATTAAGAATTGATAATTTTTCATTGTTCATTTTCAATTCTTCATTCTGATACACTAAAATATCTTTATAAGATCCTCTTTTTAAAACTGCTGCCTGCGTTATTCCTTTTGCTAATTGTGTAGGAACATCTTTCATCGAATGCACAGCAATATCAATATGATCACTTAATAATGCAGCATCTAATGTTTTTGTAAAAACTCCCTGCACACCAATTTCGTATAATGGAGTCACTAAATCAATATCACCATCACTCTTTATATAAATCAACTTGCTTTTGAAGCCAGATTGCAAAAGTAAACGCTGCACTTCTTCTGCCTGCCAAACTGCAAGCCTGCTTTCTCTTGTACCAATGCGAATTATTTTTTCCATGTTCAGGAATCGATACCGGAAGTAATATAATCATTGATAGCCTCTATATATTGGCAACCATGGGTATTATTGTGACGCAGTTTAACAGCCATGTTGTTAATGACTTTCTGGATAGCTGCAGTATTGTCCGGACATAGAAGTAAATCTAACGGTGATGAGTATGCGTTGTTGGAATGATCAGCGTATTGTATTTCAATCAGCTTCTGCTTTACTGCTTTCAGCACCGGAACATGACGTCTCATCGTATGCCATTCAAAAAAATCAGTAATATGCTCTTCAATAATTGCTTTGGCATGTGGTACTTCTGCTTCACGCTTTTGCAATGTTTCATCTTTCTGTTTAGACAAATCATCAACATTTATCAAAGTGATATTTGAAAGATCACTGACAGAAGGATCAATATTATTGGGAATAGAAAGATCGATCAGTATTTTGTGTGTTGTTGCCGTAATATTATTTTTAAGAATAACCGGGGTCTCTGCATTGGTGGATACTAAAATAATATCAGCCTGTTCAATTTGTTGTTGTAATTCACTGTAATCTGCATAATGAACATTTAATGACTCAGCAAGATCTGCTGCAGCTTCATCTGTACGATTCATCACTGTAATATGAGATGCACCTGAATGGGAAACAATGTATTTACAGGTGTTACGGCCAATTTTGCCTGCACCTATCAATAAAATATTTTTATTTTCGATTTGCCTTACCTGATTACGTAAAAACTGAACGGCAGCAAATGAAACAGAAACAGTGCCACTACTTAAAGCTGTATTACTTTTAATGAATTTGGAAGATTGCAATACACTATTGATCAATCTTTCTAAAAATGTGCCAATAAAGTTTTTTTCCTTGGCAAATTTCACCGCTTGTTTTAGCTGGCCAACAATTTCGTAATCACCTAATATCTGCGAATCCAAACCTGCAGCTACTTCGAATAAATGTTCAACCGCTTCTTTATCTTTTTTGATATATGCCAGCTCTTTGAAAGCAGTTAAACTTCCTGTTGTTTCAGAACAAAGCAATTCTATTAAATCTTCCGGATGATTTGCAAGGCCATAGATTTCTGTACGGTTGCAAGTAGATAACACAAATAATTCAGTCAGTCCTTTATCAGTTGCCTTTTGCAATAAAACATGATATTGATCGGTATTAATAGCAAATCGTCCACGTATTGAAACATCTGTTTTTTTATAATTGATTCCAGCTATAAAGAAATGATCAATATCTGTTATTGCGTTGTCTGTCATCAAAAAATTATTTGGTTTTCCTATTTGATACCGCAAATTTAGTTTGGGAAGATTCGTAAACCCATGATTTAGCCATTTCAATTGTCATTTCTAAGTAAAAAGAAATGCACTTGTATTATACATCCTCTTTACTTTTTTTCTTGTAGGTTTGCAAACATTTGTAAAATATGAAGCCTTTTGCCAAAAGAGGAATTATACTAATGAATCTTGGCTCACCTGATTCACCGGAAGTAAAAGACGTAAAACGTTACTTACATGAATTTTTGATGGATGAAAAAGTAATTGATGTTCCTTTTTTAGTAAGAATATTTTTAGTGAAAGGAATTATTGCTCCATCACGTGCTGCTAATTCTGCCGCAGCTTACCGATCAATATGGACAAAAAAAGGTTCTCCATTAATAGAGTTTACAAAACAATTACAACAAGAGGTTCAGAAAGAATTTGATGAACCGGTAGAGATTGCAATGCGTTATGGCAAACCTTCGCCGCAAGATGCTTATGAAAATTTATTACAAAAAATATCTGATTTGCAGGAAGTAATATTATTACCATTGTATCCGCATTATGCCATGAGCAGTTATGAAACTGCGGCGGAGTATATGAAAGAAGTACATCAAAAAGGTAATTATAATTTTAAGCTTACTACAATCAAACCTTATTATAATAATGTAGATTATATAACTGCTTTGGCAGAAAGTATAAAACCGTATTTGCAGCATGATTTTGATAAAATTTTATTCAGTTATCATGGCATACCGGAAAGGCATATACGAAAAAGTGATATCACTAAAAGTCATTGTTTAACATCTTCTGATTGTTGTGAAGTTGATTCACCGGCACATGATTATTGTTATCGCCATCAAGTTCGGGTAACAACAAAATTGGTTACACAGCAATTGAATATTCAAGTAGATAAATATGAAATATCTTTTCAGTCAAGATTGAATGATAAATGGCTGAAGCCTTTTACGGATATACGTTTGGAAGAAATGCCGAAGGAAGGAATTAAAAAATTATTGGTTATTTGCCCGGCTTTTGTGAGTGATTGTTTGGAAACACTTGAAGAGATTGCTGAACGTGGAAAGGAAAGCTTTTTACAGGCAGGCGGAGAAAAATATACCATGATCCCTTGCCTGAATATTCATCCATTGTGGGTACAGGCAATAACAAAATGGATAAAAGAATACGAAGGAGGCAATTATAAAATGATTTTACCTTAATTAAATGTATCCTTATTTAATAGCACTACATATTATTTTCATTGTTACCTGGTTTAGCGGTATGTTTTATATCGTAAGGCTTTTTATTTATAATACAGAAGCCGGAGAAAAAAATGATATTGAAAAACAGGTATTGCGCAAGCAGTTTTCGATTATGCTTAAACGTTTGTGGTATGGTATTACATGGCCTTCAGCAATACTTACATTGATCTTTGGGCCGTTGTTAATGTTTTTACATGGATGGAATAATGTTTTATTTGAAGAAGCAGGCAGGTGGTTATTGATAAAATTAATTTTTGTTTTCTTTTTATATCTCTACTTTTTATCACTACACAAAATTTTTAAACAACAAATGAATGGCATATTCAAATACACTTCTCAACAATTGAGGATATGGAACGAATTAGCGACTATCTTTTTAGTTGCGATTGTAATGCTGGCTGTGGTTAAAAACAGTATCAGTGTCGTTTGGGGATTGATTGGATTAGCTTTATTTGTAATTGTATTAATGAGTGCAATTAAAATATACAAACAGCTTCGGAACAAAAAATAACTCTTTATCTTCCTCCCATTCCTGGCATTTTTCCCATTGGCATTTTATTCATCATTTTCATCATACCTTTCATTTGCTCAAATTGTTTTATGAATTGATTGAGTTCATTAATATCTCTTCCGCTACCTTTTGCTATACGTTGTTTGCGGCTGGGATTGATCAAATCAGGATTACGTCTTTCTTCTAATGTCATTGAATTGATGATCGCTTCTATTCCTTTAAATGCATCATCTTTTATGTCCACATCTTTCAATTGTTTGCCAACACCGGGAATCATTCCCATCAGATCTTTCAGGTTGCCCATTTTTTTTATCTGCTGCAACTGAGTTTTAAAATCTTCAAAGTCAAATTGATTTTTACGAATCTTCTTTTCCAGTTTTTTTGCTTCGGCTTCATCAAATTGTTCCTGTGCTTTTTCAACCAAACTCACAATATCACCCATTCCCAAAATACGCTGCGCCATCCTTTCAGGATAAAACACATCAAGTGTTTCCATCTTCTCTCCGCTGCTTACAAATTTGATAGGTTTTTTCACCGTGTATTTAATGGAAAGAGCGGCACCACCACGGGTATCACCATCTAACTTTGTAAGAACAACTCCTGTAAAATCTAATTTTTCATTAAATGCCGTTGCTGTATTCACTGCATCCTGACCAGTCATACTATCTACCACAAATAAAATTTCCTGCGGGTTTACTGCTGCTTTAATGTTAGCCACTTCATTCATCATTATTTCGTCTATGGCTAACCGTCCGGCTGTATCTATAATAACAACATTTTTATTTTTTGATCTTGCTTCTTTTATTGCATTTTGTGCTATGGCAACAGCATTTTTATTTTCACGTTCGCTGTAAACATCTACATTAATTTGTCCGCCCAATATTTCTAACTGATCAATCGCTGCCGGACGATATATATCTGCGGCTACCAATAATGGTGATTTGCCTTTTTTTGTTTTTAAATAATTTGCCAGCTTGCCGCTAAATGTAGTTTTACCACTACCCTGCAAACCGGCAATTAAAATAACAGCAGGATTACCCGTTATGGAAAAAGTACTTTCTTCTCCACCCATTAATTCTGTTAACTGATCCTGTACGATCTTTGTCATTAGCTGGCCGGGGCTAACAGCAGTTAATACTTTTTGTCCAAGCGCTTTTTCTCTGACAGTGTCAGTGAACTCTTTGACAATTTTGTAATTCACATCTGCATCCACTAATGCACGGCGTATATCCTTTACCGTGTTGGCAATGTTCAGTTCACTGATTCGTCCCTGCCCTTTTAAACTTTTAAAGGCTCCTTCTAACTTTTCGCTTAAACTTTCAAACATGTTTTATTAATTATAAATTTAATTATTCTTAGTTCAATAATGGTATGTCGTACAAGTGAGTGACACAACGATGATGAGTAAAGAACAACTGCTGGTACCAAAATAAAAAAAAGTGAACTTAAGTTCACTCTATATAAAGTTTGCAAATGTAAGAAATCTTTATGCTCCCAAATAAGTACGTAATAACTGGCACCTGGATGTTGAACGTAACCTTGTGATCGCTTTATCTTTTATCTGACGCACTCTTTCTCTTGTTAAATTAAAACGTTCACCAATATCTTCGAGGCTCAGCGGATGATCTACACCAATTCCAAAAAAGAAACGTATCACTTCTTTTTGTCTTTCTGTTAATGTGCTTAATGAGCGTTCTATTTCAGTTTTTAAAGATGCTTTAAAGTTAATATCCATGTCAGTACTATCTGCATTGGGATTAGCCAATACATCTATTAATGTACTTTCTTCGCCGTCTGATAAGGGCTGATCCATACTTACATGACGGGCAGACGCTCCCATAGTTGCCGCCACTTCTTCAATTTCAAGATCAAGTAACGTAGCTAACTCTTCTGTTGTCGGTTCCCGTTCATATTCCTGTTCTAATTGAGAAAATGCTTTGCTGATACGATTGGTAAGTCCTACTTTATTTAGAGGCAACCGAACTATTCTTGATTGCTCTGCTAATGCCTGCAAAATACTTTGGCGTATCCACCAAACGGCATACGATATAAATTTAAAACCACGGGTTTCATCAAAGCGTTGCGCTGCTTTAATTAAGCCTAAATTTCCTTCATTAATTAAATCGGGTAAAGTAAGACCCTGGTTTTGATACTGTTTAGCAACAGATACAACAAAACGAAGGTTAGCTTTGGTCAACCTGTCTAATGCATACTGGTCGCCTTGTTTAATACGAATAGCAAGTTGTACTTCTTCTTCAGGAGTGATTAACTCAACTTTTCCAATCTCCTGTAAATATTTTTCTAAGCTTTGGCTTTCACGATTAGTGATTGATTTCGTGATCTTCAATTGACGCATGCTCATAAGCTCTCGGGTTTAATGGGTTAAGATGAAAAATTAAAAATTATTTAGCAATTCGTTGGTTTTCTTAAAAATCATCTCTTCATTAACGTAATTTATGTCATTTATAATATGTAGCCAAAAATTTAATTTTTTAAAAGTTTGAGTTTCAGAGAATTAAAATCGGGTTTGTTTAATAAAAATAAGCAGACATTTAACAAAAAATAGTTGCCAAAATATTTTGTTGCCTCATATATTTTACTATTATTGCAACATTCAAGATTATTTTCAAATTAACTGAATGAGTAAAAAAGCATTATATACGTTGGAATACCCGGTTAGATGTTCGCCTGGAATTTTATATGATTTTTTAAGGACCCCTGCCGGATTGCAGGAATGGTTTGCAGATAAAGTAAACGAGAGAGATGGTGTTTTTAGTTTCTCCTGGAATGGTGATGATGAAAAGGCAGAATTATTAGAAAGTGAAGAAGATAAATTTGTCCGTTTTCATTGGTTGCATTCGCCCAAAGAAGAATACTTTGAATTTTATATAGATAAATCAGAAGTAACCAACCAAACAATCCTTACAATAAAAGACTTTGCAGAAAAGAAGGATATCAAGGACCAGAGCCGGTTATGGGAATACCAGGTAAAAGATCTTTTTCACCGCTTGGGAAGTTAATTTTTCAGCAGCGATATTAATTCTATAAAAGATTGCTCAATAAATGCGGATGCTTCTTTCCATTGTTCCAAAGCAATCTTTTTTCCAATTTTTACAAAAGATTCACGGTTAAGAATAGACGCAAACATATCTTCCGTACAATCTTTTAAATGCAGGTAATTAGCTGCATCAAAATGATGTTGCCAGGGATTGTTAGAAATACATATCCAGCATTCATTTCGTTGAAGCTTTAAAAAATTTTTCTGCAAAGTTTTCAATGCAGCTTCTTTACATTTTCCCGAAAGTTGGAGATGCAGGCTGAAAAAATTTCCCCACCAGAACATAGTACGAATTGCCAGTGTTTTTTCTTTTTCAAAACATCTCGGGTAATCCAGCATTACATAAGGAAGCCGACCATAATTTTCTCCTTTAGATATTTTTGGAGAATTTGCATTAACCTCTTCCGGCAAATATTTTTTTTCTTTTACAATATAATGTTGCATCAGCTCTGCCTGCTTACCGAAAAGATAATATACTTTATCAATGATAATTTGTTTCGTTAAAATCCAATCGCTATTACATACCAATTCCAGTTCCTTGTCAGAAAGAGTTATTTTTGTTTCCTGTTTCATTGATTCAAACATAATAAAAATTTAGTTGCATCTGTAGTGATTAAAAAATTAGATAAGCTTATTCTAAAAGCATTCATGGGCCCCTTCCTGGCAACATTCTTCATTGCTTTTTTTGTATTGGTGATGCAGAACCTGTGGAAATATATTGATGACCTGGTTGGCAAAGGTTTGGATTTTATCACCATTGGAAAATTTTTATGGTATGCAGGTGCAACCTTACTTACACTTTCAATGCCTATTGCCATCCTTATTTCTTCCATAATGACATTTGGTAATTTGGGAGAAAGCTTTGAACTGGTTGCTATCAAAGCCTCCGGTATTTCATTGTTACGTTTTATGCGTCCACTAATGTGGGTTTCTTTACTACTGTGTGGCATTACTTTTTTATTTGCTAATTATGCAATCCCTTATGCTAACCTTAAATTTAAAACACTTTATTATGATATCAAGTATAAAAAACCAGCGCTTGATCTGAAAGAAGGAACTTTTTTCACAGCAATTCCCGGCTATGCAATTAAAGTAGGTAAAAAAGATCCGGATGGAAAAACAATTCATAAAGTAATGATATATGAACAACAAAATTCATTACAGGACAATAGCATTATTGCTGAAAACGGGGTTATGAAAACATCGGATGATAAACGTTTTTTAGAATTTACGTTGCAAAATGGAACCCGTTACCAGGAACGTGGGAATGCATTTGACACCAGTACTGAGTTTATACGGATGGAATTTAAAGAATATAAAAAACTGTTTGATCTTTCAGCATTAGATTTGATGAATACATCTGATAGTATTTTTAAAGATGATTCTAAAATGAGAAGCATCCGGCAATTGAACTATATTATTGATTCAGTAAAAAATTTGAATAGTACAATTATAACTCAGATGGATAAAGATATTAGCAGCAAATTATACTTTAAACCTATTGCTGATAGTACCTGGAACAAAATACCAACTCCAACAATCAAACTAAAAAAATTTTCAGAAGCTATTCCGGATTCTCTTAAAACCCTTGTTTACAACAGCACTATGCTTACTGCAAATAATATTAAAAACTCATTGCAATTTTCTGCTTCCGAACTGGAATCACACAGATCTGAATTGCGTGATGATACTATTGAATGGCATCGAAAGCTTTCTTTGTCGCTTGCATGTCTTGTATTATTTTTTATAGGTGCGCCATTAGGTTCGATTATTCGTAAAGGTGGTTTTGGTATGCCACTGGTTCTTGCAATCGTATTTTTTTTAATATTTCACCTGCTTAATATGTTTGGTGAAAAATTTGCCCGTGACGGCATCGTCTCCATCTTTACAGGAATGTGGTTAGCGGTAATTGTATTGATCCCTGTAGGAATTTTTCTTACTTATAAAGCAATGCATGATTCTCAGTTATTGAATAAAGAGTTTTATTACCGCTCATTTAAAAAATTACGTACGTTTTTGAAGCGATCTGTTAATATTCTACTTAAAAAGAAATAGTTTAAGTAAATTTAGAGTGTAAAACTATTTTTTATGAAATCATCATCAAGAAGGCAGTTTCTCAGTGATTCTGCCAAAATCGGCATAGCAACTCTTTTTACATCACCTGTTCTTGCATCCGTATTTAAATCTCCTCCTGCATTAAAAGAAAATTTTTGTTTCCCTATTAAAACGGGATTTAAACAAGAGCCATTGGCTTATACATATAATGCGCTGGAACCATTGATTGATGCGCAAACTATGGACATTCATTATAACAAACATGCAGCGCTTTATTGCAAAAACCTTAATGATGCAGCAATTGCTGAAAAGGTAGATACTAATAAATCTGTTGAAGACCTGCTGGCAACTATTTCCAAATTTTCTGTAAAAATGTTGAATAACGCTGGCGGACATTATAATCATGAATTATTCTGGAAATCACTAACACCTAACGGGGATGTGCAACCGAAGGGAACCTTGCTTGCTGCCATTGAAAAAGAATTTTCTTCCTTTGACAATTTTAAAAGCAAATTCATAGATGCCGCTAAAACAAGATTTGGAAGCGGATGGGCATGGTTGATCATGACCAGTGATAAAAAATTAATAGTTACATCAACTCCCAATCAAAATAATACATTAATGGATATTGCAGAAGTAAAAGGATTGCCCTTGTTAGGTCTTGATGTTTGGGAGCATGCTTATTACCTGAAATATCAAAACAAAAGAGCTGATTACATTGATAGTTTCTGGAAAATTGTCAACTGGAATTATATACAACAGCGTTTTGATTCAGTTCTATAATTCCGAAACTTTATCTTCATAAAAATTATAAACCGCATGCAAGTTTGGAAAGACTATCAGGAAAAAAATAAGGATCGTTTTTTAAATGAATTGCTTGAATTATTACGAATACCAAGTATCAGCGCCAAAAGTGAAAACAAAAAAGACATGGCAAAATGTGCTGAAGCTGTTAAGCAACGTTTGCTAGAAGCAGGAGCAGATAAAGTAGATATCTATCCAACTGAAGGACATCCGGTTGTTTATGCCGAAAAAATAATTGACACTTCTAAACCAACAGTGTTGGTTTATGGACATTATGATGTACAACCAGCCGAACCGCTGGAACTATGGCACAGCGGGCCTTTTGAGCCAGTCATTAAAGATGGAAAAATATTTGCACGTGGAAGTTGTGATGATAAAGGACAGGTTTATATGCACATTAAAGCATTAGAAACTTTGGTAAAAACAAATACACTTAATAGCAATATTAAATTTTGTATTGAAGGCGAAGAAGAAGTTGGCTCTCCTAATCTGGGGAAATTTGTTGCATCTCACAAAGAATTATTGAAAGCAGATTGTATTTTGATAAGTGATAGTTCGATGTTAAGTTTAGATACGCCAAGCATTGATATTGGCGTACGTGGATTAAGTTATATAGAGGTGGAAATTACAGGTGCTAATCGTGATCTGCATAGTGGAGTTTACGGTGGCGCAGTTGCTAATCCTATTACTATTTTGTCAAAGATGATTGCTTCCTGTCATGATGAAAATAATCATATTACCATTCCAGGTTTTTATGATGATGTATTGATTGCAACGGATGAAGAAAGAAAGCTAATGGCGAAAGCTCCTTTTAATGAAAAAGAATATGCAGCTGATTTGGGCGTTAAAGAATTATGGGGCGAAAAAGGATTTACTACCAATGAGAGAACCGGTATCAGGCCTACATTAGAGCTGAATGGCATTTGGGGTGGTTACCAGGGTGAAGGTGCTAAAACAGTACTTCCTTCCAAAGCAACAGCAAAAATTTCTGCACGCTTAGTGCCTAATCAATCATCAGAAAAAATTACCAAATTATTATTAGATTATTTTAAAAAGATTGCTCCTCCTTCCGTTACCGTTAGTTCGTTTGAGCATCATGGAGGCGAGCCTTATATTACACCAATTGATAGTAAAGCATACCAGGCTGCTGCTAAAGCAATTGAAGCAACTTTCAATAAAAAACCAATTCCTGTTCGTGGTGGCGGCAGTATTCCTATCTGCGCTTTATTTGAAAAAGAACTCGGTATTAAAATTGTATTTATGGGCTTTGGATTAGATAGTGATAACCTGCATAGTCCAAATGAAAAATTCAATATTGAGAATTTTTATAAAGGCATTGAAACCATTCCTTACTTTCATCAATGTTTTGCAGAAGCTTTAAATAGTTAAACTTATTTTGGTACGAGCGATAGTACTACTCTCGGCATAGTTGTGTCACTCACTTTTACGGCATACCGCTATTGAACTTATTAAAAATGTTTTTTTAATTCTTAGTTGGTGAATTGCTTGTCTTAGATGAATCCGTTTTTTCTGCCGGGCTTGTAGTTTGACCACTTAGCTTCTTTAATTCATTAGGGTCTTTGGCTATGATCATTAATAATTTTACTAAAGTCGGGCATTTTAATGTAAGTTCCATTCCAATTTTTTGTCCCCATTCCTGTAGTTGTTCAGCATTACTTAAATCTATTCCCGAAGCATTTGCATAATCCATAAAAACGCTCATTCCGTCACTCATAAAACATTGCATAAGCAATCCCTGTACATCATCTGCTGTCTTTACTTTACTGGTGTCTGACTTTGAAACACAGGAGCAAACTGTATCTATTAATTGAGATTTTAGTTTCGCAGCTTTGGCACTATCTGCATGCACAGCCTGGGCATTAAGGTGATTACTAAAAATAATACCGCAAGCAAACAGAATAAATATCCCAACGTGTTGTTTCTTCATTTTAATTTTTTTTGCAAAGAAAATATATTTTATCCAGTTTTAACCAGATAACTATTATTTAGCACCCGGTGGGCAATTAGCTCTTAAATAATTTGTATATAAAGTAACAAGATGTTGAACAGTTCCCGGGCCTTCATTAATATTATGTGTGCGATTGGGATACTCCATGAATTGAAATTTCTTATTGTATTTTATCAATTCATTTAATAGTGCTTCTGCATTATCAAAATGTACATTATCATCACCAGAACCATGTATGTACAATAAATTCCCAACAAGATTTTTAGCATACGTTAACGGCGAGCCATTGATATAATCATCTTTATTTTCTTCGGGCAATCCCATATATCGCTCTTCATAAATATTATCATAAAACAATAAATTAGTTAGTGCTGCAATAGAAATCCCTGTTTTAAAAATTTGCGGATATTGAAATAGTAAACTTAATGTAGATGAACCTCCACCACTCCAACCCCAAACTGCAACACGGCTGGTATCAAAATATGGGCGCTTTAATAATTCTTTTGCAGCCATTGCCATATCGCGGATATTAATAATCCCAATCTTTTTATAAATAGCTTTGCGCCATGCTGCACCTTTCAAAGAAGGTGTACCACGATTATCAACACCAACCTGTATATATCCATCGCCACTCATATCTCCACCATATAAAAAATTTTGTTGGTCGCCATAGCTATCATTAACAGTTGAAGCCCATGGCTCACCATACACATAAAATACAACTGGATATTTTTTGGTGCTATCAAAATTGGCTGGCTTGTTTATCCATGCATCTATGGTAATACCATCTTCGGTAGTAACTTTAGTGTACTCTACATTAATATTTTTATCTGGTTGCATTGTAGTGGCAATAGAATTTGCTGCATCTAACGGAACATGGTTTGGTAATGAAACCCATTCTTTAACTTCAGGTGTTTGATAATTGCTGAACGAGTGCCGTGCAAATTTTCCATTAGGAGAAATATCATAATTATGCACACCCGTTAAATTATCCGAAGAAACCAATACAGCGCTGCCTTTTCCATCTATGTTTGCACGATACAAATACAATTGCGTTGCATTATTCGGCGAAGCCATAAAATAAATATTGCCAGTTGTTTCATCAATACATTTTACATTAGCAATATCATACTTACCATTGGTAAGCAATGTTTCTTTTTTACCATCACGGCTTACTTTATATAAATGTCGCCATCCATCTTTTTCGCTTACCCAGATAAAATCTTTTCCGTTATTTATCCAATACCATCCTGCAGGGTCTTCATCATTCCAGAAAGTTTTTATATCTATCCATGCATCATCATGTTCAGTATAAAAAACATTACTGTTTCCATTAGATACATTGCAATAGATCAATTTACTTTCCTGTTGTTTGCGATTTAATTGTTGCACCACCAATGTATTATTATCAGCCCATTCCATACAGGGAAGATAGTGCTGACTGGGATCTCCTTCAATATTCATCCATTGAATAGCTGCGTTATTAATTGTTATTGCACCAATACGAACTGGCGATGGAGCCTCTCCTGCTTTAGGATATTCAACCGGAATAACATGAGAATAAACAGAGTCCGTTGTATTCAACATATAATAATCCCTGTTCTTAGTGCCATCTACCTGCCAGAAAGCGATCTTTGTTCCATCAGGGCTCCAGCGAAAACCATCACGGCAACCCAATTCTTCTTCATACACCCAATCAAAAGTTCCGTTAATAAATTTTCGTGTGCCGTCAAATGTTAGTTGTGTTATTTTTCCTGAAGCAATATCTTCTGTATATAAATTATGTAAACTAACATACGCTGCATTCTTTCCATCAGGAGAAATTTTTGCAAACATCAGCGATTGTGATGGTAATGTTTTTCCTAACTGTGTCAATTTATGTTCAGCAATATTCAACACCCAATAATCACCTCTTGTATGATAGCGCCAAACCTTAGCAGTGTTTGTATATATCAGTGCTGTATTATCATCATAAAAAACTATTTTTTCTACATTCAGCGGAATAGTACTTCCTGCAGGTATTAATAGTTCTTTTGAAACCACAATTGTTTTAGCCGAAGTCTTAATATCTGTACGATTAACTACGCCATCACTGATGCTATAATATCCATTTCCATCTTTCGTCCAGTTAATTCCATCTCTTAAAAACTGTGCATGAATCGTTGAAACAACACTCAGGCAAACAATCAACAAAACCGAAATACGTGACAATCTGAAACTCATAAATATAAATTTTAGGAAACTAAATTAAGCAAATAGTACAAGCTACCGTTACCGTTGGTATAAAAGCATTTATTTTTGCAACATGAAG
>Ga0207018_1029_pt1 | contig 26550 bp, 21 predicted proteins | sample Alteio_BWMinCont_52_FD_153476 | JGI IMG/M metagenome (GOLD analysis project Ga0207018, IMG submission 153476) | Enriched cells from forest soil in Barre Woods Harvard Forest LTER site, Petersham, Massachusetts, United States -... | ecosystem: Environmental > Terrestrial > Soil > Temperate forest >...
GTTCCTGTATGGTATGACAATCCCATGCCAATATTAAGATGGTTGACAAACAACCCTTTAGCTAAAGATAAGATTTTGGGGAGTTCATTAATAATACAAGATTGTCCGATTTTGATACAGGGATGACTCGTCCAGAAATAGCCATATCTTCACCCTTCACCGGTATTCATAGCATCCCAAGTCAGGCAATCCCACGGGTCTGGGTTTTCCGTCGAGATCGATGGTAGTGCCGGTGGGCGCGCCCTTGTCGATGGCCGGCGAGCCGGCCTTGAGATGAAAATCATAAAAATTCCGGGAAGTATTGACACTATCGAATAAGGGATCGCTATTGGCTATGATATTAAACGTGGTCACACCGGTAGGGGCGTTCTTCACTTTCCAGAGGCAATTGGAGAAGTTTACCGAAAATGGACCATTGCCCTGCCGGGAAACGACCACCTCATCATCCACATTCCCAAAATCACCCCAGAAGATGCAGTTCGTGAAACTGGCCGCCAGGTCGGAAATTATCGGAGTATTCCCCTGGAATTCATAATTACTGACAAACAACACGGGTTGGGTATGGGCAAAATAATCATTGGAATAGCTGGCCACCGTGCAATGAGTAAATTGATAATTGCCTCCATAGCCGATCTCGATATTTTTGCCGCTATTGCTGATCAGACAGTTCGTGGCCTGTATGCTGCTCTGATCGCCCAGAACGGCGGCATCATAGATATTGTCGACGATGCATTCATTCAAGACGACCTTGGGGCTGGCGTTTAAAGAAGGCAATTCCGTCACGATGCCCTGGTAAGCATTTTTTATGATCGCGTATTGCAGGATATTATTTATGCTGGCGCCCCGGAACAGGATCCCTGGCCATGATCCCGGGAAATTCGAATAGGGGTCATCGAGCCGGTCGCCCTGGAACGAGACCCTGTCGCTGTCAACGCCCTGTACCAACAGGGTGCCATCTACCAGCAGCGGTGCATCTGCATGCAGATAGACGCGGCATCCTTTGGGGATGGTGAGGGTGGCGTTGGTATCGATCTGCAGTCCCCCCAATATCACATAGGGCAGGGTATTATTCCAGGTGGTATTTGTGGCAATGACCTGGCTGCGGAGAAAATTAGCGTTCTGCCCGTAAGCCTGCAACTGGATATATTGTTTATTGCCGTTAAAGGATACGGCGATGCTATCCTGTACGATAAAAGGCAGGCTGGCGGCATTGGGGTCGATGCGGACGGCCACGAAAATATAGACGCTGTCCCTTGCCTCCAGTTCGATATCGCCGAGTTCGGGGCCGGGCGTTCCGTCGATATTGATGGCGAACCAGGATTGCGCGCCGCCCATCAGCCTCACGTCGGAGAGCTTCAGCTTCTGATCATTGTCATTGATGATCTTGACCGATTCCGTTATCGAGCCGGTGGAAGTGAATACCGTGTCGAAGAACAGGGTATCGGAGGAAAAGCTGACGACGGCGCCCTTGCTGGTGATGAACGAGTTCTTTTGACAGGAGAGGATAAGCAGGGCGATGAGGGATAGTATCAGCAGGGGAAGCTTCATTGCCGTCAAAAATACATAATTTAAGCCGGCATTATTTGGAAGCCGTGTTTATGCCGGCAGAACGTATTTTCAAGAATTATAGTCTCCGGAAGCATTTAGAATAACAATTGATAGACCTCCTCAACTCGCCCGACGGGTACGATCCCGATATTGAATTTTTGGTTCTTGAGCCCCTTCAGGTTGTATTTGGAGACAAAGATCTTTTCAAACCCCAGTTTTTCCGCCTCGGCGATCCGTTGCTCGATGCGGTTCACCGCCCGGATCTCCCCGCTGAGGCCAACCTCCCCGGAAAAACAGGTATGGGGGGAGAGCGGGGCGTCCTCGAAGGAACTGAGCAAGGCGCACAATACAGCCAGGTCGATAGAGGGGTCCTCGATCTTCAGGCCGCCGGCAATATTTAGGAATACGTCCTTTACTCCAAAATGGAAGCCCCCTCTTTTTTCCAGCACAGCCAGGAGCAATTGCAGACGGCGCAGATCCAGCCCGCTCACCGTCCGTTGCGGCGTGCCATAGACGGACTGGGTCACGAGAGCCTGCACTTCGATCAGCAGGGGCCGCATTCCCTCCAGCGTCGCCGCGATAGCTATGCCGCTGAGCTGATCTTCTTTTTGCGTGATCAGGAGTTCGCTGGGATTGCTGACCCCGCGCATGCCCTGCTCCGTCATTTCGTAAATGCCCAATTCGGCCGTGCTGCCAAAGCGGTTTTTCAGCGTGCGCAGGATTCGATAGGCGTAATGCCGGTCGCCTTCGAATTGCAGAACCGTATCTACCATATGCTCCAGTATCTTGGGACCGGCGATGCTGCCTTCCTTGGTAATATGCCCGATCAAAAAGACCGGCGTATTCGTTTGTTTGGCGAATCGCTGGAACTCCGAGGCGCATTCCCTGATCTGTGAAACGCTGCCCGGGGAGGATTCGATATAGGGCGATTGAAGGGTCTGGATAGAGTCGACGATCACCAGTTGGGGTTGCAGTTTTTTGATCTCCTGGAAAATGACCTGCGTGGAGGTTTCCGTCAGCAGATAGAAATTTTCATTGCTGATATTGAGACGGTCGGCGCGCATCTTGATCTGTTGTTCGCTCTCCTCTCCGCTGATGTACAAGGTGGTGATATTTTTCAGCAGTAACCCGTTCTGCAGGAACAGCGTGCTCTTACCGATGCCCGGTTCGCCCGCCACCAGCACAATGCTGCCCGATACGATGCCCCCGCCCAGAACCCTGTTCAGCTCTGCATCTCCGCTGACGATCCTTTTTTCTTCCGCGCTGATCACTTCACTGAGGGACACCGTGCGGCCTTCCTTGCCGGCCATGGGATTTTTATCGACGGACATTTTTTTCCAGTCTGTCCGGGCCAGCCTGTCGTCTTTGGTGATGACCTCTTCCACGAAAGTATTCCATTGTTCGCAGGATGGACATTTGCCCAGCCATTTCATGCTTTCATGTCCGCAGTTGCTGCAAAAAAAAGCCGTTTTGATCTTGCTCATCCGGTAAAGTTAATGGCTTATTGCGATTGCCCGGTGAGTTCCTGCAACTATCGGAACGCACGTATCGGAATGCACGATCCCGTTCTTGGAAACCAGGGAAGATCATCCGGAAGGAATAAACCGATCAAGAGTAAAATGTCAAATGATGATCACAGCATCGCAAGAGCGATCACCGACGGAATAAACCTAACCGACGGAAGTAAAGTCGCAGGCAAGATCGCAAAATGGTAAACAAGGATTGCAAAATAGGTTGAGGAACAATAAAGATCCGGGCGATAGCAACAAAAATGCAGACGATAAAGAGAAAATGCAACAGGAAAAAAGGAAAGCCGGCGATTGAAATAGTGTGGAGTGACTAAAAAGTAAAAGGGCCAGCTAGATCGCCGGCCCCTTACTTACTAACCCATTAAATTCTTGCACTAAATTACAAATTAGCGCCACATAACAAAATAAATTTTTTCGGTGTGAATAACTTTAAAAAGGACGGAAATGGTTTTTTTGGGGAGAATAAACTGTTCTTTAATCACTGAAAATCAATTTGTTAAGAAGGTGTCTTGCGGAACCTCGCCACCGGATAAAAACGCTTCATTATCTTTAATCACCAGAAAATTAACCTTGGAATACCACATCCGGCAATGACCCGAAAAATGGGTTGGATCTGCTCCAAAATACCCTCCCCGGGCGATGGCAGACCCGGAATTTGGACACATTAAAAACATTTTAATGATGGCTTTGCCGTGTAAATTTGTCCGGCGCCGTGAGGAATATAAAAATTATATAATATTAAGATTATTTGTTATGCAATTGAAGATTCCAGCCTATGCCCCTCAGCCAGCAAATTGGCCAAACTCCTTGTTAATTGGAGAGCTATTGGGACAAATATACATTAATAAAATACGTAATGCATAAATGGGCAGTTACAATTTGATTTCGTCCTCCTGCTTATCGAAGAAATGGAATTCCGTGAGGTGGTAATTGGTATTTGCCCGGAGCCGGGTCTTTTGATGGTATTTCCGCCTCCATTTCCACTGCCTGGAGCCGAAACCAAAGATCTTGCCTTTGGTCAGGTAGGCATACATAATGGGGTGTACGGACAGGATCAGATCCTTGTGCTGATGGTTGATCAGGTAGCTCAGGTTCTTTTCAATCTCATCTTCCAGGATCAGGGCGGAGGATATCTTGCCAGTGCCATTGCAGGTAGGGCAGACCTCCTGGGTATTGATGGTCACTTCCGGCTTCATGCGCTGGCGGGTGATCTGCATCAGCCCGAACTTCGAGATCGGCAATACGGCGTGTTTGGCGCGATCGGTTCGCATGAAAGACTCCATGGCCTCCATGAGCCGCTTCTTATTATCGGGCAGCTTCATATCGATGAAATCCACCACGATGATCCCGCCGAGATCCCTCAGCCTCAATTGCCGGGCGATCTCATCTGCAGCTTCCAGGTTTGTCTCCAGGGCGTTCTGCTCCTGGTTATTGCTGACGCTCTTGTACCCGCTGTTCACATCTATGACGTGCAGGGCCTCGGTATGCTCGATGATCAGGTAGGCCCCGCTGGGCAGGTTCACCGTTTTTCCAAAGGCGGCCTTGACCTGCTTGGTCACGCTGAACTGGTCGAAAATGGGAGAGCCGTTATGATAATAGGCGACGATATCCACTTTATCCGGGGCGATGCGCTGGATATAGTTTTTGGTATCGTTGAAGATATTGCGATCGTTGATGACGATCTTATTGAAATCCTCGTTCAGCAGGTCGCGGAGCATACTGGTGGTCTTGGTCTGCTCGCTCAGGATCTTGGCCGGGGCCACGGCGCCTTTTAGATTATGCTGGATGATCTTCCAGGTGGCGACCAGCTCACTGAGATCCTCGTGCAATTCGGCCGTATTCTTCCCTTCGGCGGCCGTACGGACGATCACCCCGAAATTCCTTGGTTTGATGGCTTCGACGATCTTTTGGAGACGCTTCCGCTCGTCGGAAGAGTGGATCTTGCGGGAAACGGCGACGATATCATTGAAGGGGGTAATGACGACAAAGCGGCCCGGAAGGGATACCTCGCAGCTCAGGCGCGGCCCTTTGGCGGCGATGGGTTCTTTGAGGATCTGAACCAGGATATGGGGCTTGCCGTTCAGCACCTCGTTGATCTTGCCGGTCTTGATGATCTCGGGCTCGACCTGGAAGCCTCCGAAATCGAATTCCCCGGGGGCTGTTATCATTCATGGCCTGCTGGGTGAACTTGAGCAGGGAACGGGCATAAGGGCTGAGGTCGGTATAATGGAGAAAGGCGTCCTTTTCGAAACCTACGTCCACAAAAGCCGCATTCAGGCCCGGGATCAGCTTCTTCACCTTGCCCAGGTACAGGTCGCCCACGGCAAAACTGGCATCAGTCTTCTCATGGTGCAGCTCCACCAGCTTCTTATCTTCCAATAGAGCTATTTCAACACCTTGCGGGGTCGCATTTATGATTAATTCCTTATTCAAGTGTAACTAGCATTTACCGTCTACATCTTCATTTAGCAATCGAACTACCACTACTTAACAGGAAATTTTGCTGAAGAGGGTTTCCAGCCACGGGGTGAAATCGGTGATCCCGGTGCATGACCGGGATCGTTCCTGCCAAAAGAACTATTTGTTCCTTTTCTTATGACGATTCTTTCTAAGTCTTTTCTTACGCTTGTGCGTCGCAATTTTATGACGCTTACGCTTTTTACCACAAGGCATACTCCAATGATTTTTTTAGTTAATAAAATAAATTTTAGTAAGGTTTAGTCTTAATGTAACGATTGGATAAGCCGGTCAATTTCCCTGATCATGTCCGGGTTATCCGATAATTTCCTGGCCACACCATATTCTTTGATCGCATCCGCCTTATCTCCTGTCTGCTGATAAACCTGGGCCAACAGGAGGTTCGCCTCTAAATTACCAGGCTGATGCCGGACAACGGTTGTTAAACGTTCGATCGCTTTATCAAATTGCCCCGACTCCACGCCGCCAAGGGCCAGCATGAACTGGGCATACATATTGGTAGAATCGCGGCGGACCACTTCCAGGATCTGCTGGATCCCCTGCATGGTCTCCTGCGGGTTGCCGGATGAACTCCCGAAAATAAAGCTCGCTCCCAATCCCACTTTCGAGGAATCATTTCCGGGGTTCAATGCTAAAGCCTTTTCAAACAGCTCTTTAGACTGCGTGGCCATCCAGCTTTTCAGGGCCGGATTATCCTGTCCACGCAGGTTATTCAAAAATAATTGGGCAGCAAAGGTGAGACTTTTTTCACTATTTTCCAATTTAGCTGCTTCCCCGCTATAATAGGCAAAAGGAAGGAAGCCTTCTTTCACCGAATCGCCCCAGAAAGCGATCAATTGCCGGTAGGCATTCAACTGCTGTTTTTTGACGTCGCCGCGAACTACGGCATTTTGCAGCCTGGCGACATAAGATAACTGCGATGGGTTGAGCCGGGATGATGCAGCCTGTAGAATATCTTCTAAATCAATAGATTTAACCGTTGGCTCCCCCGGAGAGCCTGATCCACTGATGGTTGGTGCGGTTTTTTTTTGGTGAGGCACGGTCTGTCCAAAAAAATACAGGGCGAGTAGAATGATCACTCCTGCGCCGGCCACCAGTACTTGCTGTCTCTTCATGTTACTGATTAGAGCGCAAAATTACATCTCTTCGTCCGGGTTTGGTTGATCGGCTTTGACAGATTGCAATTTTTTTACTTCTGCCACAAATTCTTTGGCAGGTTTAAAAGCAGGGATATAATGTTCAGGAATATGAACAGCTACATTCTTCTTTATATTGCGACCGATCTTGGCAGCACGTTTTTTAGTTATGAAGCTCCCGAATCCCCGGATATAAATATTTTCTCCCTGGGCAAGGGTTTCCTTAACTTGTTTAAACATGGTTTCCAACGTCACGAGGACGTCTACCTTAGGTATACCTGTTTTTTCCGATATTTGGTTAACTAGGTCCGCCTTTCTCATGGGGATTAAGTTTTATAAGTTTCTGATTTTAAATATATAACAATTTTTTTAATCTACAACTCCCTGTCAGGGATTCCTTATTGGCTATCAATTGGGTATCAAAATAATAGATTTGCTTTATTTCTGCAAGAATTCTCTAAAATATTGTTATTCATAGTAAATGACCACCTCAAGCGACGCATTCACGAAACTACTGCTAAAATGGCATAAAAAGGAAAATACCCGTTCCATGCCCTGGAAAGGGGAAAAAAACCCCTATAAAATATGGTTAAGTGAGATAATACTGCAGCAAACCCGTGTAGAACAGGGGGTTGAGTACTATAAACGGTTCCTGGAAGCCTTCCCTACCGTCCAGGATCTGGCCCGGGCGCCCCAGCAAAAAGTATTTAAGTACTGGGAGGGGCTGGGTTATTACAACCGTTGCCGCAACCTGATCGAAACCGCTAAAACGATCGCAGCAACCTATAAAGGACAATTTCCTTCCACCTATGCGGAGATCAGGCAGTTAAAAGGGATCGGCCCCTATACAGCCGCTGCGATCGCCTCCTTCGCCTTCGATCTGCCCCATGCCGTGGTGGACGGCAATGTGGAGAGGGTGCTGGCCAGGTATTTCGGCATCTCCACGCCGGTCGATACTTCTGCGGGAAAGAAATTATACACCGAATTGGCCGGTTCCCTGCTGCCCGCCAAACAGCCGGGCAATTATAACCAGGGCATCATGGATTTCGGGGCCGTGATATGCAAACCCCGGAACCCGAAGTGTACCATTTGCATACAACGGAAGGATTGCCAGGCTTATCGGCATGGCTGGACGGACAGCCTGCCGGTAAAAGGAAAGGCCGGCGCCAAGCGGCGACGTTGGTTGAATTATTTTATCCTGGAGACAAAGGAGGATAAAGTATATATCCGCCAGCGCAAAGGAAAGGACATCTGGGAAGGGCTGTATGAATTCGTGCTGTGGGAGACGGAGCAGCCCATACGGGAGGACGAGATCCTGCAATCGGCCTTTGTCCGGGAAGTCTTTGGTAAACACTCACTCACAGTAAGGCATATATCCAAAACTTACCGCCAGGAACTGAGCCATCAGACCATACAGGGCCGGTTCATTACCATCCGTCCGGAGAAACCCTTAGCCAACCTGAAAGGGTATCTGGCCGTGGATAAACGGGATCTGCCCGAATATGCCTTTCCTAAATTCATCAATGCCTGGTTGCTGGATCCAAGCCCGGTACAAAGTTTGTTTTAATAAAATTTTAATAGAACGACCCCGCCGCAGGCATGGAAAAATTTAAATTTCTGCCCGAAAAAATTTAACTTGTAGTGCTGGCGCCCGGGCGGCGGCTTGATCAGACAGACTGCCCGGCCAGCCCAAAAGACAGGCTTTCGTAAACTTCAAACTTTCATTCTATGAGAGGAGTAAATAGGGTGATGCTGATCGGCAATTTAGGAAAGGACCCGGATACACAATACCTCGAAGGGAATATCGCCGTCGCCAAATTCTCTTTGGCCACGACGGAGACTTTTAAGGACAGGGCCGGCAAACTCATTTCACAAACAGAATGGCATACGGTCGTGTTATGGCGCGGGCTGGCGGAACTGGCCCAGAAATACCTGCACAAGGGAAGCCTGGTCTATATAGAAGGGAGATTGAGAACCCGTAGCTGGGAAGACAAGGAAGGGAATAAAAAATTTGCCACCGAAGTGGTCGGCGACAACCTGATCATGCTTGACAAGCGTTCAGACGGAACCGCACACCCCCCGCATATTCATCATGAGGGAATGGAAGGGATGGGCAATCCGGAAAACCCTCCTGCCGCCGGCGAGCCCTCCGAAGACCTGCCTTTCTGAAAATCGACGCGCCCGTCGCCTCAACAACCCTGCGACCCAGGTGGTTGCATGAAACCCGGTTGCAAATAAGACCCTAAGTATAAAAGAATTTGTTAAATTTGTCCGCGCCGGGATAGCGCTTGCGGGCAGGTTTCGTCGTGTCGATGGGATCTGCCCGTTCGGTCAGCATGGCATTGTTAACGAAACCCGATTATTTTGGATCACCCTTTAATGAATATGTTCCTGGCTGATGGCTCTGCGCCGGTATTCCTTCTTATCAATCCACAGGCTACTGCTATCCTGGCCATGGTGATCTTATTCCTGCTGATCATTTCCTTCGTGGTCTCGGGTTCGCAGGTGGCCCTGTTCTCCCTCACGTATAAAGACGTCAACAACCTGAAGACCAAACAGGATTCTTCCTGGAAACGGATCGTTACGCTGCTGGAAGAGCCCAAGGCGCTGATGGCTTCACTGCTGATCGCCAATATCATTGTCAATATCACCATTATCATCCTGTCCAATTTCCTGATAGACCAGGTGGTTCTGCTGAAACAAAACTTCTGGCTTTTTGAGTTCCTCATCAAGGTACTCCTGGTCACTTTCGTGATCGTGCTGTTCGGCGAGGTCATGCCCAAGATCTGGGCCAACCAGAATAACCTGCAGTTTGCCTATTATACCTCCGGGATCGTGGAGATCATCTACTTGCTGTTCAGAAGGATCAGCTTCTGGGCCGTCCGCCGTTCGGACAGGCTGGAAAGCGCCTTTGGCAGCAATAGGTCCGCATTCGATCTGGAAAAGCTGGATTATGAAATAGATCGTTCCACCGATAACCAGGCCACGGAAAAAGAAAAGAATATCCTGAAAGGCATTATCAAGTTCGGGAGCATTTCGGTGAAACAGATCATGCGTACCCGGCTCGACGTCAGCGGTATCGAATACAGCATCAGCTTCCGCGAGCTGAAAGCCAGGGTCGAAGAGCTGCACTATTCCCGTCTGCCGGTCTATAAAGGCAGCCTGGATGAACTGGCCGGCATGATCCAGACCAAGGATCTGATCCCCTATCTCAACGAGGCGGACGATTTCGACTGGCGTGAGCTGTTGCGCCCTCCTTTTTTTGTGCATGAGCAGAAGCTGATCGAGGATCTTTTGCAGGAATTCCAGCGCAAACGCATCCATTTCGCCGTAGTGGTCGACGAATTCGGCGGCACCAGCGGTATCGTTACCCTGGAAGATATCCTGGAAGAGATCATCGGGGATATCAAAGACGAGTTCGATGAAGAGGAAACAGCCAGCAGGCAACAGGAGGACGGCAGTTATATATTCGAGGGCAGAACCATGATCAACGATGTCACTAAAGCGATGAACCTGCCCGGCGATACTTTTGAAAAAGTAAGAGGGGACAGCGATTCCCTGGCTGGACTGATCCTGGAACTGTCGCGGGAGATCCCGGCGGTGGGCGATGTGATCCCCTGCGGGGATTTCGAATTCACCATCCTGGACGGGAATAGCAGCCGGATAAAAAAAGTAAAAGTGGCGTTACAAACGAAGGCGTGAAATGAATAAACCATATATACTCAAAGCCGCCTTCATTGCCTGCACTCTGCCTGCATTGCTGCTGCTTTCCTGTAATAGTCCCTATACCCCGCGCCCGAAAGGCTATTTCAAGATCGATTTTCCGGCTCATCGATACCAGTCCTTTGACATGCCGGGTTTCCCCTATACTTTCGAGTACCCCGTGTATGCCCGGATCGCCCACGACACGAGTTTTTTTGACAGCACGCCGGAGAATCCCTACTGGATCAACGTGGAATTCCCACGCTTCGACGCCGCGATCTATATCAGCTATAAGAAGATCGGGCCCAACAGCTTCGACAAACTGAAAGACGACGCCTTTAAAATGACGTTCAAACATACCTATAAAGCCAGTTCCATCGATTATACCGAGATCAGGACGCCCAACGGTGTCAGCGGCATGTTCTTCGACGTGGGAGGCAATGCCGCGACGGCCAAACAATTCTACGTCACCGATTCGACGAAGAATTTCCTACGGGGCGCCCTGTACTTCGATACCACGCCCAACGAGGATTCGCTCGGCATCGTGAATCGTTTCCTGCAGGAAGATATGAAACACCTGATCAATACCTTCAAATGGAAATGATCGTGAGAACCGGCACAAGGTCTGCGGGAATGATCGTGCCAACGGGCACGCGGCCCGGATATTTTGGCCGTCATGTATCCTTTCTTTGTGTAAAAGGCATTTTAATGTAGGTTTGTGATCAAATTAAACAGCGAGTTGTGATAGCCATCGATAATATCTTAGTCAGCGACCTCGTGGTAGAAGAACAGTTCGTCTGCGACCTGCTCAAATGCAAGGGCGGCTGCTGCGAGGACGGGGATGCCGGCGCTCCGTTGGAAAATGACGAAATGGACAGGCTGAAGGAAGTCTATCCGGCCGTAAAGCCCTATCTAACGCCGGAGGGCAGCCGTGAAATAGAGAGCCGGGGCTATTATAACTACGACCAGGAGTTCGGGTGGGTCACGCCTACCATCGGGGGAAAGATGTGCGCGTATGGGTTCCGCGACGCCAACGGGGTGATCAAATGCGGCATCGAGCAGGCTTATTACGATGGAAAGATAACCTGGAAGAAACCGATCAGTTGCCATTTATACCCGATCCGGATCAGCCGGACCAGGACGCATGAGGTCGTGAATTATGAGCCCAGGGAGACCATGTGCAAACCGGCCTGTACGCTCGGGAAAAGACTGAAAGTGCCCGCCTATAGCTTTCTCAAAGAAGCCCTGATCCGTAAATACGGGGAAGACTTCTATAACGCGCTCGAACGGGCGGCGAAAATGTCCGGGACGGCAAATCTCAAAACTTCTTAACCTTCATGACAGAAACCGCTGCACATTTTATCGCCCGTAGTACGGCGAAGGCCGAAGACCTGGATCACCGCAGGAAGCTAAATTATAATATAGGCAAGTACGATGCCGTCGTCCCTGCAGGCAAGGCGCAGTTTGGAGACATCCACCTGGCCAGGGAAAGGGCCAAGAATACGAAATGGAAGGCCATCGAACACCTGGACAAACAACTTGAAGAATTCGAAACGGTCTTTTCACAACGCGGCGGCAGGGTGATCTGGGCCGAAAATACGGAACAGGCCCTGATGGAGATACTGGCCATCTGCAAAAAAAAATCCTGCCGCACGATCGTGAAGAGCAAGAGCATGGTCACCGAAGAGATCAAGCTGAACCATTTCCTGGAGGAGCATGGGATCGAGAGCATCGAGACCGATCTCGGGGAATATATCCAGCAACTGGACGGGGAGGCCCCTTATCATATCGTGACGCCCGCCATGCACAAAAGCAAGGAAGACGTGGCGAAATTATTCCATGAGAAGCTGCATACCGAACCGGATCTCAGCCCCGGGCAGCTTACCCTGGTCGCCCGGGAGAAAATGCGGAAGAAATACCTGGAGGCCGAGATCGGCATCACCGGCGCTAATTTCATTATTTCGGACGCCGGCGCCATCGCCGTTACCGAGAATGAAGGGAATGCCCGGTTGAGCTGCGCCTTTCCCAAGACGCATATCGTCATCGCCGGCATCGAAAAAGTGATCCCCTCCCTGACGGATCTGGCGCTGTTCTGGCCCCTGCTGGCGACATACGGTACCGGGCAGCGGCTCACGGTATATAATACGATCGTCACAGGGCCCCGGCAAATGGGCGAGGCGGACGGGCCGGACGAGATGTACGTGATCCTGCTGGACAACGGGAGGACGAACATACTGGCAAACGAAGTCGCGAGGGAGAGCCTGTATTGCATCCGCTGCGGCGCCTGTCTCAATGCCTGCCCGGTCTATAAGAATATCGGCGGGCATAGTTACGGCACTACCTATAGCGGCCCCATCGGCTCGGTGATCACCCCGCATCTTCGCGAGATGCAGGATTGGAAGCATTTAAGTTATGCCTCTTCGTTATGCGGCAACTGCACCGAAGTCTGCGCCGTCAAGATCAACCTGCACGAACTGCTGCTGGAGAACCGTCATGAGGCCGTTGAAAGCGGCTATGCCACCTGGTCGGAGAAGATCGCCTGGAAGGTATGGAAGACAGCCAGTCTCAACCGGGTACTGATGAATGGCGGCAATCGCAAACTAAAGAACTGGATGGTGAATAAATTATTTTCAGGGTGGACGGCACATCGGGGCGAACTGGATTTTTCTCCTAAGACCTTCAATCAACGGTGGAAGCAGCAACAGCGGGCCGGACGATAAAAAAATATGCTCCTATACAGCGCACATATCACTCCCCGCCTTCGCTATATTGTTGAATTCATCAGCAGGGAACTATTCGACGAGGCGATCCGCATCACCTCGGATAAGGCGGAGTTCACCGACTCTACGCTGCCCAGGCTGAACTATTCGGATGAGGAGATCGCCGAGACCGATTTTTTTATCCGCAGCAACTCCCTGCTGTTCGAATCGCATATCGCACCCAAACAGATCGAGTGCTTCGAGCTGAATTATCACAAAGCTTTTTTTGAGACGGCCGGCGATTTCCCCTTCGACATCTTTGCCGCCTCTTTTTATCTGCTGAGCCGTTATGAAGAATATGTGCCGCATCAAAAGGATGAATTCGGACGCTTTGCACACACGGCATCGCTGGCGCATCGGGAAGGTTTCCTGCACCTGCCCCTGATCAATATCTGGCTGCAGGAGTTCAAGAAGGCGTTGCACAAAAAATACCCGGCGCTGGTCTTCCGGTATGCCTCCTTCAAATTCATCCCTACCTATGATATCGATATCGCCTGGTCCTATCTGCACAAGGGGTGGAAAAGGAATATCGGGGGCCTGGCCAGGTCGGTGCTGAACGGTCAGTGGTCGATGGCCCTGAAAAGGATCAATGTATGGAGGAGAAAGGAGAAAGATCCTTATGACGCGTATGAATGGCTGGACTCCCTGCATTTGTATTGCCGGATGCGGGCCTATTATTTTTTCCTGGCGGCTGCGAAACCAAAAGGTTATGATAAGAATATCTCCCCCGACTCGGAGGCTTTGCAATACCTTATCCGTTATCATGCCTCCGGCTACCGGGTGGGCGTGCATCCATCCTGGCAGAGCGGCGACCAGGAAGAACTATTCCGCGAGGAATTGGAATGGATGGAGCTGATGACGGATAAAAAGATCACCCGGAGCCGGCAACATTATATCCGGTTCTCCCTGCCGCATACCTACCGGCTGCTCCTGCAATATGGCATCGAGCAGGATTTTTCGATGGGCTATGGCAGCATCAACGGTTTCCGGGCCTCCGTCGCCTCTTCTTTTTATTGGTATGACCTGGAAAGGGAGCAGCGTACCGACCTGCGTCTTTTCCCCTTCTGTTTCATGGACGCCAACGCCTATTTCGAGGAGAGGCATTCCGCCGGCAAGGCCATGCACGAGCTGATGCATTACTATCACCTGATCCGCAAAGTGAATGGGCTGATGGTCACTATCTGGCATAACTCTTTCCTGGGCACCGATCCGCAGTTTGCGGGCTGGAGGGAGGCGTATGAGATCTTTTTGAAGGAAGAAGTGTATTGGGACACGTAGACGTAGACGTAGCTCGCAGCCGCATTAGCCGCCCCGCGGCTAATGCTTAAAATGCCTCATCCCCGTGATCACCATCGCCAGCCCATGCTGCACGCAGTAATCGATGGAATCCTTGTCGCGGATGGAGCCGCCGGGATGAATGAAGGCATCGATCCCCGCCTCGTGAGCCATCCGCACACAATCATCGAAAGGGAAAAAAGCGTCGGACGCCAGCACTGCGCCATGCAGATCGAAATTAAATTGCGCGGCCTTTTCCATAGCCTGGCGCAGGGAATCGACGCGGCTGGTCTGTCCGCAGCCTTTGCCGATGAGTTGTCTGTCCTTCACCAGGGCTATTGCATTTGATTTGAGGTGTTTGCAGACCAGGTTGGCAAATTCCAGGTCGGCTTTTTCGGCGGGAGTCGTAGCCCTGGCGCCGGCTTCCTTCCATTCGGAGACATTCCCCTGGTCATGCTGTTGAAGCAGCACGCCGTTCAATAAGGATTTGTATTGTGTGGTATAGAAAAGCCGCGTCTTTTGTACCAGGAGGATGCGGTTCTTTTTTGCGCGCAGGATCTCCAGCGCCCCGGGCTCGAAGGCCGGCGCGATCAGCACTTCGAAAAAGATCTCATGGATGGCTTCGGCAGTCGCCTTGTCCACGGTGGTATTACAGGCCAATACACCGCCGAATGCGCTCTCGGGGTCACCGGCCAGGGCTGCCTCCCAGGCTGCCTTAGCGGTCGGCCTGATGGCGATGCCACAGGGATTGGTGTGTTTGATGATCGCGAAGACCGTGTCTCCCGCCGCACTGAACTCCTGTATCAGTTGTACGGCCGCGTCCACGTCCACCAGGTTATTATATGACAGTTCCTTGCCGTTGACCTGCTGGAACAGTTCGTCCGGGTTGCCATAGAATTTTGCGGCCTGGTGGGGATTTTCACCGTAGCGCAGGGTCTTGGGGCCCGGAACGGATTCCAGGAAATACTCGCCGTCCGAGGGGGTAAAATACCGGGAGATGACCACATCGTAGTGGGCGCAGACCTCAAAGGCCCTGGCTGCCAGCGAACGGCGTTGTTCCAGGGTGGTTTCCCCTTTTTGCTCGTCCAGCAGCCGTTCGAGGCGGCCATATTCCGTTCTGGACGCGATCACGACGACGTCTTTATGGTTCTTGGCCGCGCCCCGGATCATGCTGGGGCCGCCTATATCGATCTTTTCGATGATGGCCTTATCTTCCTTTGTCTGTTTGAGGGTCTCTTCGAAGGGATAGAGATCCACGATCACCAGGTCGATTTCCGGGATCCGGTACTGCTCCATCTCCTGCAGATCCGTCTCCTGTTCCCTTCTGCCCAGGATACCCCCGAATACGGAAGGATGCAGGGTTTTGACGCGTCCGCCGAGGATGGAGGGATAACCGGTAAGGGTTTCTACGGGGATGCAGGCGACCCCCAGGGACTCGATGAATTGTTGGGTTCCCCCTGTCGAATAGATTTTTACACCGTGCCGTTCTAGTTTTTTTACTACAGCATCGAGGCCATCCTTATAAAAAACGGAGATCAGCGCCGATTTGATTTTTTTCGTCATGCGCAAAACTACAAAAGGGGGGCGAAAAGACAAGGACCATTCCGGAGTACCCATGCCCCGGACGCATGGGTATCCGGATGGTCTGAATGGTCACAGCAGGTAAGCGCTCTCAACAATGCACAGGCAAATATTAACAATCCTTAGTCGGATCCCCATGTGGCTAAATGCGTTTGGATCAATGTGATAAGTATAAGAATTGTTCCCGGTATAAAATAAGTATCAGCATACATACCCATACACTCCGACTAATAAAAGGATAAGGTGTTAATGGTTATGTATGCTGATGCTGGCAATAAATTCCAGTGAGTTTAATCACTAAATCGATAATTTTCCTGGTCAGTTCGTAAAAGTATCGTTCATGGGCCAATGTCTCACGCGCATCACGGATATTAAATAGTAAAAACGGGACTGAAACAACCTCTCCTACTAATGTCAGATAAAATTAGCGTTCTGGTCAAAAACGGACACAAAACTAATGACGGTATTTTCATGTTGTTTATACGGGTTGTCCGGGCCCGTTTATATACGTGGTCTTTTTTAGTTTTTTTACTGTTTTTTATATGACTAAAAAACCCTTTTTTTGTAATATTTATTACCTGACTAGCTGAATTTCTTTGCTTTACGAATAATACTTATTTATAATTACTTGATTTATATTCTCTTGTGATTAGCCTATAAAGGACTTCGGGGATACATTTGATATAGCAAATTATTCCTCAAACTTTTAAAACAACAGCTATGAGCACAATTGAAAAAAAATCATTAAAAGTGGGCAAGTATGTCAATAATGATCATGTCGATACAGTTATCAGGAATTACAAGCAGGAAAGATGGGCGCAGAACTCCGAGCGTATTGGAAAAGAAGATTCGCTGAGTGCTTGGTATAGCGTGGAAGAACTGGAAGAGCTCATGGAAAAAGTAAAACTGAACGGCGGCAACGGGATCAGGATGTATTTCGCCGCTTATCCAAAAAACTATACCGAAGTACCTGAGTATGCCGGACGTCAGACGCTCGTGCTGGTTGCCACCAAAACGAAAAAGATCGGCGATCGCCTGGCTCATAAGGAGATCTACACTTCCCAGGAAGGCGGCGCACCCCAAATCCTGGCTTACAATATGGCCGGTCTTTGCCCTCCGTTCTGCGAGCCCGCAGGTGGAATTGGCGGTCACAGGAGCATTGGCGTGGCTATCGTGGACAATGGCGAAAAAGGAATGTCCGTCATTTAAAGACCCATCACCCAAACAACTTCTGAATGAAATAGACAAAGCCAGCCCTTACCGGGGTTGGCTTTTTTTAATGCGCGAATCAGAAATATCCATTATTTTGTCAGGGAATGCCGCTTTATTTCAATATTATCCTGATAGGTATCGCCTTGCTAGCAAGCCTGACCGCTTATTTCCGGCACGATTCAGATATTTATCTCAGGCTCTTTCCGATCTTCCTTTTATTGTCGGCGATAGCGACCAGTATTGGAGTCTGGCTTAACTCGCAAAATAAGAACAACACCTCTTTATATAATTTATGGTCAGTAGTTGAATTCTGTTTCTATTTTTTCTGTCTTTACCGGATCATTCGAAAAACCCTGGCGAAAAAAATTGTATTTGCCATTCTCTGCGTATATCCCATTATTGCGTACAGCAATATTTTCCTGATCCAGAAATTAACCATATTCCATTCCATGACCTTTTCGTTGGGCTGTCTGCTTGTCGTGGGTATCGGCATTTATTATTTTCTGGAACTTTTCCAGATCTCCCATTCCATTAATCTCAGCCGGCAACCGGCTTTTTGGATCTGTTCGGGCCTTCTGTTCTTCTATGCCTGCAGTTTCCCCATATTCGGACTCGCCAATTTTTTAAGGTCTTTGCCGCATGTAATTCGTACAAATTTGGGAACTATCATAGACTTACTTAATGTTTTCTTATATTCATCCTTCACTATAGCCTTTTTATGCCGGCTCAGAACCAGGAAATCTATGTCCTAATTCTAATGGGAGTGGCCCTGGCCCTTTTATTAGTAGGATTTATCGTCACTATTCTTTTCCTGTACCAACGAAGACAGCACCGGCAGGAACAGCAGCTTGTCCTCTTGAAGGATCAATACGAACAGGAGGTGCTGCGTTCCCAACTCGAGATCCAGGAAAGCACCTTTAAGACGATTGCCCAGGAATTGCACGACAATATCGGCCAGGTTCTGTCTGTCGTAAAGCTATCTCTATCCATCCTGCCCCTGGAAAAGGATCACGAGGCCTATGAGAGCGTCCAGAACAGCCGGCAAATGCTCAACAAGGTGATTGCCGATATGGCCGATCTGACCAAGAGCCTCCATACCGACCGCATTACCCAGATCGGGCTTCCGGAAGCCATCCGGTTCGATCTGGAGAGCCTTCGCCGTACCGGCCTGCTTGAGATCGGCTTCTCCGTCAGCGGGGAAGAATACTATTTTGAAGAGCAAAAAGGCATCTTTCTTTTCCGGATGTTCCAGGAAATGCTCAATAACATCCTGAAGCACTCTAAAGCCACTAAAATAAATGTTGAGGTTATTTACTCAACGGATGATAAATTTGTCCTGAAAGTGGAGGATAACGGGGTCGGCTTCGACCTGGAAAAGAAGCAGACCCAGACCACTTCCTCGAGCGGCCTCGGCCTGAAAAGCATGAGAAACCGTGCTCACCTGATCGGCGCCGAGATCCTTATTGAAAGCAAACCCGGACTGGGAACGACAATTCGAGTGGTATTGCCCCTGTAACCCAGACCTTATAATCTAATTATGGCAGCAGCAAGCAAAAAAGTACAGGTTGGCATCGTGGACGATCACAATCTTTTGCGCAAGGCCCTGGGAAAGCTGATCTCGTCTTTTGAGAATTATGCGGTGTTGTTCGAAGGGGACAGCGGAAAGGAACTAAAGACGAAGATCACCCAGCATGTCATACCGGACATTATCCTGCTGGATGTGAACATGCCGGACATGGACGGCTATGAAACGGTGCGCTGGCTGAATAAGAATTATCCCCAGGTCAAGGTGCTGGCCCTGTCCATGTTCAGCGATGAAACGACGATCATCCGTATGCTGCGTCTCGGCGCCAAAGGATATATCCTCAAGAACATCGAACCGGAAGAGTTGAAGGAAGCCCTGGACTCTATCATGAAAAAGGACTTTTATCTCTCCGAATATATCTCCGGAAAGATCATCAGCGGGCTGCATAAGGATCTGGGAAACCCCGACGAACAGGTTCCCCTCTCCGATAAGGAAAAAGAATTCCTCCGCCTGGTCTGCTCAGAGCTGACCTATAAGGATATTGCCGATAAAATGTATATCAGCCACCGCACGGTGGACAATTACCGCAACGTTCTTTTCGAGAAATTGAAAGTAAGATCCCGCGTCGGCCTGGTCATGTATGCGATCAAGAACGGGATTGCGGAGACTTAGGGTCGCGTCTATCGGCTGCCCTTCGATGGCCCGATCGCTGATCTAGGATCGTCCGGATCGCGGAGACATGAGGCTCATCAGCAGGGCCGGTAAAAAGACCAGGTTGGTCACCGTGGCGATCACCAGCGTGACCGAGGTCAGCCAGCCCAGGGCCTGGATACCCCCAAAATCACTGAAACAAAAGATCACGAAACCCGCGATCAATACCAGGGAGGTATATAATATACTGATGCCTGTCTTGTGAATGGTGTCGATGACGATCCGGAACGGATCAACCCCGTCCGTCCCTCCAGGGCCTGCCGCGGGATGCTCTTGCACAGGTGTCGCCATGCCGCCCGCAACTCCTGCCGCCGCCTTCCTGTTCGCCGATTCCTGTTTGTAATTCACCAGGAAGCGGATCGTAATATCGATGGCGATGCCCAGGGCGATGCTGAATACGATCACCGTCGAAGGCTTCAGCCGGACCCCGGCCCATCCCATGATACCGGCCGTAATGATCAGGGGAATAATATTGGGTATCAACGAGCATAGCAGGATGCGCAGCGACCGGAACAGGAATAACATGCAACCCGCTATCAGCAGGAAAGCCCACTGGATGCTGTCTTTTAGCCCCTTGATGATGAAGCTGCTGCCCTCCAGATAGGTCACGCTGGTGCCGGTGAACTCGATCTTGTATCGCGAGGAATCGAATAGTTCCCTGGATTTTTTTTCCAACGCCCCAAGGATCACCGGAAGACGGGCGCTGCCGACATCCTCCATGCTCACGCTGATCCTCAACTGCTGCTGATTGCTGTCCACGAAACTGTTCAGTAACTGGTTCAGGGCGTTCTTTTTCGCCCCGTCGGCCGCTGTGCCGGCAGGGTGCCCGCCCATCTGCAGGTAAGAGGCAATCAAAGCCAGGTCGATGTCGCTATTCGGCAAGGCATAATTGGCACTGTCGCCCCCATAATAGGCTTGTCGCACAAATTTCAGTCCCTCCACCAGCGACAGCGGCCTCGCCATTTCCGGCTGGGAGGCGATATACTGCGACAGGCGATCCACGCTATCCATCGTCGCCAGGGTATTGGCCTTCAAACCCTTTTTTCTTTTCGTATCGACCACGATCTCCAAAGGCATCACGCCTTTGAAGTTCCGTTCAAAGAATTTCAGGTCGGTATAGATCGGGTCCTTTTTAGGGAGATCGTCCACGATGAACCCTTCCGATTTGAGCCGGAACATCCCCGCCACCGCTACCGCCAGCACGACGACCGTGATCGCATAGACCAGTTTGCGGTGATGCGTGGTCCACAACTCCAGCTTGTTCAGGATATTGATGAGCAGTTTATTGTCCAGGTAGCGTGTGTGTCTCGGCTTTGGCGGGGGAAGATAGCTCAGCACGATGGGTATCAGGATGAACGAGATAAAGAACAACAGCATGATATTGATGCCCGCCACGACGCCGAACTCGTTCAGGATGGCGCTGCGGGTCAGCGCAAACACCCCGAAACCGATCGCCGCGGTCAGGTTACAGAACAAGGTCACGATGCCCATCCGGCGGATCATCTCGACGAGCGCCTTTTTCTTATCCCCGGTATCATTAAAGGCCGTGTGGTATTTGTTCAGGAAATAAATGCAGTTCGGGATCCCGATGACCACCACCAGGGTAGGCGTCAAGGCATTCAACAGGGTGATCTTATAGCCGAACAGATCCATGGTGCCCAGGCTGAACACTACCCCGATGATCACGACCCCCAGGGAGAGCAAAAGGGTGCTGAAGCTGCGGAAAAAGAAGAACAGGATGATCGTCATCAGCAACACCGAGCCCAGGAGGAACCAGGTGGTCTCACTCGCTATTTTCACGGCCATTTTGGTGCGTATCAGGGGAAGACCGCTGATATGTACGGGCAGCCCGTCGCGGGCGCCGAAGGCCTCGGCTGCCTTGGCGATGGCCCCCACCGTGACGATACGGCCGGAGGTATTCATCACTTCCTTGCTGACATTCACCGCCATCAGCCAGACATGGGTATCGGGATTATATAAAAGACCCCGGTAAAAGGGAAGGCTCAGGAAGACATTCCTGCCGCTGTCGATTTCCGCCTGTGACCGGGGATGGGCGGAAAAGATCCGCCGGGATTCCAGTTTTTGGGTACTGTCATTCTTTACCAGGGTAATGGCGACCGGAACGTCCAGCACGCTGACCACCCCCTTGATCTCTCTGAGCTGATCGCCCAGGGCGATATAGTCGGAAAAGACGCCGAACCGGAAGAGCTTGTCGGTCTCCACCCCGATCACCAGCAGGTTGCCATCCTCGCCGAACTTTTTCCGGAACGCCTCGTATTCGATGGATTTTGCATTGTCTTTGGGCACCGTTCGCGTAAAATCATAGCTCATTTGTACTTTGGACGCATGATAGGCCATGAAAGCCGTAACGGAGAATAGCAGGATCAATAAAGGCAACCGGAATTTCAATACCAGACGGGCGATGGATTCCCACATGAAATAAGCTATTTGGTAATACAATGACTGCCGTTTACGAATACCAGCCAACAGTCGTTTACGACTGCAAAGAAACGTAACTTTGACGATCTTTTATGAACCCAAAGTTCCTGTTGTCCGGATGCCTCTCCGTCGTATGCTCCCTGGCCTCCTTTGCGCAGCTTCCGGCTATCGGCGTCTGGCAGGAGCACCTGCCTTATCACCAGGCCATCGCCGTGGTCAGCTCGGCCGGAAAGATCTGGTGCGCCACCCCTTACAGCCTGTTCTCGGTGGATCTGCAGGACAATAGCCTGTTCCGTCTGAGCAAGATCAACGGGCTGAGCGAGACGGGCATCAGCGCCATCAATATCGATTCGCCGGCTAACAAGCTCGTTATCGCTTATACGAGCAGCAATATCGATATCCTGTCCGGCAGCCAGGTTTTCAATATACCGGATATCAAACAGGCGCCGGTCACGGGAGACAAAACGGTTCACCAGATCATGCTGTATAATAACCTGGCCTACCTGTCGACCGGCCTGGGCATCGTCGTGCTGGACGAGGACAAATACGAAGTAAGCGATACCTATATCATCGGCAGTAACGGCGACACGGTGGCCGTCAACGCGCTGACCACGGACGGCAACTTTTTTTATGCCGCCACGGACGAAGGCCTCAAACAGGCGCCCGTCGCATCGCCCGACCTGGCCGATTTTCATAACTGGACGCTGCTGAGCGGCACGGCCGGTCTGGGCACAGGCCCCTGCCGGCAGGTAACGGATTGGCAGGGGCAGATCGTGGTACTCCGGCAGGATTCCCTGTTCGAAGAGAGCGGCGCCGGCGGCAACTGGAATTTTTTCTATACGGATGGTTGGACGGTCAACGGGCTCTCTGTCTCCGGGGGCAAGCTGCTGATCTGCGAGCAACAGAACGGGGCCGGCCGGGTGCTGAGCCTCACGGCGTCGGGCACGGTGGAAAAGCTGCTGCAGCAGGGCGCCATCTTTCAGAACCCCCTCCAGGCCGCCTTTGTTCAGAACGAATACTATGTGGCCGATTCAGTGAACGGTTTGTCCGCCTGGGCGGAGACGGGACCCGAACAGATCATTCCCAATTCCCCCCGGTCCCTGGCCACCGGCGAACTGACCATTGGGAATTCTGGCTCGGGGACGGTGGGGGGCATCCTTTGGGCCGCCGCCGGTGGAGCGGATTCCAACTGGGCGCCCCTGAACAACCATAACGGGCTGTACCGTTTCGACGGCAACAACTGGACAAATTATAACGCCGCCGCCTATCCGCAACTGGACAGTGTCTTCGATTTTGTCAGCGTGGCGGCGAACCCGCAGGACAATAGCGTTTGGGCAGGGTCCTTTGGGGAGGGCCTGCTACAGATCAGGGCCGACAATTCCTTTACGGTCTATGCCCGGAACTCGCCGCTCGGCCCCATTCAGGGACAGCCTTCGGTCTACCGGGTCGGCGGCCTGGCATTCGATCCCGACGGCAACCTGTGGATAGCCAATTATGGAGCGGCAATGGATCTTTTATTGCGAAAGGCGGACGGGACCTGGCTGCCCCTTACCATCCCCTTTCCCCATACGGAGAATGCCGTGGCCCAGGTGCTGGTCGATGAGAACAGGCAGGTATGGATCGTTTCGCCAAAAGGCAATGGCCTGTTCTGCTATAATCATGGGGCTTCGCTGGACAATATTTCCGACGACCAGTGGAAATACTACCAGGTCGGCCAGGGCAATGGTAACCTGCCGGATAATAACGTCTATTGCGTGGCCAGGGATCGGAGCGGCTTCATCTGGGTGGGCACCGCCAACGGCATCGGCGTGATCCAATGCGCGGCGAATGTCTTTGGTTCGGGCGGCTGCGATGCGATATGGCCCATCGTACAATTCGATAATTTCGCGGGGTATCTTTTCAGCGGCCAGCCGGTGCAGGCCATCGCGGTGGACGGGGCGGATCGGAAATGGATCGGAACCAATAACGGGGTCTGGCTGATCAGCCCGGACGCGCAAAAGATCATCTATCATTTTACGCAGGACAGCACCCCCTTGCTGAGCAACAATATAAAAAGGATCGCGGTGGATCCCGCGACGGGCGAGGTGTTCTTTGCGACGGACAAGGGCATCTGTTCTTTCCGGGGCACGGCCACACAGGGAGGCCAGAGCAATTCGAACGTGCTGGTATTCCCCAATCCCGTGCCGCCGGGCTATACGGGCACGATCGCGATCCGGGGGCTGGTGGAAGACGCCATCGTGAAGATCACCGAGCTGGATGGCCGGCTGGTCTACCAGACTACGGCCCTGGGCGGACAGGCGGTCTGGAACGGGCGTGACTACAAGGGCAGGCAGGTTGCCACGGGCGTATATCTTGTATTAGTGAGCGACGATACGCGGCAGGAAAAAATGGCGACAAAGATCGTATTTATCGGGAAGTGAACAGGGGCGGCCGGAGGATAGGCAATGGTGTGAACGATGCGCAATGGCCGAACGATGCGATTATTTAACGCAAATACAGCGAATGTGAATCTGCACAAGACAAAGGGGATCGTGATCAGGATCGTGAAATATGGCGAGACCAGTCTCATCGTCACCATTTTCACGGAATTATTCGGCGTGCAATCCTACCTGGTGAACGGCGTGCGAACCTCGTCCAAAAAAGGGCCGGGCAAGGCCAATCTCTTCCAGCCCGCGGCTATGCTGGATCTGGTGGCCTATCACAGCGATCTGAAGAACCTGCAAAGGCTGAAAGAATTCAAATGGGGGTTTTTGTACCGGCATATTTTTTTCGACGTCCTGAAGAATGCCGTCGCCCTGTTCATGGTGGAGCTATTGCAGAAATGCCTGAAACAACCCGAGCCGAATGCAGACCTGTTCAATTTTATCGAGGACGCCTTTATCCACCTGGACGACAGCAGCGAGAGGGTAGTGGCCAACTATCCTTTATTCTTCGCTCTGCACCTGGCGGGTTTTTTAGGGTTCCGGATCCAGAACGATCAATCGGAAAAGACCCCCGTCCTGGACTTACGGGAAGGCCTATTCGTAACCGGGCAGCCATCGCATCATGACTTCCTGGATCTGCCCTATAGCGCAGTCACCTCGCAATTGCTGCAGGTGAGGCTGCCCGAAGAGCTGCAGGATCTGCCGCTGAACCAGGAAAGCCGCCGGGTGTTGATGCAGGCTTACCAGGCTTTTTATGCCCTGCATATTCAGGATTTCGGGGTGATGAAGACGCTGCCCGTGCTGCAGACGATGCTGGCTTAGGAGCGCATTTGCAAAAACGGCGAATTACTATTACATTGGCTACACGATAAAATGTGCGACATGATCAAATGCCTGTGTAGTCGATCTGCAGGCGCTGAAATGAGGGCTCCGGGTGCAATGAAGGCTGCAGGCCGCCTTTGCCCCGCCCGGTCCGCTGGCCAAGATCATAAAAAAGATCATAGCGGAAGATGATAAATTGTGATCATAATCGATTTAATAGCGCATAATCAATTACAAAATAGAAAGTTATCTTTGTTTTAAGAAATTTTGAATAGTGGGGAAAGAGTAGAGTACAGTAAAATCAAGGTGGCCCTAGCCGAAAAAAAAGGATGGGCAGGGAGTTAGCTGAGCATTTAGGCGTTAAGGCGGGGACGGTCTCCAGATGGTGTACAAACGATAGCCAGATATGTTTTTCCGTTCTCTATTCCCATGTATTTACTACCAAATGATTCGAAGATCAAAAACCTAATCTAGTGGAAAAAAGAGTTGCAAGCTTAGTATTCAGAAGACTGACATATGCGGATTTTCGCCATATCAACAAGGTCGGCGGTGAAGAAGAAGGAGGAGGTGGACAGTCATATATAGATTTTCCTATTGCTGATATTTCTCTTGGAAAATGGTTTGACTTCTTAGGCACAAATACCGGTGTCGGAGCGGGAAGCAGACCAAAATGGGATTTTATAATTAACAGTTTAGGCATTGATGCTCCAATTAGTCTTAAAATTTACCAAAGAAGGCAAGCTTCAGTAAGTATAGCATCCCAGAAAATTCATAGCAGAGAATCAAATAGAGTTCCATCCTGGCATCCGGATAACGACTTCCCCGACGATTATGATTCAGATTCTGAGAATCTTGTAATCTACATTATTAAAACAACTGATGGGGAGTATTGGGCAGGTTGGTTCCTACAAGATCAAATTCCTGCAAATTGGATAGGTAATGTGGCGCTGAGCAAAATGTTTACTCAAGAATCTGCTGGGTATTTAACGTTCAAAAAGAAAATTTTTATCGAAACCATTAACAAAGTTTGGCCATTTCATTTTATGGCAGCTACAGTAGCCAATGATATTCCAACGGAAGAAGATGTTGAAAGAGAATTGGAGTTAGAAGATACATCTCCGCGACTTCAGGAGTTAATTGAAACAAATGCGCAACCACAGGTTTTGGATCGATTGATGCGAATACGCCAAAGAAATAATAAGCTGGTTAAGAATCTAAAAAATCTTTACAGAGGCAGGTGTCAAATCACAGGCGAAACTTTTACCTTCAAAAAAATAAATGGAGAGTTTTATTCTGAGGTTCATCACCTGATACCGTTAGGTGAAAATGGTTCTGATAAATATTCCAATGCTATTGTCGTAAGTCCATTAATCCATCGTATGTTGCATTATGCAAAGGTATCTGAAATTG
>Ga0207018_1030_pt1 | contig 26528 bp, 22 predicted proteins | sample Alteio_BWMinCont_52_FD_153476 | JGI IMG/M metagenome (GOLD analysis project Ga0207018, IMG submission 153476) | Enriched cells from forest soil in Barre Woods Harvard Forest LTER site, Petersham, Massachusetts, United States -... | ecosystem: Environmental > Terrestrial > Soil > Temperate forest >...
GATTGGTCTTTTTATTAGAAACAACTTTATTTTCACTACTCCTAAATCCCATAAACCGACCATAAATGTATTTGTTTTTTCGAATAGTTAATGCAGAATCCAACACAATTCCATTTGATGTAATTTCATAATATAGAATTGGGTTGTAATACACTTTCTCCTCACTTATAAATTCAACCAAGTCCCTAATTCCAGCATATTCTAAATTTGAGTCATTATCCAGATTTGCAGCCTTACCAAAGAATGTCGGCAACTCTTTAATTTTTAAAATTTTGTCATTGACAATTTTAAAATACCTTAGATAACTCTTACTTGGTCTGTCATTTACTTCAACTAATATTTCAAAAGTATTTCCATTTAAAGAGTCGATTATAGGGTATAATTTATCTTTAAATTCATATTCATTTAATGTGTCTTTAAGTTTATCACGGAAAATCGTTTTACCATGCCGCTTTATAACCAAATGAGAATAATATTTGGAATCGAGAGGCTCCCCTTCTTTATTTACAATTATTTGAAAACCATATTTTAGCTTTATAGTTTTATTATTATGTTTTACATTTTTAGGGATTGAGTTTATGTTTTTATAGTTTTTTTGAGCCTTCACTGGTATTACAAATACGAAAAAGGATGCTGATAAAATGAAAATAAATAATTTTCTTATTGCCATTAAAGTTCTTCAATTTTTGGGAGTTAAAAACAAATATAAGAATATATGGCAGAAATTATTCAAATGCAGTTTGCCAAAAAAAATCATTTTTTATAAAAAACAACTATAAAGATATTTTATGTCAAAATGCGAATCCGACTCCAATTCCCACTCTAAATCCAATTCCATCATTCCCGAGTTGTCCAATATCAAAGTTAACAGGCTGCCCTGTAGAGGTATGAAAATTGTTATTATTGGAAAATGGACCGGCGAAGAAATCAAAAGTATAATTTTTTTCAGATATGCATTGATATCCAAATACAAAACCAACTGATGTTTGGTCATCCTGTACGCTAATGTTTTGATATTTGCCTGGTATACTTGCGTTTTCAATAGGTTCTGATAATATAAGACAGCGGTACCTGAAGAAAGGAGCAAAATAGCCACCCGCAGGCACATCTATGCTTAAATGTGATAGGTATATCCTAAATTCGGGCGTAATACCATAACAAGTGAAAAGTGTTCCAAATGTTTTGAGAGCCTCAGGCATAAAATTTATGCCTAATTGTAATGTAACACAATTGCTAACTTGCCTTTCATAAAACAAGGTGCAATTGCCAACTAATAAGCTTAATGGGTTAATTTTAATTACATTAGAGTAATCGGGTAGTGATTGTGCATTTGTATTTAGACAAATACATGTCGCCAATACAGAAGCGAGAAGAGCTTTGTTAATCTTTTTCATGACACACTTGTTTTATTGTTAATACTTATTTTATCAACATTAAATACTACTATGTCTTCTTTTCTTCTCTTATGCTTCTATTTCTCTATAACTCTCTTATTATCTTTTATTTTCCTTTACTGTTGGTTTGCAGTTAAATGATCAATACTTGAAATTATAACCTTCCCAATACAATAACTCAGTAATGAATATGGATATTGTAAATAATGTATAATATTAAGTCAAAATAAACCAAAAGAAAATAACCTCAACCCTTTTTTGTTTCAAACGGAAGTGGTTGATCTTCTTTTAGGGTAAGAACCCTGAAGCCTGTTTTTTCTTGGAGCCATCCTACAAACGTTATCAGGCCTGGTGGAAAATTAACTTTCGGTCCTTTAACGCCAAACAATCGGAAATCAAGAAATTCGATTTCCACACCCGATGTTAAATGCATTGTTTCAAAAATATGAATGTGAGCGATAAACCCAAAAACATTAATAACTCCTTCTATAAATTTTGGAATTCCGGCGCCTTGCATAATTTCAGCAAATGAAATAACCTTGTCACCAACAGTTCTATTTAAGGCCATATCCCTGGCAGTAAAACCTAAATGATTAATCATAATCCTGTTATCTGTTGCTATCGTTTGTCCAAAAATTATTGATCCAATGCCGGGTTCTGCCAGTTCTATTATTACGCCTTTATAAAACCCAAATGCTAATCTGGTTGTAAATGGGACCTCTTTACCGAATTCTGAAAATTTACGCGGACTTCCATTTGCCAAAAAAAATGGTTTCATACCATATTTTTTCTCAAGGTAAGCGGCTGATGCTTTTACATTTTGACAAACAAGGCCTATCTCGTCATTCGCTTTGGAAGAAGTTTAGCTACTTCTCCAGTAAGAATTAAAAAGGATTCAGCAAAATCGGGGCGATCAATATAATCATCAAATAATAAAGAAGGTGTACTCATGGGGGCATTTTTTAATCGTCATTAAAAAGCAATTTTATTGAAGACGATCAAAGATATAAATTTAATCCTTCAATTTTCAGATAGTAAGGTAATAGATCGTAAATGATAATTTATTAACGGCAATCAAAATCTGCATGTAGGTATCTTAGTGTCACTTTAAAATTTCTATTCAAGCATTAACTTTTCTTTCTGTATTTTTGTCATTAAAGTCTCAAATAAATTAGTTTAATATTTATAAAAATGCACTATATATTTTCTGAACTACCGGCCTGGCTCATTTTGATAATCATTGTTGCCATTTCATTCATAGTAACTTATATAGCATTTAAAGTGCTTCGAATATTTTTTTCTGTAGAAGAACTGGAAAAATTTAAAGATGTTACCGGTATTTATGTCAGTATGATTGGGGTACTATATGGCGTATTCCTTGCATTCATTGTAATAGCTATTTGGGAAAATTATGATCATGTGAAGGATAATATTGATAAAGAAGCAAATGCGCTTGGTAATATTTATTCTGATGCCGCTGGTTTGCCGCCTAAAATAAAATACTCTATTGATTCTTGTATAAAAAAATATGTAACACTTGTGACTGAAAAGGAATGGGGATATATGGCAAATGGCAAGGAAAGTAAAGAAGCTATGGATGCCAGGTCTAAACTTCAAAAGCTTATCGTCAAATTCAAACCCCAAGACCTTGGTGAACAAGTTATTTATACAGAAATGTTATCTAATCTAAATGATGTTACGGTCTGTCGAAGGAGCAGGGTAAATACCTCAAATGCGGAATTGCCAGGTATACTTTGGATAATATTAATTGGCGGAGGCGTACTTCTTATATTTTATATCGCATGTTTCTATGTTGAGAATCAAAAATTTCATTTTTGGCTTGCATTTGGAGTGAGTGGATTAATTGCAATATTATTGTTTGTTGCCTTTGAACTCAACTATCCATTTGTAGGCTCAGACAAGTTAGAACCTGATGCATTTCAGTCACTTAGGAGCCATAACGTGGAAGTAGATACTACAAAACATTTAATTGATACTATTACCAAGGGACAAATGGATACTACTAAGCATTAGAGTCTTAATATTTTAAAAGTTGGACTCTCCCAAGATTCATTATCTCGCACTTCAACTGTAGAATGAAGTTGAAAAAGTTTGAACTTTTTCGGTGATTTGAGGGAGTTGGAAGGGTTCATAAATCTTAATCACAATCCAACTAAGCTCAATCTATTTTTTTAAAGATACTTTTCCATACAGGCAAATGGTAAAGTTCTTCCTTTAAAATTTACTTCACCGCGTTTTATATAGCCTCCGTTTTCGTAAAACCGCAAAACTCTTTTATTGTCGGTATAAGCATCAAGTCTTATTGAGGTAAAACTATTATTTTTAGCATATTCTTCAGCAAAGTGCATTAAATTTCTTGCGATGCCTTTTCTTTGAAAATCTGGATGTACAGCGAGGCGATGTATAACTAATATCTTACCTTTAATATCCTCCCAGATAATTGTTTCATATTCTGGCTCCTGAATATCGCTTACATTTATGGCGGCGATAGCAAGGTTACCCTGCGTGATACAATAAAGATATCTATTTTCAATATCATTTTTTAGAATATCGAGCGTTGGGTAATTTTCATTCCATTGATAAATTTTTTCCAGTTGAAGCGCCTCATTACATTTTAGATATGTCTCAAATATATCGGTAAGCTGGTTCATATTGGCTATCTCGATTTTCATTCCATTAAAATCCTTTGCGTCATTACAAAAATAATGAGGAAAAAATAGGGACAGTGAGCTGTTTTTGCCTAATTGTCCTTTTCTGCGGGTTCAAGGAGACGAAGTTCGAATTTTTTAGAGAATTTGATAGAGAAGGAGTGCTTTGGAAACTCGAAGTATTTTAATAAAAGCTTAATATTGTATATAAAAAAATGGACAATCAAATATTTGAAAGAGTTGACAACTATATAGCGAATTTACTAGCCCCAGAAGACAATGCATTGGCAGAAACTATACAAACTATTAAACATGAGAATATCGAAAATGCAAGTATTTCTGCGAATCAAGGTAAATTTTTACAAGTATTGGCAATAGCATGTAATGCAAAAAGGATCTTGGAATTAGGCACATTGGGCGGCTACAGTACAATTTGGCTCGCTAGAACCCTTCCAAACGATGGAAAGTTAATTAGTATTGAATCCAACTCACTACATGCCCAATTAGCACAAAAAAACATTAGCAATGCAGGGCTGGCGAATATAGTTGATTTGAAAATCGGAAAGGCTTTAGATATCCTTCCAAAAATGATAATGGATAAAGAAACTCCATTTGATTTTATATTTATAGATGCCGACAAACCGCCTTATACTGAATATTTTAAATTTGCTTTGCAACTTTCAAGACCGGGAACAATAATTGTTTGCGACAATGTAATCAGGAATGGAAAGGTTTTAGGTGAAGATATTTCAGATGAAAAAGTTAATGGCGTGCGTAGATTAAATAGCTTTTTAGCAGGTTGCTCTGAAATATTTGCAACCATACTTCAAACTGTTGGAGCAAAGGAATATGACGGCATGGTAGTAGCGGTCGTTAAAAACAATCATGCTCAAAGATACTAATGTTATAGGTCGAATAATATTTTTGGCTCTAACGTAACCTTCTTTGATGTAATGCAAATAGCTCTGTTACTGCATTTAAGGACATAAACATAATACCACATTTGTATTTTTAAAAGGAAGAGCTTAATAAATTTGAAGAAATCAAAATTTTTCTAAAAACGTACCTTGTCCGCCTAAGCCCTCTCACTAAGCTTTTATCAAAGTTCTGAGCTTGATTTCAACAGCCCGCCTTCGCTAAAAGCTACAGCGGGCGAAGGCGGACTCAAGGGGCCACAGTTCGAACTTTTTCGATGATTTGAGCGAGTTAGGAAGGTTTGAATGAGAATTGCAACTGGCTTAAATCTTCTACAAGCCGGTCATATTATTACAACCGGCTTTTTATCAATAGCAATAAAATTAGTCTTGTTTTCCGATCACTTTCATCTCAACCCGCCTGTTTGGACATGCCTCCCGGGGGGTGTTGTTTTCGCTTAAAGGTTGGCTTTTACCATGGCCTTTAGTAATCGCACGGTTTTTATGGGTACCCTATGCGAATAAAACCGGATATCCTAATATGGAGTCAATTCTGATCCCCAGAACCATTTGTGTTTAAAACTTTCGCTTTTATTATCTCCAATATATTTCAATTTCTCCGCAGCATCCATATGACCCATTTCTTCCTTTTGTTTCTCAAATAGAGCCATATAAAAATCTATTGTATGAGTGGTCAATGCTGAAGTTGTATATTTTTCAAAGCCCCATCCATCATCATCGATTCTTTTAATAGTCCATTTATCTTTCGGTTTTGAGCCAGTTCTTTGAAAAGAGAACTTCCCTTTCATTCTTCGTCCTGAGAAAATCAGTTCAAATTGACCTCGGTCAATGCCCGCATTGAGCGCTTTAAGCATACCTGTCTTATAATCCTCTCCGTCTACTTCACAAAAGCCTTCGTCCCAGTGTATTAATGCACCTTCTCCTTTTTCTTCCAAAATAGTTCCTTCCCTGCGAGAATTCTTCAATTCATGGTCGTCAACAAGGTCTGCAAGGAATATTGTTCTGTCTGATGCATTGGTTTTAACAGAAAAGCTTTTCATAATCGCATTATTACCTTTTACAGTGGTAGATTGAATTCTTAAATCATAATGCAACCCAGTTTTGTGAACAGCATTGTGTTTCTTTACAAAGAACCATATTCCATCGCTTTCCACTTTTGTTTTATCACCTCCAAAAAGGTCAAGTTGTGCGTTTCGAATTGTTTTCATTTAAGTTTTCACTGCCTTTATAAACAAATTTAAGGATGTTTTACAAAATAGAAAGTACTATGGATACATCAGAGTTAATAGTGTATCAATCAACTTAATTTTTGTATTTCGGGATATTTGAGGGAATAAAAAGTTACTGAATTGTCTTTAAATACTTTCTAAAGAAACAGTATTTATCATTACTACCAATCTGTCGACAGCATTAGGTTTCATTTTGTTACGATGAGAATTTGGGATAATATGACCACCTAATACATACGTAATCAGATGACAACGAACCTGAGAGATATTATCATCCAGTGGCTTATTTAGCATATCATTTTCTAATAAAAATGAAAACATATCTCTATGCTTAGAATGTGTGATCATAACACAAATATAAATCTGATCACCTAAATATACGTTGTCATTTGAGATAATTATAGCAGGATGATTTTCTGATCTATTAGTATCAGGGATAATAAACGGGACTTCAACTATATCTCCTCTCCTATAAGGCATTATAGTTTATTGCTTTGAACACTTGCACGAGAAATACTAGCAATGCCCTCAAGAATATAGTCAGGTGCTTTTTCAATAGGAACATCTTTTGTTATTTGAATGTGCAGTAATGATTCCAAACGATAAAGTGACTTCAAAAGATATTTATATTTTTCTTTAAGTTGCGCATCTTGTGCATATTCTGAAAGAGCCAATAATTGATCATACTTATCCAAAGTCCGGATAATTTGTCGAGTAGGCAGTAACAATAATTCTGCGTCTTCTTTTGTCAATTCATTGATATGTTTATGGAAACCTTCAATGGGCAGTATAAACTCATCCAATTTCTTTTTGAAATGAGTTTGTACAAATCGAAGCGGGTTGAATTTAAAAAATTTCCAAACCCATTCGGCAATCCTGGCTTCATTTATAATTGGCAACGCTTTGCCTTGCAAATCGATTGTAATCGTCATTGAGTCTCGCTCTTTTGTAAAAAGTACAACGAAATTAGAGAAAATTAAGTTGATAAATTCAATTTCATTCCTTTAAAGCGGAATTAATACATGGGAAATTCGATAAATTCAAGAGATTTGCTTTGCGAAACCAACGGACAATTTTAGTTTTAAATAGGATTCATGGCAATCAGCAATGACCAATTAAAAATATTTTCTTCTCTTTTTAAGGGTCGAGAAGATGTATACGCCAAACGTTGGCAAAAGGATAATAAAAGCGGGTATATGCCTGCTTATGATATAGATTGGAGCCTTTTTGCCCAACATAGAGCGGCGGGAGGGACTATCAAAGATTATCCCCATAAAAATTATTCAAAACTTGATGAGGACGGTATTCTTTCACATCTTGAAGGGCAAGAAGTCCTCGGAATCTATCCCTTATTGCTTGATAATTCTTCATGGTTTGTGGCCATTGATTTTGACGAAGGCAATTGGCAGAATGAAGTTTTGAAGTTTTATAAACAATGCCTCAAACATAAATTACCTGCATATATAGAACGTTCACGTTCTGGGAACGGAGCACATGTATGGATTTTCTTTGAACAACCTATTCTTGGATATAAAAGCAGGGGGATAATCCAATATATTTTGAAGGAAGTGGACTTGGATAAAAAAGAAAACAAAAACAACAGCTTTGACCGAATTTTCCCCAACCAGGATATACATTCAGGAAAAGGATTGGGTAATCTTGTTGCTTTGCCCTTACAGCCAGAAGCCATTCAAAAAGGAAATTCCTGTTTCATTGTTCCCGAAACTTATATACCCGTCCCAGATCAATGGGAATTCCTGTCTTCTATTAAGAAAGTAAGTCGGACAATGTTCGATGAGCTGTTAGAAACTATTGAAGAAAAAAACACTTCAATATCAGGACCAACCAAATCAGCCTTTCCTTTATTCAAGGAAGGCTTTCGAATTATATTGGACAATGAGGTTACGGTTGAAAGAGACCAACTCCCTCCAGAAGTTATATTGTTTTTGCGAGAGAATCTTAAAATATCTAACCCTGACTTTTTTATAAAGAAAGCCACTGGACAAAATACTTATGGCACCAGACCTTCTTCGACAGTTCTAAACGAACAGGCTTCTCAGCTAACTTTCCCAAGAGGATTTATAGGCGCATTTCTACGATATTGTAAGGGACATAATTTTAAATATCAGTTTGTTGATAAAAGAGAAATGTTGCCGGAGATTGATTTTGAAGTGAATGGTAGCCTGTATAATTACCAACAACCGGTTCTGGAGGTTGTAGATACAAAGGATTTTGGAGTTATTATGGCACCTCCTGGTTCTGGTAAAACGATAATTGGCCTTTCAATCATCGCGCAAAAAAAGCAGCCTGCATTGATTATTGTGCACAGAAGGCAACTATTTGACCAATGGGTTGAACGGATACAATCTTTTTTAGGAATTCCACGATTCAAAATTGGCCAGATAACAAACAAGATGGTTGACATTGGCGAACATGTTACGATAGCCATGATCCAAAGCCTTAACAACCAGCCAACTATTGATAAAGTCGAAAAATCTTTCGGAACCATCATTATTGATGAATGCCATCATTTGCCTGCCGAAAGTTATCAGGGTACAATCCAAAATCTGCATGCTTATTATCTTTATGGTTTAACCGCAACCCCGATAAGAAAAGACAAAGACGAAAAATTAATTTTTAGCCAAATTGGTGAAATCATATTTGAAATCCCAATTAAGGATGACAAAAGGAAAAATCAAGGAGTTTATATTAATATAAGGGACACGGATTTAGATGTGCCATTTAATCAGTTGACTGATAAATTTGAGACCTTATCTCAAATTCTGATTTATGACAGCGCAAGAAACAGCTTGATCATAAATGACATTAAGCAAGAAATAAATTCGGGGAAGAATGTTCTGGTACTTACGGATCGCAAAGCCCATATAGATACTCTAAACCAATATCTAAAACAGGATTGTGAAACGATAATTTTGTCTGGCGATGATAGTGAAAGTGCAAAAAAAGTAAAGATGCAACTTATTGGCGAAGGCCGTTTTCAGGTGTTAATTACGACAGGCCAATTCATGGGCGAAGGTGTTGATATTGATAACCTAAACTGCTTGTTCCTGGTTTATCCTTGTTCGTTTGAAGGCAAATTAATACAATATATTGGAAGGGTTCAAAGGGGCGAAGCGTCCCCTATAATCTACGACTACAGGGATATAAATATCCCCTACCTCGAGAAAATGTTCCAACAAAGGAATAAGTATTATTTCAAGCTCAATAAAGCCGGATTGCTAAAAATTCATGAAGAATACCTCCTCAACTTTGAAGATGACAGGTTTTACATTGGCAATTCCATTAATGCTTTCCCGATTGGTATTTTAGATGTTGGTTCAGCAATTGAACGGTTCAAAAAGGGGGTAGTATGGAAAATAAAGATATTGAAGTACATAGAGGATACAAATACCATTTTTGCCGAAGTTTTGGATTATAAACCGGTGCCTGAAGTTCCTGGAGCACAACTTTCTATTTCTTTTTTTGCTATAGAACGGATTAAATTCAGGTCAATTGATACAGGTGGGCTTTTGAATTCAGTGGTATATAAAAGGCTCCCAGATTCTGTTACAATACCAGAAAAAGAGTTAATAGTTCCAATAGACGAAAGATGGCAGATGATTGATAAGACTATTAAGGTTCCATTTAAGAAGATTGTTTTTGGGAATGGCATTGTAAAAGTCCCTTTTTACCTTGCTGATATTAAGCAGGATATCATTTTGGAAATCGCTAATTCAAGTATACGTCCTGAATTTGAAGCCATAAAAGATTATTTTACGAAGATACTGAGGCAAAAAACAGTCATTGTACAATTGTTTTTAAAGCACAACAGTTTACGAGTGCTTTCATACGAAGCAAATTCAGAGCAGATTGAAGCTATTAACGAAAAACTCATTGAATCTGTGCGATTTGAATTTGTTAAAAAGAGATTCGTAAAAATAAGAACATCAAATGAGGGAAGAACAATAGAAACATTTGATAGCCTTGTACATAATATAGGAGAAAGTGCGGGCGAGCTTATCGGTAATGAAACTGCTTTGATGAACGAATTTTTAAAAATTGAATCAGCGAGGCATTTTTTACAACTTAAATATTTAGCCACCCGCCACGAGGCTAATATCCTCAAATTAAGGTTTGTTTTGCAGCCCTTTTCTTTCTTGTTCTTATTGGCAGGAGAAAACAAATACCATATTGTCTGGGAAACACTTGACAGTGAAGAGGCTACTTATATCTGGCACATTATAAAAACTAAAGAAGCCTTACGAGCAACCCTTAAAGAAATTGAATTAAGTTTGTCAGAAATGAAAAAATCCGGCAGAAACGAATATCTAAAAAGCGCCCCCGTGTATTTCGCCAAGATAGTACATGATTACGAAGATGCCCAAAAGGGATTTGTAAGTTGGAAAGGCTCTCTTGAGGAACTATTGGTTTGAGGAAAACCTAACGTATTTATTAAGAATATCTTATATGTTAATTTATTTTGTCGCGCAGAACAGAAATTACTGTCAAGCAAGACAATTTATAGTTGCGAGAGCTCGAGTTTTTTAAGTGATTTGGGAGAGGGAAGGGTTTTTAGGATTGCAATATTTCTTTAGCGTGCTTTGCCAGATATTCCTCGATTGAATTTGTATCATATAAGATGATTTTCTTATCGGGCTGGGAAAAACGTATACGGCCTTCGTCCCGAAGCTTTTGAAGGGTACTTTTGCTTTTGATCCTTAGCTTTTGCATCGCTTCCGAACCGGATATCCACTTGTCCTCCGAGGGGGTATATTTCTCTTTAATGCGCACGACAACTTCCTCAATAAGTTTATAAAAAGCCTCCTCTTCAATTATAATAACATTCATAATGATAGTCGTTTATCCTAATTCAAGGTCTGTTCAGTTTTGTCTTATTTAGAATTTCATTCTTCGTTTCGTTTAGAATTTGAATCCATTATTCCTTTGTTTCTTAGAATAGAATCTATCATTATTTTCCCGATGGTATTCCGAATGCTTTTGGCTTCGTCTTCTGGTACTGCAATGTATGTCACTTTTACCCTATATTCTTTTATTATCTGTTCGCTGCTCAATTCGTTAGCTACCAGTTGGTCAAGATAAAGAAGCAAGCCTTTTGGATCAAGGAATAATATCTTAGAGTTGGAAGCCGAATCAAGGGTTGTTTCAACGATTTTCCAAACAGTTTCTAATATTTTTCTGTCTGTCGAACAAACAACTATAGGATTATACCCGGTGATTATACATTTCTGTATATTCTGGATTTCGAAAGGTTCAGGGGTAATAACATAAATCTCAACTGCAATCCGGGCTTCATTTTTTAACAAACCTACATCAACCAAGCCCCTATCAAAAATAGGTTCTTCAAAAAGAACCCGATAACCTCTGGATTCAGCCATTTTCTTAATACTGTTTCGTAAATTTTGGTACTCTGGGGTATTTTTAAATGGGTTCACAAGCTATAAGGTCAAATTTGTTTAATTTTTTGAAATCACTTTTGAATTTTGATTCTTTTCCTCATTTAGGACATATTCAAGGCAAATTTCAGCAAGTATTTCTATGGATGACACAATTTCTTCCGCTTGTTCATCTGTGTAATGTTCACATCCAGGATAAGTGCGTAGCTTTTCAACCGTAAGAGGATCTTTCTTTCTCATATGATAAAATATCAAAAGATGAGAGAGGGATTCGAACAATCAAGTATAACTAAATCAATAACTTACATAAATGCCCTAATCCCGATTAGCAAAATTCAAACAACTAAATACACTGAAAATGCGTGTATTACGCAAAGGCTCGAATACTGTGCGGAGAGAGAGGGATTCGAACCCCCGGAGGTATTACCCTCAACGGTTTTCAAGACCGCCTCATTAAACCGCTCTGACATCTCTCCGGGGCAAAGGTATGACTTTTTTTAAAACCTTGCGGCATGGGATTTGGTGGATGCGATATTTTTTTCTTTTTTTTCTTTCAAAGACTCTCTTAGTACCTAATTATTAGTTTGATTGATTTTTAAATCATTTTCTCAATTGAAAATTTAAAACTTTTGTTTCAGATATATTTGTGTATTTTGCCGCGCATTTATGAAGTGGAAACGTCTCTTGCGATTATATTATGCTTAAATTATTAGTTACGACCATTAGTGGGAATTATAAAAGTGAATCAACTTTTTTATACCGATGGTTTGCAATAAGTCTTTGCATTCACCTACTTGTGAGTTGGTTTAGTTTAGGTTTTTATCATTATGATGAACACTTTCAGATACTGGAATTTGCAGGTTATAAAGTCGGGCATTCTCCGGCCTCTGCTTTACCTTGGGAATTCATAACAAAAATACGTTCAGCTTTTCAGCCTCTTATTGTAGTAATTATTCTGAAATTCTTAAAACTGTTTCAAATTGACAATCCATTTTTGGCAGCAACTATTTTAAGAGTTATTTCAGCAATTCTTGGATGGATAAGTTCTGTATATGTGTCAATCGCGGCAATGTATTATTTACCAAATAATTGGTTTCGCAAATGGTTTGTAATTTTAAGTTCTACTTTATCTATCATATTTTTTATCCATGTCAGGTTTTCTTCAGAAAGTTGGTCTGGATCACTGGCGTTTTTAGGAATGGCCATTATTTTACTCAGAATTACTAAATCTGATGAGTATAAAAATAAGAATTTAAGCAATATTTTATTCTTTTCAGGCTTTTTGTTTGGTTTGTCTTATTTATGCAGGGTGCAATCAGCTTTTTTGTATCCTGGAATTTTCCTGTGGCTGTTTTTTATGGTAAGATTGCCAACAATCAAATTTATTTGGTTGATAATCGGTATATTAGTAGCTCTACTGCTTGGAGTTGTAATAGACCATTGGTTTTACGGCATATGGGTAAATACTGCATTTAGGTATTTTTATATAAATATAATATTGGGTGCAGCTGCTAATTTTGGCACTGAGCCCTGGTGGTGGTATATTAAAGTACTTCTGCTCGATGGATTTTGGCCGTTACAATTGATTATGCTCATACTATGTGGAATTGCGATTTTAACCAACAAAAAAAATCCATTTGTTTGGATATCTGTTCCATTTTTGCTTGTTCATTTTTTGGTCTCTCATAAGGAGATGCGCTTTTTATTTCCTTTGATTGATGCTTTACCCATTCTAATTTTTCTTGGGATAAACAGAATTGTAGCATTACCAAAAGTGTGGGAAAAGGTTAATCTGCAAACTGGCAAAAAGATTATATCAATTCTCTTAATAATATTAATTATTTATAATTCTGTGTTAATTATAAATTTGTGCAGGTGGCCATTAGCATCATATTTATATCCAATGAAATACATATATCTAAATACTCCCGCCCCAACAGATGTAATTATTAATGAAGAATCTCTGGATTTGACAATAAATGGGAGATTAAAATTAAATTATTATAGACGTCCTGATACAAGATTCGTTAAAATAATAAATCTCGATTCAATGAGGGATTATATGGCAGTAAATAAAAGACCGGTATTGCTAATGCTATCCAGGAGAGGTTTCGATGCTGAGAAATCTTTTCCTGCCCTTATGCCTTATCTCACTCCTGTTTATTATCAATATCCTCAATGGCTTAAAATGGTAGATATAAACCATTGGACAAGCCGTACAAGTTTTTGGCGTGTGTATAGGGTTGATCCTACGCTAGGAAACCAAAAAAAGAATAACAATTGAAATCTAATTCACTCATCTTTTTTTCGAATTTTAATTTGAGCTATTCTGATATTATCAAAGCTGTTTTTTTAAATTTGATTATATTAATAGTAACTTATATTCTATTTGTTATTTTTACAAGGCATCTTCTTATTCCAGACCCCACTTCACTTCTACGGTATGACGCAAATCATTATTGTAACATAAAAAATAATGGATATACCTTTAATGAGAATTATGGAAGCTCAGTCGCTTTTTTTCCTGGTTTTCCGTATTTATGGAAACTTACAAACCTTGGTATTCGTCAAATCAGCATATTAAATTTGTTTATCTTCCTGGGGAGCTTTGTTTTTCTTTGCAAGCAATTTGCTCACAATGTTGAAGATATCCTCTTATTTTTATCGCTGCCAACAATAATGTTTATGTATGTACCATATTCCGAAGCATTATTTTTTGTGCCATCAGTTCTACTTTTAATCGGTTTGAAAAAAAGAATAACGTGGTTAATAATGATGTCTTTATTTTTATGTTCATTATGCAGGTCAGCAGCAAATGTTTTTATTCCTGCAATTATTATAACAGAAATCATTTCCTATCAAAACCCTTCACGAATCAAGAACATTTTATTATATATATTAAGCTCTCTTTCTGGTATTTTCCTTGTTGCCTTGTTGCAATATTCTCAAACAAGGCAATGGCTTGGTTTTATTACTACCCAAAAAAATTGGGAGGTTAGGCTACGCATGCCAAATTTGCCTTTTCATACCTGGGGAGATATGCAGCATCTTGATGGCCCCACATTATTAGCTGGTTTAGTATGTTGCGGGATAATGATTATACTTTTTTGGGATTTTATATATAAAAAAGTTCATCAACCAAATAAGGCATTTATATTTTCTTTATTGTATGTGAGCGGATTAACTCTATTTACAATTGCTTTTAAGGGAGGAAATCTATTTAGCTTGAATCGGTATATTATACCCACTGCATTTTTCTTTGTTATATTTTCTACTTTAATATGGCAAAAGAAGTTTACATGGAAAGAAGTTGGGCTTTATGGTTTAATAATTTTTGCATTTTGGTTGTCAATTGGGAGTTATGCTCACATACGAGTTTTGATTGGATTTTTTCTATTAACACTATATTTAATTCTATATATGTTAATTAATAATGATTCGAAAAAGATTGCAAATATTTCATTCTATCTTCTTTATGGAATCAATATAGTTTTACAAGTTCATTTTTTGTTTAAATTTTTAGATAATAAATGGATTGGTTAAGTATTAATTTATTTGACGTAAATAGTATGGGTGAGTCAAATGGTTCACCCATACTATTTGTTTTTTAATTTCATTATTACAAAACCCCTTCATCATAAGCTATTTCGCCATGTAGGGATGCATCAAGTCCTTTATCTTCTTCTTCTTCGGTAACCCGTACCCTGGTAATTAGATTTATAATGGCCAGCATAGCATAACTAAAAATAAAAGCATAAATGGATGCTCCAACAACTGCTATTACCTGCTTAATAAAGAAATCAGAACTACCGGTTATCAAACCATCTGCCCCTGCAGCATTAATTGCTTTTGTAGCAAATACTCCAAGCAGAATTGTGCCAAGTACACCTCCAATCCCATGCACACCCCAAACATCAAGTGCATCATCCCATCCCATTTTATTTTTAAGGTTTACCGCCAAATAACATACTATTCCACTTGCTATTCCAATCATCACCGCTGATGGCAATGCCACAAAACCCGCAGCCGGGGTTATAGTTGCCAAGCCTGCTACAGCCCCTGTTAATAATCCTACAAATTTTGGCTTTTTTGCCCTGCTCCATTCTATTATGAGCCAGGTGATAGCTGCAAAAGAAGCTGCCACATCTGTATTCACAAAGGCAAGTCCTGTTATAGCATCTACATTCAATTGACTCCCTGCATTAAAGCCATACCAACCGAACCAAAGTAGCCCTGTACCAATAGCAATTAGCGGTACGCTGTTAGGTATTGACTCTTTATCTCTTCTTTTCCCTACATATATAACCGAAGCAAGCGCGGCAAATCCAGCAATAGCATGTACTACAATACCCCCTGCAAAGTCTCTAACACCCCAGGTTGCAAGCAGACCTCCACCCCATATCATATGTGCAAATGGGTAATAAACAAATAATTGCCAAACAACCAGAAATATAAGATATGATTTAAAAGTTACCCTGTTCACAAATGCACCAGTTATAAGTGCAGGCGTAATAATTGCAAACATCATTTGATAAGCAAAAAATACAAATTCAGGCATTTTATGATTACCGGGAAAAGGAGTATTTAAATCAACCCCATGCATAAAAGCCTTATCGAGGTTTCCGATTATTCCACCCAATGCGTCGCCACTAAAACACAAGGAATAACCGCAAATAAACCATAGAATTGTTGTAATACCCATGGAAACAAAACTTTGGATCATTATTCCAAGAATGTTCCTTTTGCCTGCGAGCCCTCCGTAAAAGAAGGCGAGGCCAGGAGTCATTAGCATCACAAGGCTCGTTGCTAAAAGCATAAAGCCTGTTGTTCCGGTGTCGAATGTTGTCATTTTTGTAATATTTATAATTTTATAATTCTCAATATATTAATTATTATTTGGGTTTATAATAACATTACTGGTATTTCCTTTTTTTGTTTGCACCCCTTTCAATAGATCAAAACTTAGACCCATATTTACCATTATTTCATTTCTATAATTAAGATTTTGACCGTTATATCGAAATATATCCTCAGCCTGATCCATTTGTAATCTTCTGCCCTCAATTCTAATATAAGAATTATCGGATGGCTTAAATTCTAATCCAGCTGTTAGGCCCCCCAGTTTATATCCTGTCTTGTTCCCGGATTGATCCTTAAAATAAGCTGCCATAATGCTGTTAGGGTCATTAAATATTTCGCCTCTGGTATAAATGGCAAATTTTGGTTTAGCCTGGTATTTTACTGTTGCCAAACCACTGTACATTGTTGCAGTTTTACTCATTGTTGCTAAATCTGAATTTTGTTGAAAACAGTAATCAGCGCCAACTTGTATTTTAACTTTTTTAAACTGGCAGTTTATGAATAAGTTATTGCTAAATCTTAAATGAGGCAGCGTATCTCTCGGGGTATCATCGCCAATATAATTCGTATATCCAATACCTATATTATCGTTCAAAACATAGGTTATACCCATTCCGATAGATTTTTTATTATTATTATCTTCAAATAACCCATAGCCATTAAGACCAAAAAGATTAATCTCCAATCTTTTTGTCGGATCAAAATTAAGCCGGAAACCGCTTTCATAAAATGGTTCAAAGTAGGTGGTTACAGCTAATGAACTTGCTAGGTTTTCTTTTGGCAAAAGGAATTCCGTTCCAAAATGAGATCTAAAAAAACCTGCATCAAGCCATAGGGATTTAAATATTTTAATACCTACATGAGCTTCTTCGATAGCGTTATAAGTAGCAGACCAGGAGCTATTGGGGATGTCTCCAAAATGCAATACCGCCATAGCGCGTACTTTTTCTCCATCATACTGGGCAGCTATTTGGAATACGTTAATCCCGATTGAATTACTTCGGGGAGACACTGTGGGGAATTTTTGATATTTGCCAATGCCAACTGAATCAGTGTAGTATGCATAATATGCATCTACATATGCTGAAAGAGACCATGTAGAAACTGTATCAATTTGCTGCGCTTTAGTAATATTGGAATAAATATTAACTAGAACAGAAGTTGAAAGTAGAAAGATAATTTTCCTCATAAATTGACCTGGTTCTCTGGATGCGATTTAACAAACATATACAGATTTATTTAAAAAGCCAAAAAAGAAGAAGAAAAACAGGCTTTTAGTTGATGTACTTAGTAATTTATTTTTGATTCAACACATTAACAAGCCATCAACAACAATAATAATTGTCCAGAGCAGATAAAATGGTATCTTTATTTCAGGATTAGGATGCTGAATGCAAAATTTCCAAATGATTGGGTAATACCCGAAGATCAATCTTTAATCCAATTTGATAACCAATTTTTTGCCTTCTTTCGGCAATAATATCAACTACTTTTTTTTTATCAAATTCAATTTGGTTAATTTCCTTAGCTAAGGAGTAAAGTTTTTGAATAATGATTTTATATAATATCCTTCTTGTTGTGCGATAATAAATGGTATCTATTTTAGAAGTGTTTCGAACCAGGTCTTCTATTTGTACCGGTATTCCAATTTTGCTTTCAATACAAAGTTTTACAATAGATTGAATTGGATGATCGGTAATCTGTTTAATATTTTGGGCAGTTTGTAGCCATTGAATCAGTGGAATATCTAATTTGTTAAAAAAAATCAATATCTCATTTTCAAATTCAGTTTCTTTACCTGCTATCTGGCTATCTTCGGAAAAATTATATTGTGTAGAAATTGACATTCAATTTTCAATTGTGAAATTCGCTTTAAACTTAAATACAAATTTCAAAATTGGAAATGATAAAATAATGCGTAGAACTACGCAAAATTTCGTCTTTTATAAAAATATATAATGGGGCAATTTTTTAGAATGTCATCAAGTTCCAGGGGAAGGAACATTATCATGTTTGCTACTTTTAACCTTTTTCTTCGAGCCACCAAGTGAATTATATTTAAATTTAATCACTCCCTTTCCATCATCCTCCGCCTTAATGAAAACAGAAAGGCCGGTTTTGGCATTTAAACCTTTATTTTCCGGTGCATTATAGTAGTCAGGCATTTCAAGATTATTAATAGGTACCTGGATAGTGAGATCCGTTGCGTTTCCTCTTAAAGCATAGGTGCCTTCCGCATATAAGTGTATCAAATTAGATTCAATTTCCATTTTATCCATCTTAATTTTATAATTGGCGACTGTAAATTTATCTTTCAATTCGGCAAATTGAATATCCTTAAAGTTTCGTGTTGGGAATATTTTGGCACATATTTCCTCTATAGGTTTAAAGTCTATTAATTCACCATTCTCTAGTCTGAAGCTTGCTTCTCCCTTTAATGAATTGGGGATAATTTTCGCAGAATCATTAAGGTCCAACTGCAAATTTGCCTGTAGACTGGCTAAACCTTTAAGGTTATTATAATTAAATGAAGATATTCCAAAATTATCAAAGGCATAGAAAATTTTCGAAACATCAACTTTATAGATATCAACATCTAATAATACTTTATGGTTGTCATCATTGGATTGTACAACACTACCGTTCAGCATGATATTCCCACCAGAGTGATCAAGTTTTAGACTTTGTATTTTCCAGCCAGTACGTGTATTTAAGCTTAATTCGGCAATTACATTTTGAGCTTCAAAGCGTTTATAAACGATTTTCGAAATTGAAAAATTAGTTTTGATATTACATTTTTCTGCAAATGAATCGATTGCATAGCTAAGACCTGCCAGGGTTTTTTGTTCTTTTTTTATACTTCGATGTTTATGGTTTCTTCCACTTATTAAAGGTACAAGTTGCGTGAGATCAATAAAATGGCTCGAAATATCCCAATTTAAAAGCATTTCAGCCTTACTGTTAGAAAAGAGCGGAAGAATACTATTTACTTTACCGTTTATACTCACAGATGAGTTGCCAAGGCTGCCAGAAAGATTTCGAATTGAAATTGCAGTATGGTGGAATGCAATCAATCCATTGCATTTAGTAAGGCGCATATTGTGAGGCACATATAGTATTTCTGCGTTGCTAAGGCTAACATTTCCAGTAATATCAGGTATAATTTTTGAACTTATGTTAGAAGGGCCTTTATACACAATATCAATTTTTGCAATTCCTTCTTCCAGGTTTACGTCATCGCTTTGCACTAATGAATCAATATCCGTTAATCGGCAACTGGCTTGAAGATCAAAATTTAAGTCAGGATCTATTAGGTTATTTACGATTATTTTATTTGAGTGGATAGGGGATATGCCATTCCATAAAGCATCAAAATCTGTTATTGTCATCATAGAGTTTGTGTCACTTCTTAGCATTTTTATATTCACTTCATTCATAAAATTGCCAGTCATAGAGCAGTGTGCAAATTTTCCTCCAGGGGATATGAGAATGTTATCTGTAATATTAAAGCTAAGATTAACATGGGGTATAGATTTATATTTCGTATCGCCATACATAGATATCTCAATATCAATAGGTTTAGATACTTTAATCATAGAGAGCGTTTGTTGAGTTTTCTCTAATAAAGATGTGCGGGCATTTTCAAAGCTTATTGCCTTAGCTGTCAGGTTAAGCTGAAAATGCTTGGCTGTATCAAGGTGAAAAGTACCATCAGCAATCACAGGTTCATGATCTACATAGAGTTTTATTTTTTTTAAGGTAAGTATTTTGGATTTTAAATTTAAAAATAATGGAAATGAACCTTCGATGTCTTTATTTTTTCCGTAATACCCATCTAAAATATTTAGTCCCAGAAAATTAATATGTGTATTCATATTAATTTTAAAACTTGTAACGGTATCATCAAAGTCTGATTCACATGTTAAATGTTTTACTAAAATATCATATTTTTTCTGCTCACTTCTGTCAATCAAATAAACTCTTATATTATTCAGAGTCATGAAATTGAATAAGGTCTGTTTTGGAGGATGAGATGTTTTTTGCCTCGGATTTTCTTCATCGAGTATATGAAGATTGCTTATTTTATTTGAATCTCTTATAAAATTGATATTGCCATCACTTAGCAAAACTCTGTTAATGTGAAAATTACCTTTTATCAATTTGAAAATATCAAAACTCACCAGAAAATGGTTTGCTTCTAAAAACGGTATTGGATTTGATGAATTGGAAGAATCGACAATATTAACATCTTTTAATTCGAGAGATAAATATGGAAAGGTGCCAAACCAGCTAATATCAGCATCTTTCACCTTTACAGAAGCCAAAATTCTATCGCCAATTTCTATAGATGCCTTTTTAATCAGTTCTTTTTTGTGCTTTGTAAAATATATGTATAATACGCCCGCTCCTAATAAATTTAATATAATGAACACGGCAAGCACTTTACCTGCTACTTTTAATGTTTTTTTCAAATGCTAATGATGTTCTTTTTATTGATTGTCAAAGTTCAACAACAATGAGGTAATAATTGTTTGGATTCCAAATATTTCATGATATTCATGGTATTGCATTAATTATAAATTTAATACGGTGCAATTCGTTATTTTTGAAATTCAGGATAAGAAAAAAATTAATTAAATATGAAAATTAAACTACACGATATAAGTACAAAAGCGCCTGATGGCTTAAAGGAGAATGATATTAAGAAGAATCATGATAAACTACAAAAAAAGTTATTCGATCTTAATAACCTTCAATTTGCGGAGGGAAAACATGCTTTACTGATTATTTTACAAGGATTGGATGCTTCGGGAAAAGACGGTACTGTAAAACATGTTTTTTCACACATCAACCCTGCTGACTGCATTGTGACATCATTTAAGGCGCCCACAATCGAAGAATTGAAACATGACTGGATGTGGCGAATTTATCCCCATTTGCCTGCTAAAGGTATATTACAGATACATAATCGTTCCTACTATGAAGATATTATTGTTCCATCCATTCAAAAAACAGTGCCCAAGAAGATTATAAATCATAGGATGGATTTTATCAACGCAACAGAAAACCATCTCTCTTTATGTGGAACCACTATTTTGAAATTCTATCTGCATATTTCCCGGGATGAGGAAAAGAAACGTTTGGCTAAAAGGAGATCTGACCCCAACAGGCACTGGAAATATGATCCTTTAGATAAAAACACAGAAAGCCATTTTAAAGAATACATCAAAATATATGACGAGATTTTAAATAAATGCTCAGACCCCGTTCCATGGAATATTGTACCGGCCGATGATAAGTGGTATCGTAATTACTATATTCTTGATACAATTGTTAAGACCCTTGAAGGATTTGATATGAAATATCCTGGATAATAAGTTTTTATTTTATTTCAACTCAATTATTTTTTTACTTACTATATGGTCATTAATTGTAAGGTTCAAAAAGTAAGTACCTGGTGCAATGTTAATGTCTGATGAATTAAAATTTACTTCATTTGTTCCTTGCTGCAATGTTTTCTCTCCAAGTGTGTAAACTAGGTTACCCATCATGTCAATAATGCCAATATTTACTTTTGCGGTTTCCTGTAAAGTGAATTTTATTGTTGCATTACCTTTAAAAGGATTGGGATAAATATTCAAGCCATAAACGTCAGACGACATCTGAATTATTCCATTTCCTGTGCCTCCAAATTTTGCAAGATATGCGTCAGTACTTCCTCCACTAGATGTCTGATAAGCACCGGAGGTGGCAATGCCGGAAGCGCTGCCAGTATTTCCAATAATATACACATTATCCAATGCGTCCACGCTAACACCAACACCACTCTCATTACCTTTCCCAAAGTATGTGGCCAAATTTAATTCGCCAGAACTGCTGAATTCAGCAAGAAAAGCGCCATATCCAGTCATAGTTGACTGATACGATCCACTCGTAGCGATGCCACTAATACTATTTGTACTACCGGCAATAAAAACTTCTCCGTTATGATCAATACTTAGTCCGTAAGCAACATCGCTGCCAGGCCCTCCGTAGTAAGTAGACCATGTTAGACCACCTGTACTGTTAAATTTAGCAAGAAAAACATCATAAGGGCCTCCACCATTAGAAGTCTGATAAGCACCTGTTGTTGCTAACCCTGTGCTTCCTACAGTATAACCGGTAATGTATGCATCTCCGGAAGCATCTGTGGCCACTCTTTTTGCATCTTCATTGCCTATGCCTCCATAATATGTTGACCAATCAAGTACTCCCGCATTGCTAAATTTTGCCAAAAAAGCATCTTGAATACCTTTTAAAGATGTTTGATATGCCCCGGATGTTGCTATGCCTGAATTGCTTGTCGATTCTCCTGCAAGAAAAACATTTCCGGAAGCATCTGCACTAACTCCTGTTGCAGCATCATCACTGCTCCCGCCAAAGTAAGTAGCCCAACTTAAAGTACCCGAGTTGTTGAATTTTGCGAGGAAGCCATCTCCATAATTGGCTCCGCCACCAAATGTACTCTGCTGGGCGCCAGAAGTTGCGATGCCTGCATTACTATTTGTCTGTCCACCCATGTACACATTCCCAGATGCGTCTGTACTTAGCCCAACTCCTAAATCATCCCCGCTTCCACCAAAATATGTCCCCCAATCCAGCTTTCCAATTGCACTGAATTTTGCAAGAAATGCATCTCCATAACCTGCTCCTCCACCAAAGGACGTTTGGTTAGATCCTGATGTAGCAATACCGGCGCTACTATTGGTATACCCTGTTACAAATATATTTCCAGATGGGTCTGCTGAAATAGTTTGACTTATATCACTACCGGGTCCTCCATAATAAGTGGACCATCCAAGATTTCCCGAGCCATTAAACTTCGCTAAAAAAACATCCTGAGCCCCTCCAAAAGTTGTTTGATATGCACCGGAAGATGCAATTCCATTTGTACTGCTCGTAAAACCTGTGATAAAAACATTACCTGAAATGTCAGTACATACATCCCATGCATCATCCGAACCGCTACCACCAAAATAAGTAGCCCAGGTAAGACCCGGGTCTATTAGAAGATCCTTACTTTTATTGTAATTTTCAACTATAAAGCTATGAAAGTCTATTTTATTTATAAACTTACTTTTTATTTCAATACCATTTACAAAACTTTTTGGGGTACTTTCTTTTAATTCTCCTAGAGTATTTGAATATTTTATTCCGCCATCTATAGTATGTTCATTTTTATTGGCGCCTTTCCAGCTCAGTTTAATGTCACTTACCTTACCACCCGAATGAACCAAAAATGAATATTCAATCCCCTGCCCGCTTTTGGAATTAAGTATCATGTCAATATGAGGATAGATATTGCTATATGTGACTGTTTTATAGGTACGTACGTTTGTAATCCCATGATCGGCATTTCCAGTGGTATAAAAATTTTCATAATATTCCTGTTGGTCAGTTGAGGATATTTGAGCTAATGGATTTGATCCTATTAATACCAGATCCATTCTTGAAGATAAGTATCTTGAGTTTTGAATTCTCGATTTTGGATTAGTTATTTTTTTAATCAAATCAGATTTTGCCGTAGCCTCGGAAATTTGGTTTTGCTCATTTTCATTCTTTGTAAACACGAAACTGATTATACCCGGTTTGCAATAAACATAAACACCTGCCTGGTAGCCAGAGTACTTTATATCAGTCATCACTTTATGATTTTCATCCATTAGTTGGCCTTTGTTTTCTTCAAAGAAAAAAGCTTTATTATGTGATAAAAGCTGGGTTGGTTGCAAATTCGTCATCGGTTTAGAAGCCTTAACCTGATAAGAAGCAGTCCCAAAAACCAATGCACTAAATAATAAGATTAAACCGGAGAATGTATAATTTTTCATTGCAAGTATTTTTAAAAGATAATTATGTAAATCAATTTTGAATTAAAAGTATTATTAAAGCTATTTGTACCTATTTCAACTCTATTATTTTTCGGGTCATAGCTAATCCATTAATTGTCAAATTTACAAAGTAAGTACCTGGTACCAGTCCCATATCTAAAGCATCAATCTCAACTTGATTTGGGCCTTGGCTGAACTTTGTATAAGGAAATTGATAAACATCTTTCCCCATCATATCAATAATATTTAATTTAACATTTGAATTTTGTGGTAAGTTAAATTTAATGGTTGCATTGTCAGTAAAAGGATTGGGGTATATATTAAGGTCATATACAACTTCATTTGATTCAAGACTTATACCAGACCCTTTTGAGCCAAATTTCGCCAGGAATGATGCACTAACACTGCCAGAAGGAATTGAAGTCTGATAGGCTCTGGAAGTAGCCAATCCGCTCTGAGTCCTCGAAGACCCAATTAAATATATACTACCAGCAAGGTCAATGCTAAGACTACTTGCACTTTCATTCCCGGTTCCTCCAAAATAAGTGGCCCAGCTTGGCATGCCGTCAGGATTAAATATTGCTAAAAAAGCATCGCCTGCGCCTCCAATAGTGGTTTGGTAGGCTCCGGCTGTTGCGATGCCGTTGGTACTGAAAGTAGTACCAGATATGTATATATTGCCTGAACCATCCAATTTTATACCTGTTCCATTATCGAGATCACTTCCCCCATAATAAGTGCTCCAACTAAGCGAACTGGAGGTATTAAATTTTGCTATAAATGCATCGCCATTTAGCGCGTAGCTAGTTTGATAGGCTCCACTAGTAGCCATATTTTTACTATATGTAGATCCCGTAATATACGCATTCCCCAAAGCATCTGTAACCACGCTGGAGGCATCATCATCATCAAACCCTCCATAATAGGTAGCCCATGCTTCAGTGCCATCCGATGAGAACTTAGCCAAAAAAGCATCACCAAAATTAAAAGTACCTCCACCTCCATATCCCGTTTGACTAGCCCCTGATGTAGCAATGCCTTTATCGCTATTGGTGCTCCCAGCGATAAATACATTTCCTAAAGCATCCGTTGTCACACTATTCGCGTCGTCATTGCCCTTCCCTCCAAAATAAGTACCCCAAATTACTGTTCCGGTACCAGTGAATTTTACAAGAAAAGCATCATAAATGCCACCGGCAAACGAAGTCTGATATGCCCCGGTTGTTGCCAGGCCGCTATCACTCCCAACCCCGCATAAATATATATTCCCAAATACATCTGTACAAACAGCTGTACCAATTTCATTACCACTTCCATAATAAGTACCCCAGGTAAGAGTGCCGTCACTGCCGAATTTGGCCAGAAATGCATCATTACCGGCTACTAAGCTAGTTTCATGCGCGCCAGAAGTGGCTATGCCATTGCTGCTTTGGCTATAGCCTGTAATATATAAATTGCCGTTGGCATCTATGGTTATTCCACTCGGATCGTCATCACCACTGCCACCATAATAAGTGGCCCAGGCCAAGCCACCATTAGTATTGAACCTTGCCAAAAAAACATCATAATTGCCACCACCATAGGTTGTTTGGTAGGCCCCTGAAGTCGCTAAACCGCTTGTGCTTTCAGTTTCACCCATTATATATACATTCCCTGATCCATCCGTACTTACACCTTTGGCGGATTCACCAAAATTTCCACCAAAATAGGTAGACCAGGTCAATAAAGGATCTATAAGAAGGTCTTTAGTCTTGTCATATCCATCAACTTTAAAAGAATAGTAGCCATCCTTTTTTACGAAACTGCTTTTGACAGGAATCTCACCTATAAAACTTCTTGGAGCGCTTTCTTCCATGGTGCCGAGCGCATTGCTGTATTTGTAACCGCATTCCGTTTTGGCTTCGCTCATATCTATAGCATTCCACCGAAGTTTTATTTCACTAACCTTGCCACGAGGATGCACTAAAAAGGAATATTCAATGCTATTTCTTTCACCACATTTTAGCAACATATCTATGTTGGGGTATATGTTGTGGTAAGTAATTGTTTTATAGGTGTGTACACTGGTCATTCCTTTATTTGCGTCTCCTGTGGTATAGAAGTTTTCATAGTATTCTTGCTGATCTGTTGCCAGTATATTGACATTAGGATTGGATCCG
>Ga0207018_1025_pt1 | contig 25968 bp, 25 predicted proteins | sample Alteio_BWMinCont_52_FD_153476 | JGI IMG/M metagenome (GOLD analysis project Ga0207018, IMG submission 153476) | Enriched cells from forest soil in Barre Woods Harvard Forest LTER site, Petersham, Massachusetts, United States -... | ecosystem: Environmental > Terrestrial > Soil > Temperate forest >...
AACACTGTTCAATGATTTATAATAATCCTGTTCGTCAGGGGTAGGTGCTTCACTGGCGCTATAAAAAGACGAACCATGATGATGAACATATTCGATATCAGCAGTAATAAAACCATGTTGTTGAGTTACATCTTCTGTTTCGCCAAACATATAACTTCCGCTGATGATTGCTTTAAATGGAGTCAGCAAATCATATTCATTCAACCCTGGTTGTCCATTAGTAAAAGTAGAAGAACTTACTGATGAAAAACCATTGTAATTCTCAGTGTTTGATTCAAGGTAAGTATTTCTGGTTTCTTTTAACGCAGACATATAAGTAGGAGAATGAACGGCAACGCCTAAACGAATATGTTCATTGGGTTTATATATCAATCCCAATTTTAAATTAACGCCAGCGCCGGTTACAGTATAAGCATCCGTATATTTAAAATAACCAAAGTTATTAAGCAGTGGTGTAGGTTATCGTAATAAAGGATATTTTATTGATCTTACATATGTTTATTCATTCAATAAAGATGTAAACTTCCCTTATCGCTTAGAGGATAAAAGCAACACTTTTGCGATTATAAAAAATCAACGAGGGAATATTGTAGCTACTGTTGGCTTTAAGTTTTAATATTTTGTGACAAGCATTTATTCATTGTTCAACATCGTTGTGTCACTCACTTGTACTTTTATTTTCTATTCATCATTTTTTATTTGTTGCAATATCTTCTCAAAATTTACATCATACCATTTAATATCTCTGTCTTTCTTAAACCAGGTTATTTGCCGTTTGGCATAATGGCGAGTGTTGATTTTTATTTTTTCAATAGCTTGCTCTAAAGATATTGCACCATCAAAATATTCAAACAATTCTTTGTAGCCTACCGTTTGTAGAGCATTCAAATGCCTATGTGAAAATAATTTTTTTGCTTCTTCCACTTGTCCTGCCTTTATCATTGCATCTACCCTGTAATTGATATTATAATATAATTGTTCTTTAGGTAATTGCAAACCAATTTTAATTATATCAAAATCCCTTAACTTTTTATCTTTAGACTGAAACTCAATAATGGATTTTCCTGTTGATAGTTTTACTTCCAATGCACGCATTAAACGCTGAGGGTTTTTTATTTCGCCTTTTGAAAAATAAACAGGATCATTTTCTTTGACTTGTTTTTGCAACCACCCTATACCGTTAGTTTCGTAATCAGCAATGATCTTATTTCTTATTTCAGGATTTATAGCAGGTATTTCATCTATCCCTTCACAAAAAGATTTAATATACAACCCTGTACCACCAACTATTACAGCTATATTTTTATTGGTAAATATTTCTTTTATCTTTTGTAATGCATACTGCTCGAATACAACTGCATTAACTTCTTCGTTAATTGAATGAGAACTAATGAAATGATGCTGCACTGATTGTAACTCTTCTACAGAAGGTTTGGCTACACCAATATTTAGTTCTTTAAAGCATTGACGGCTGTCAGCAGAAATGATTTGTGTAGATAAATGTTGTGCTAATTGTACAGCAAGTGCTGTTTTTCCAACTGCTGTCGCGCCAACAATGATAATACAGGTTTTATTTTTCATCAATTTGTGTGCATGTGAAGTACACTTGCAAATTGTCATTTAAAATCCATCAGTAGCTTCATCAGTAGAAGCTTCTTCGGCAGATTCTTCTGATTCCCCATCTTCACCTTCTTCGCTGAAACCCTCTCCTAAAGCATCGGGATGAAGATCATATTTTTCTTCTACTTCTGCAAGGCGGCTATCAACCAAGCCTTTTGTACCATATTGTGAAGGAGCAATGCCTTCTGTGCGAATACACGTTGGATAAGTGAGTTTTTTATTTTCTTCTTTGTCAACATTAATTAATTCAACCAAAAAAGTCCAGAGTTTATTAAAATCATATACATAAATAAACTTTTGGTTGGGGTCTTTTATTTCTGAACCAAGAAGTGTTTCTGACATTATCAGTGGATCTACTTTATATTGTCTGTCATCATATTTTTCCAATGATATTTCTCTTCCTTTTAACCAATTATCGTTACTGCGAAAAAAAGTTGCCTTATGTTTATTATCGAATTCATAACACTTTAAGATTGCCAGATGCAGATCGGCAAAAGTTTGCGAATGACGAATAGCCACATCCCTGTAAACGCTGTCATCATCTTCCCAATAAATTCTAATACGTAAAATAGCCATACCACGAAATTAAAAACTAAAAACTAAATAAAAAACTAAATTGAAACGGTAATACCTAATTCTTTTGCTTTTTGCAACATAAATGAATATGCTGCATTATACTCATTGGGAATGATCCCATCTAAAATAGCTTCCCGAATAGCATTTTTTATATCGCCCACTTTTCTTCCGGGTGACAAATTAAATGTCTGCATTATTAATTCGCCTGTAACAGGTGGTTGCCAGTTGCGAATATTATCTTTTTCTTCTACTTCAATACAACGCTTGCGTACGAGTTCGAAATTTTCGATATAACGTTTTACTTTTTGTTTGTTCTTAGAAGTAATATCAGCCTCGCACAATGTCATCAATGCATCAAAGTCTTCACCTGCATCAAATAATAATCTTCGTATAGCGGAATCCGTTATACTCTCTTTTGTAAGGCTGATAGGACGCAGATGTAATTCTACCAGCTTGCGTACAAATTTCATTTTATCATTCTGAGGCAACTTTAATCTGGTAAATATCTTAGGTACCATTCTGCCTCCTACTACTTCATGTCCGTGAAATGTCCAGCCATGTCCTTCTTCAAATTTTTTAGTAATTGGTTTTGCAATATCATGCAATACTGCAGCCCAACGCAACCAGAGATCATCAGTTTTATGACTTATATTATCTACTACCTGTAACGTATGATAGAAGTTATCTTTATGTCCTTGGCCATCAATATATTCTGCCCCAACAAGGTCAACCATTTGCGGAAAAATAATTTTCAGCAGTCCGCTTTTGTATAACAGATCAAACCCGATTGAAGGCTTGCTGCTTAATAATATCTTATTCAGTTCATCTGCAACACGTTCGCCACTTACTATTTTAATGCGTTCAACATTTTGCTTAATTGCTTTAAATGTTTCTTCATGAATAGTAAAATGCAATTGAGAAGCAAAACGCATGGCCCTCATCATTCTTAACGGATCATCGCTGAATGTTTGTGATGGTTCTAATGGAGTTTGAATATTTTTTAACTCAATATCTTTAATCCCATTAAATGGATCAATCAATTCACCAAAATCATTTTTATTTAAACTGATGGCGAGCGCATTGATGGTAAAGTCTCTCCTATTCTGATCATCCACTAATGTTCCTGTTTCTACTTCCGGTTTGCGGCTATCGTAATTGTAGCTTTCTTTTCTTGCTCCTACAAATTCTATTTCAAAAGCCAAACCCCCTAAATCCCCCTGAATGGGGACTTTTGAAGAACTTTTTGATTCGCTGCCTGTAATTTTTATATGTGCTGTTCCAAAATTTTTAAAATAATTTACAGTTGGTCTTGGATGAAATTCCTTTGCAACTTCATGCGCCAATGCAATGGCATCACCTATGCAGACAATATCCATGTCTTCCGTTTTTCTTTTAAGGATTTTATCTCTTACAAAACCACCAATAAGATATGTAGGCAGATTTAATTTTTCTGCTGAAGCTGCAATTGTTTTTAAAATTAATTCCTCTTTATGGGTGCAATGAATATACATTGGTGCAAAAATAAGATACAAGCCTCAAGGAACAAGAATCAACGTAAAAGGTATTTGTGAGAAAAGTTTAATAGTAGTACTGCCGATGAACGGATTGCGACGCAACGATGATACTATGAAAAACAAATGCTGGAATCACAATTATTATTTTAAATATCAAATCAATAAGCTCCTTTGAAGATGTAGGCAATTTCCGGCACTAATCTTGTCAATATATACTTCCACTTAAAATAAACAGGATTAATTGTGCGTTTTGACATTTTGACTATATATTGAGCTAATTATGGATAAACAATTTTATTTGCAGGGAACAGAAGAGGAAATGGAGTTCATGCCTATGATTCCACTAAATGAAGATGAAGCCGAAGACATAGATGAACAAAGAATCGAGAAAGATTTCCCTTTACTTCCTTTAAGAAATACTGTTCTTTTTCCCGGAGTGGTTTTACCTATAACTGTTGGTCGGGATAAGAGTATAAAAGCTGTTACTGATGCTTATAAGGCTGACAAATTGATAGGTGTAATAGCGCAAAAAGACAGTACAATAGAAGAACCCACCGTTAGTGATCTCGAAGAAATTGGCACAATAGCAAAGATTGCCAAACTAATAAAAATGCCCGATGGCGGAACTACTATTATTATACAAGGAAGACGACGATTTAAGGTAGAAGAAATTACTAATGATGATCCTTACTTTAAAGCTAAAATAAAATTGCTGAAAGAAGAAACGCTGAAGGATGACAAGGATTTTAATGCAATGGTTGGAAGTATAAAAGATCTTGCTTCGCAAATTGTAAACTTATCTCCAAATCTTCCAAATGAAGCAACTGTTATTTTAAAGAATATTGAGAACCCTTCTTTCCTGATACATTTTGTAAGCAGCAACCTTAGCAGCGAGATAAAAGATAAACAACGTTTGCTGGAGATAAATGATATTAAAGCAAGAGCTGAGTTATTGATGAACCTGATGCAAACTGAATTGCAATACACTGAATTAAAAAATAAAGTAACTAATAAAACAAGAGCTGAATTAGATAAACAGCAACGTGAATATTTTTTGCAACAACAAATGAAAGCCATTAAAGAAGAATTGGGTGGCGATAACATTGCAGAATTGAAAGAGATGCAGAAAAAAGCAGAAGCAAAAAAATGGCCTGTTACTGCAAAAGAAATGTTTCATAAAGGAATTGAAAAGCTGGAAAGAATGCATCCGAGTACTCCGGATTATTCTGTTGTATATAATCATCTTGACCTGATGCTTGATCTTCCATGGAATGAATACACGACAGATCAATATGATTTGAAACGTGCTAAAAAGATTTTAGATCATGATCATTACGGAATGCAGAAGATAAAAGAACGAATCCTGGAATACTTAGCTGTATTGAAATTAAAAGGTGATATGAAAAGCCCGATACTTTGTTTTGTCGGCCCTCCGGGTATTGGTAAAACAAGTTTGGGTAAAAGTATTGCCAATGCAGTTGATAGAAAATATGTTCGTGTTAGTCTTGGTGGTTTGCATGATGAAAGCGAGATAAGAGGACATCGTAAAACATATATTGGCGCTATGCCGGGAAGAGTTATTCAATCTATTCGTAAAATAAAATCAAGTAATCCTGTAATGATACTGGATGAGATTGATAAAGTAGGTAGTGATATGCGTGGTGATCCATCTTCTGCATTATTAGAAGTATTAGATCCCGAACAGAATAATAATTTTTATGATAATTATTTAGAATTGGAATATGATCTGAGTAAAGTTTTATTTATTGCAACAGCAAATAACATCAATAACATTCAACCTGCATTAAGAGACCGTTTGGAAATTATTGATTTGAGTGGTTATGCAGTTGAAGAAAAAATTGAAATAGCAAAACAACACTTATTGCCTAAACAACAAGATGCACATGGATTAAAAGATATTCGTATTAAAATAAGTAATCCTGTGCTGGAGAAAATAATTGAAGATTATACAAGAGAAAGCGGTGTACGTGATCTCGACAGGCAACTGGCTTCTATCATGCGCAATCTTGCCAAACAATATGCTATCAAAGGAAAATTGAAACCAACACTTACCAAAAATGATGTAGAAAAAATATTAGGTAAACAACGGTTCAGCAACGAAATATATAAAACGGCTAATATGCCTGGTGTAGCAGTTGGGCTTGCCTGGACTTATGTTGGTGGTGATATTTTATTTATTGAAACACAGCTCAGCGATGGTAAGGGCGAATTAAAAATGACCGGCAATCTTGGTAATGTAATGAAGGAAAGTGCCACTACTGCTTTTACATGGTTGCAGGCAAATGCAAAGAAAGTAAATATTGATCCAGAAGATTTTAATAAGAAGAACGCTCACATTCATGTTCCCGAAGGTGCAGTGCCGAAAGACGGTCCCAGTGCAGGTATTACTATGATGACGGCATTAGCAAGCGCTTTCACCCAAAGAAAAATAAAGCCTTATCTTGCTATGACAGGAGAGATAACTTTACGTGGACAAGTACTACCTGTTGGCGGCATTAAAGAAAAAGTACTTGCTGCCAAACGTGCCGGACTTAAGGAAATAATTATGTGCTGGCAAAATGAAAAAGATGTACAGGAGATCAACACTGAATTTATCAAGGGCACTAAATTTCATTATGTAAAAACAATGCAGCAGGTATTGGATATAGCTTTAACATAATTTTTATTTGATAGCAAACCTTTTCAGTACTTAAATCGTTATATATAGTATCAACAGATCTTCTATGTTGGTTGTTTTAAGGGTTAAAAAATTCTCCCGGATCCCCGGGAGAATTTTTATTTTCCACTAAAACAAGGCCCATGTGAATAACTAAATTAGTAAACTATCAACGGTAATTCACTAAATTTGAAAAGCATCGTTACCAAAGCATTCTAAACTATCAGTGCTTACTAAATTTAAACCCAACTTACATTGACAGAAACTATTATTAACCTCGAAACCGTTAATCCCATTGAGTTTTTTGGTGTAAATAACGGTAAATTAGACATTCTCAAAAAGAAGTTCCCGCTTTTAAAAATCCTTAGTCGTGGCACCCAGGTAAAACTGAGTGGATCTCCCGAGCAAATATTAGATGCAAGGGAGAAGATTGGTCTCATTGTTCAATATATTGAACGTAATGGCCACATGAGCGAAAATTACTTTGAACAAATCCTTGGTGGCGACGATCAGCAGGTGGTTGATAATTTTATTGACCGCAACCCAAATGATGTATTAGTATTTGGCCCTAACGGAAAAACCGTAAGAGCACGTACTGCCAATCAAAAGCGAATGGTACAAGCCGTTGATAAAAACGATATTGTCTTCGCTATTGGCCCGGCTGGTACGGGTAAAACTTATACTGCCGTGGCTTTGGCAGTAAGGGCATTAAAAAACAAAACGGTAAAAAAGATCATTCTTACAAGGCCGGCAGTAGAAGCTGGTGAAAACTTAGGATTTTTACCCGGCGATCTGAAAGAAAAAATTGATCCCTACTTACGCCCTTTGTATGATGCACTCGATGATATGATACCTGCTGATAAATTAGGATATTATATGACAACGAGGACTATTGAAATTGCACCACTTGCGTATATGCGTGGCCGTACGTTAGATAATGCATTCATTATTCTGGATGAAGCGCAAAACACCAATGATGGACAAATAAAAATGTTCCTTACACGTATCGGTGCTAATGCAAAAGCTATAATTACCGGTGACCCTACACAGATTGATCTTCCTAAAAATCAACGCAGTGGTATTGAAAAAGCTTTGCGTATTCTTAAAAATGTAGATGGTATAGCACACATTGAGCTGAATGAAGAAGATGTTGTGCGTCATAAATTAGTAAAGGCCATTATCAAAGCCTACGATAAAGACCACGAAAAAGAAAGAAGAGAAGATAACAGATAAAACGATTTCAATTTTGTTACCCGCTAAAGAGGTGGCATTATGCTACCTTTTTTTATCCCCTAAAATATAAATTTAATAATGAATAATACATCTGGCACTTCCAAAAGCAATCACTAATAATTTTATACATTATTTTAAAGCATCCTGAATGACAGGGTGCTTTTTTATTTATGATATTAGAAAGATGATTAACTTTATTGCAATAAAATATTTATGCTTAAAAAAATCATTCCATTATTTTTTTCAACTTTAGTAATCTTCTCCTGCAACCATAAACAAGAAAGGCCCACTACTGCATTGGATACCGGTCGTGCTTTTATAAGAGCAACGCTGGACGGTGATTTTGATGCTGCTCAAGCATTGCTTTACCAGGATAGCCTGAATGTACAGTTCTTTAATCTATACAAAACACAATACGACAGATCGCCGGATGCTGATAAAAAGAATTATAAAGATGCAGATTATACCATCAATAAATATGATGATGTTAATGATTCTGTAACTGTTATTAATTATTCCAATTCCTATATGAAAAAGCCACTTGAAATAAAAGTGATTAAAAAAGACAATGAATGGCAGATAGATTTTAAATATACCATATCGGGCAACTCATCAAATAATTAGTATGGTTAAAAATTTTTTATTGGTTGGTTTGGGAGGAGCTATTGGTTCTATACTTCGATATGGAAGTGCATTACTCATCGGTTCAAAAGCATTTCCTGTAGCTACTTTGCTGATAAATATTATAGGAAGCTTTGTTATCGGAATGATAATTGGCCTTAGTTTAAGAAATGAATCCTTTTCAAACAACTGGAAACCATTTTTAGCAACAGGTGTATGCGGAGGCTTTACTACTTTTTCTGCATTCTCATTAGAGAATCTTCAATTGCTGGAAAACGGGAAATACTTTTTATGCGCTTTATATATTATTACAAGCATCGTATTAAGTATCGTTGGCGCATTAATCGGATATAAACTAATGACTGAAATCTAATTACTAAAATTATACCTTACTATATGTACGTTCTTCATCCATGGCATGGCGCTTCTTATGGAAAGAAGGCCCCTGAAATTGTAAATGGGTTAATTGAAATACCACAAGGCTCAAAAGCCAAATACGAAATTGATAAAATAACAGGTTTATTAAAATTAGACAGAGTTGTTTATTCATCTTTTCATTACCCTGTTAATTATGGATTCATTCCGCAAACACTTGGACTGGATGGCGATCCCCTGGATATCTTAGTAATGTGCTCTGAGAGTATTCAACCTTTATGCCTGGTAGAAGCTACTGTTATCGGTAACATGCAAATGATTGATAACGGCGAAGAAGATGATAAGATCATTGCTGTAGCTACTAAAGACCCAACCGTAAATCATATCACTAATATTGATGAACTGCCCAAACATTTTATTGCAGTATTGAAAAATTATTTTGAGCAATACAAAGTGCTTGAAAATAAAGTAGTGGAGATTGATGATTTTCAGAATAAGCAATATGCATACAATATTATTGAAGACTCTATTGAGTTATATAAAAAAACGTTCCCGGTAAAGCAATGACCAATAAAAAAATAAATATGGACATACAAACTATCCTCATTGTAATACTGATAGGTATTGCTGCAGGTATGCTAAGTGGATTGGTGGGTGTTGGCGGTGGCCTTATCGTTGTACCTGCGCTGGTTTTCTTTTTAGGTTTTTCGCAACATAATGCACAGGGTACTTCCCTTGGGTTATTGTTATTGCCTGCAGGTATTCTTGCTGTGTTACAATATTACAAGCATGGCGATATAGATGTAAAAGCAGTGGCCATACTGGCTGTTGGTTTTGTTATAGGGGGGTATTACGGAAGTAAGTTAGCGTTAAGCTTACCGCAGGATACAATAAAAAAGATCTTCGCAATATTTATGATCATTGTTGCTGTTAAAATGTTGTTCTTAGATAAAAAGATCAGCGAAAAAGCAAATAAAGCAACCGTGGAGAATAAGAATTTGAATAGTTAATTTTTTGAAGTCAGCTATTGAGCTATTATCTTAGCATAAGATAAATTATAAAGAAAGGGCAATTATGCATTGCCCTTTCTTTATAAAGATCTACAGCCTGGTTCTTGCACAAACCAGGACGAAGATGCTATCTATTGTTTTACAGATGTAAAATTACCTGATGCACCACCGGTGCTGCTAAATGTTCCTGACATGGTATTAGGGCTTACAGAAACATTGGCGGTGGCTTTATAATTAAGTGTACTAAGGCTGGGCGTCGTTACTAAAAAATTGACTGAACTACCAGTAACAGTATAAGTTCCGGTATATTTTAATGGGCAAGTAGCTGTATCAGTAGAAGAGCCGGTACCAAAATTATACACTACTGCATTTCCATTGGCGGTAAATGCAATGCCTGCATTACCATTATTGGTTGAACTGCTGTATGTACTTAACCAGTATCCTGTTACCACTACCGGAGTAGATGGAGTAGAAGTTGAACTTTTTGAACAACTTAAGAATAATGAACCACTAATTAAAAGTGTCATTGTTGTGATAAATAATTTTTTCATAACTCTAAGTGCTTTATTTGTTTAAGTATTTAATTATTGTTTTGTAAAGAAAAAGCTACCACCAGGAGAGCTTATACTGGTAAAAGTTCCTGACATAGTATTCGGATGTACTAATGTATCTATAATGGCCATCTCATTAAATGTTTCGCTAAGTGAAGGGAAGGTGGTTGTAAAATTTACCGTGTCACCGCTCAAAGTATAATTTCCGTATGCCTTAAATGGGCAAGTAGCTGTATCTGTTGAAGTGACTCCGTCAAAATCATACTGAACTGTACTACTTCCTCCACTTTGAAAAAACTCCCCTTCATTGGCAGTAGGGGTTGTACTTCCTTTTATTGTGAATGTTCCAAACCAGTATCCACCCAACTTACCTGAAGTTGTTGTTAACTGTGCAGGAGTAGTTGAACTTTTTGAACAGCTTAAAAATATTGAACTGCTAATTGACAGTATCAATGCTGTGAAGAGTATCTTTTTCATAACTATAATTGTTTTTTATTTTGTAGATGTCTTGCTCATTGGATGAAAAGCATAAAACAAACCAATGCTTAAAACATTGTCTTTAAAAGTATTGGTAGAACCATTATTAATATTAGAAAGCCCTGCGGCATATCTAAGATCAATACCTAACTTATGTGATATCTCTGTACCGATACCAATATCCCAACTAAACTTGGTTGAATTGAGACTGCTTTTAATATCTGTTGAAATTCCATTAGTAGAACTGGTTGCAGAAAGCAGGAAACCCATTTGCGGCCCTGTTTGTACATAAAAACCTCCAGCTGTTACCAATTGAAATAATAATGGAATGTTTAGATAACTAATATTATCTGTATAAACAGTAGGATTGCCTTTGTTTTTAAATTTAGTGCCTTCTCCGGAATAGAATAATTCTATCTGCCCGGCAAATTGGTTTGCAAACTTATAATTGAAGAAAGCACCTGCATTAAAAAAAGGAGTGATAGGATTTATTACTACATTAGCGGCATTCGTAGTTGCCATGGAAACATTTAACCCCACTTTAGGCCCAAAAGAAACCTGGGCGTTTGCTGCAACAAAAAGTGTTGATAAAACAATTCCAATAAATAACTTTTTCATAATTATGTTTTTAAATTTTGATTGAAGAAAGATTTAATGGTAGAAAAAATAAAATTATTGATACAGTAAAATTAGATGTATATACATCTGCTAACAATACCCAACATTGGGTAATTATTAAATGACTAAGAAAGATGAATTGAAATGCAGAGTGATGATTACGGAAGTAGCTTATGCATTTTTACAAACTGTACTAAGCTGGCAACTCCTTTAGTATCTGTTTTACGAAAAATGTTTTTCCGATGTGTTTCTACTGTTCGTTCACTGATAAATAATTTATTGGCGATATCTTTATTACTTAAATGCTGAATGATACATTCTATTATCTGCAATTCCCTGTTGGTAAGATTTAATATCTTGTTTTCACTTTTAATTTTTCTATCCACTTCGTATTGTTCCAATACCTGCGTAGCAAAATAAGGCACTCCGTTTACTATGCTTACAATTGCATTTATTAATTCCTGCTTGCCCGATGCCTTTGGAATGTACCCATCCACTTTTGCCTTCTCTATCATTTTAGTTATCATCCCTCCTTCTTCACTCATTGATAAAGCCAGGATCTTTATTGATGGATATTTTGTTCTTATCAAGACAGATAATTCATAACCATTCATCTCCGGCATCATTATATCGGTGATCAATACATGCACTTCATTTTTTTCAAGTAGCTCCAACATTTCTAATGCCGAAGTTGCTTCAGCTACAATTGCAAGGTTCTTTTTTTCTTTTAGTAAAAGTTTTAGTCCATCAATTACAATCTGATGGTCATCTAACAGGGCAAGTTTAATTATGGGAGTATTCTGGTTGATGAGTGGTAAGTTTTTCTCTTTAAACTTACGCTAATTTAACGGAATATAAAAAGCAATAATTGTCCCCATACCCGACTGGCTATCAATATCCAGTTTGCCATTTAAAAAATCAATTCTTGATTGAATATTTTTCATGCCGATACTGTCGTTATCAGCTATCATCTTAGGGTTAAAGCCTACACCATTATCTTCAATGGTAACATCTATTTCATTATTCTCTGCAATAATGGAAATATCCAATTTACTGGCCTTTGCATGTTTTAATACATTTTGAATACACTCCTGTATTATGCGGTAGATCATTATCTCTTTATCTTTATCAATATCTCCTAGGTTGCCTTCGGCATTAAAACTTATCTGCAAATTTTTATTATCTATCTTATCAATAAAATCTTTTATCGCATCTGTTAATCCTGATTTAAAAAATGCCTGCGGCATCATACTATGTGATAAACTACGCACTTCAGTGCATGATTCATCTACTAAAGAAAAAATATTATTAAATACACGCTGTTGCTCTCCATTTAATTCGGGTAGATATTCTTCAAGCGCTTCCAGGTTCAATTTAGCTACTACCATTTTTTGCGCAACACTATCATGCAAGTCTTCGGCTATGCGTTTCCGTTCGTTCTCCCCTGCCTGCAGTACTGCTGCTGCCGTGTTCTTCTTTTGTTCAAAAACCAGCTCCTGCATTTTTAACTGCTGGTTCTTCTTTCTGTTTTGAAAGAATACATAACCAAGTATTAAAATAACTATCAGCACTACCAATGCTCCATAAATCAAATTGTTCTTTTTATTAAGATCTAACTTTTGATTAATAATAATATTTTCTTTTTTCTGATCTTCATATTTAGCATTCAGATATGCCAGGTCATTTTCTGAATTTCGTTTATAAGCATCATCATTCAGTTCAATTATCTTATTAAGCGTTTCTTCATACTTTACATGATCGCCTGCAGCCTTATAGCATTCACCCAGTTTACTGTACAGGTCGGGTAGCGGTAATGCATAAACGCTCTTTGCCATTTCAATTGCTTTCAGACAAGCCTCTATGCCTTTTTGAGGCTGGCCAAGGTTCATATAGTAATCACTTAAAGCGGTAATGCTGTTAATGATACTTATTGTATCGCCCAAAAGATTATATATCTTAATTCCCTCATTCAGATATTCCAATTCAAGGCTCAGTTTCTTCGGGTCTTCTATTCCTGAAGCCTTTACGCAAAGGTTACGGGCAAGCATGGACAGGTTCTCGTATTGCCTGCTATAGGCAATGCCTTTATCAAGATAATTTACAGATATAACAGAATCTCTTGTAATATCTTTTGGAACCACATCAGCAAAAGCTTTCCAGTTATACATTAGCCCGATAAGAAAATACACGCCAAAATCATTCTTCTTTTCTTCATACAATGTATCTACCCCTGTATTAGCAGCTTTCAATGACCATTGTAATGCTTGATCTGTTTGTTGCATATTTCTGAATACCGTAGCAATCATACTTTTACAATAGATCTGGCTAACTGTATCTTCTTTTATTTCAGTTTCGCTTAAAAACTGATATAACTGATCCAGCGCTTCTTTATGTTTATTGCTTTTTGCAAGAATGTAACATTTCTGCATAATCGTTTTTGCATATTCATCGCCTGCTATTTTATAGTTGATTTTTTCAAGGTCTGAATTGCATAGTCTTAAAGCACTATCTAAAAGATTTTTTCTTTCAAGCCATGTTTCAATAGCAACATTGGCTAATACAGTTTTAGTTTCATCAGCAGTATTATTTGCCATTTGCTTTGCTAATGAAGCGTAATAATACAGTGTATCAATATTCATCGAATTGCCCTCATCGCAAAGGGCAAGCAGTGCATTTAATTTTTGCTGATTATTAGTTGCATCAAAAAAGGATACTTTAAGGCTAGCTATCTTTTGTGTTTGGCCAAAAGAAATGAACGTAAAGAGTAGCAATACAACGCCAAAATTCATTTTAATAAAAAAACACTTTACCATAATTGTTGATACTCACTTTATGCTTAAATATAAAAAAATAAATAAGTCAGCCTTGTAAAAGTATTAGCTTTAAATACAATAAGATAAAATCTCAATAAAGGTATGCAGTACAAGTGAGTGACACAACAATATTGAGCAAAGAATAAATGTTTGTTACATAAATATTACCCTATTCCACTTCCAAGCCCCAATCAATTCCTTTGGATGTAGCCGGTACACCTTCTTTGATCCACTTAGGGGGCTTTGCATCTTTCAATAAATAATCGAAGAACTGTGATACACGTATGGAAAGGTCTTTACGGTTACGCCTTTCAGTTAGGTTATGATCTTCACTATTATATTCGAGCATCCATGCCTTTTTGCCAAGACGCTTTAATGCCGTAAAGAATTCTATTCCCTGGTACCATGGCACATAACCATCAGCATCGTTGTGCATGATTAATAATGGCGTAGTAATTTTATCGGCTTTGAACAACGGAGAATTTTTTATATACAGATCAGGTCGTTGCCACAATGTAGCCCCAATGCGGCTTTGCTCTTTTTCATACTGGAACTGCCTGTTGAGGCCGGTGTTCCAACGGATACCGCCATACGCACTCGTCATATTGCTTACGGGCGCACCTGCAAACGCTGCATGAAAAATATTTGTTCGTGTAACGAGCCATGCAATCTGATAACCACCCCAGCTTTGTCCATCAAGCCCCATACGATTACTGTCAACCCAGGGTTTCTTTGCAAAATATTTTGCAGCGCTTACTACACTGTTATAAGCGCTTTGCCCCGGCTCGCCGGTTTTGTAATAAATATTCGGGTCAAACACCAGATAACCGTTGCTACAGAAATATGGAATATTAATGATAGATGCAATAGGCGCAGGAGTTATATAATTATACAACAGATCGGAATTGCGTTCGTAAAAATAAAATATAATAGGATATTTTTTTGTTGAATCGAAGTTTACAGGCTTGTATAAAATACCTTCGCTCATTTTACCATCCAACATTTTCCATCTTACTAACTGTGTAGTGTACCAGTTGTAATCTTTTTGTTGTGAAGCAATATCGGTAAGTTTTATAAGGTCTTTTATATTGGCTGTTGCATATAATTCTGATTCTTGTGGATTGACGCGCTGCAAAATATATTGTGTTACATTCTTTGCTTTTATAGGGTTACTGAAGCCATAAGGACCTGTCGTAATTGAGTCCAGTTGGTTGTTTTCGCCCGTTATCAAATAATAGAAGCCTGAATGTTTATTTGTTTTATTAAACGATCTGAGCAACAGTGTGTCACTTGCATTGAAGAAACGTTTTTCAGGATCAAGACGAACATAGTTAAATATTGTTTTATTTTTCTTTCCATAACCATTAGTAAGATTTACTGATTGTTCTTTACCGTTAGGGTCAACCTTCCAGATGTCGTAATAATCATTTACAAAAAAATATCTATCATCATTTGTCCAGCCGGTAGTTCCAATTGGAGCGGGATAATCAGGTATATCATTTTCTATATCATATAATGGTTCTTTGATTTTTGCTGTCGCATTTGTTGTAATACCTGTTGAAACTTCATAGGTAAAATAATTTCGTAGTTTGAGATCGTACCAATAAATATATTTTCCCTGCGGAGATGAGTAGATGGGAGTTGAAATGCCTTTTGTGACTAATGCTCGTTTGCCATCAACGGTACTGATGATATAAGCTGTTTTATTTATCCTTCCTGTCCATTGTGATTCAATGCGGTTACCTTTTGTTGAAGTTGCCAATACATAATTTGCCCTTCCTTCATTTACTACTGAAACATTTTCCGCATCTTCTGCACCAAGTTGCACAAAGCTGGTATCGCCGGGCTTTATTACAGCAAGATAACTTCTTGCCAGTTCTGTACTTAATTGCTTTAATTGTAATGGCTGCAGGTAATCATCTTTATAATTCCAAACATCCAATCTTGCTTCTTCAAAATCCACAAGGTTAGTATCTTTTGGCGGCTTAATAACAGCGGTACCAAAAAATACTTTTTTTCCATCTTTACTAAAGCTCAACGTGGCGTCATCGCTAACAGTATAACCTTTAGGCATACCCGAAGTAGCTTTGCTAACTAATAGCTTAGCGCTGTCCTGGCCGTTAGTATAATACCAGAGTTTATAGAATTTTTGCAGTGCTTTGCTACTACTGTCTCTTTCTGCTACAAACAGCAATTGATTACCTTCTTCGTCAAAAGCGTAATTCTTTCCATCATTAAAACCTTTCATCACCGTATCAATTTTACCCGATTGCAATTCATAGATAAGAACGTAAGCTTTGCTGTTGCTATCCTTACTATTTTTTGATGTTTCGATTAATAGTTTGGTTCCTTTTTTATCAAAAAAATATTCATTTACCAGTTTGAATATTTTTTGCGTGGTATCATTCAAACTTCGTATTATTAAATCTGTTCCTTCAGATGTCGCATCAGCAGTAGCATCATCACCAGGTGCATCCTGTATTATGTCATCTGCTTTCTTTAAAATTGCTTTTGCTGCTTTTTGTGCTTCGCTGATAACTTCTTGTTTGGTTATTTTTCCTTTAATCGAATCAATTGATTTTCTTATTACTGAATCTGCTGCATGAACCAATGAGTCAATTTTTAGTTTCATTGAATCAACTATTTGTTTTTTCTTAGTTGTGTCGGGTAATGGTTTTTCCATTTGATATGCAACCCAGCCTGCGCCTTTTTCGGATGTCTTGAAACTCTTCGCCCTTGGGACTTTTATCACACTATCTTTTCCAAACTCAACAATTCCTAAGGTATCTTTTGTAAAATCATCAGGTTTCTTTTTTTTTATCTTTGCCTGTCTTGTTTCCTGAAAAACCGGTTTTATTTTAAATACAACATAGCGACTGTCTTCTGTTATAACAGCACTATAACCACGAAAAATTATCTTTTTATATCTTATTGAAGGTTCCTGGATGACAAGCTCACCATCTCCTTCCTGTGGATTAATTGAATACACAACATATCTTCCATCATTACTTATCATTCTTTCACCAAGGCTTTTCCAACCATCATAAACGGAATGATCCAATGTTTTTTTATTTTGTGTAAATGCAGCTACTGTAATAATAGAAAGTAGTATTGTCAGAAATGATCTCTTCATGCTAAGAATTTAATTCAATAAAGTTATTGGAATTGAAGCAAACTAAAAGGCCATTCATCAATCTTCTGTAAAGCCCCATTGATCTTGTAAATTCTTATATTGTTCAGTTTCTAATCGTGAAGTATTATAGTGACCGGCATTTTGCTTTTGCCGGAATGCTTCATATAATGTAACGGCACAGGCAACAGAAATATTCAGCGATTTTATTATTCCTACTTGCGGGATGATAAAATTGCCATCAGTCATTGCAACAATTTCTTCACTTACACCACTATGTTCATTGCCAAATATTAATGCAACAGGCTCGGTTAAATTTAATTCATGAAGAGAGACTGCATCGGTGCTTAAATGTGTAGCATATAACTTTTTATAATGCTTTCTTAATTCAGTAAAGCACTCTGCAGCATCAGTAAACTGATGAATAGTAAGCCATTTGGCGGCGCTGGAAGAGCTTTTGGCTCCCCATTTCTTATGCGGCGGAATTTTGTTATTCAAAACATAAATATCCTGAATACCGATTGCATCACAGGTACGCATAACTGCAGATATATTGTGGGGGTCAAAAACATTCTCTAGCACAACGGTTAGGTCAGGCTGGCGTTTATTCAATACAGAATTCAATCGTTCAAATCGTTCGGGAGTCATCAGTAAAGTTGATTATTTCGAATGACGCTGTTGCAATATTTTGATAATATCTTCCAGGCTTAAACCTTTCGCTTTTAATAAAACGAGATAATGAAACAATAGATCGGCAGCCTCATTTTTAAATAAATCATTATTAGTATCTTTCGATTCAATCACCAACTCCACTGCTTCCTCTCCTACTTTTTGTGCAATCTTATTAATACCTTTTGCAAAGAGAGAACTGGTGTACGATTTATCAGAAGGATTATCTTTTCTGTCTGCAATTATTTGTTCAAGTTTAAAAAGAAAATCATTCGAAACATTTTTCTCATCCCAACAGGTATCTGCACCTGTATGGCACACAGGCCCAACAGGCATAGCTTTTATTAAAAGTGTATCATTATCACAATCAACTTTTATCTCTTTCAGTAACAAAAAATTACCGCTCTCTTCGCCTTTAGTCCACAAACGATTTTTGCTGCGACTGAAGAAAGTTACCTTCTTCAGTTCCTGCGTTTTAGTAACCGCCTCTTCATTCATAAAGCCAAGCATCAGTACTTTATTGGTAATTGCATCCTGCACAATTGCAGGAACTAGTCCATCACTATATTTTTTAAAATCTATTTTCATTTTTGCAATGATTATTTTGTAACTAACATTTGTTCTTTATTCAGCATCGTTGTGTCACTCACTTATACTATCGTTTCTTTATTCAGCTTTTTTTTTATATACGAATACTTACATTCTTTCCTTTCAAATAACTTTTTAATCCAGGAATAGCAATTTCTTTATAATGAAAGATACTTGCCGCCAAAGCTGCATCTGCATTGGCTTTTTCAAACACTTCTTTAAAATGTTCCATAGTTCCTGCGCCACCAGACGCAATCACCGGTACAGAAAGTGTATTGGACAATGTAGATGTTATATCCAATGCAAAACCATTCTTTGTTCCATCGTTATTCATAGATGTTAGTAATATTTCTCCAACTCCGAACTCAACAGCCTGCTTTGCCCAATCGGTTGTTTTAGTTTCAGTTTTTGTTCTTCCACCATTTAAATAAACATACCAATCGCCATCTTCTTCTTTCTTTGTATCAATAGCCAACACTATACATTGACTTCCAAATTCATTGCTTAATTGTTGAATCAATTTCGGATTTTTATAAGCAGCTGTATTCACAGAAACCTTGTCAGCGCCATTTTTCAACAAAACAGAAACATCTTCCACTGAGCCTATCCCACCACCAACAGTAAAAGGTATATTAATATTAGCGGCTATTCTTTTTACCAGTTCAACTAATGTTTTTCTTTTTTCAACAGTTGCAGTTATATCTAAGAACACAAGTTCGTCTGCTCCTTGCTGTGAGTATATAACAGCCAATTCAACAGGGTCGCCAGCATCACGAATATCTAAAAAGTTTATTCCTTTTACAGTACGACCATCTTTGATATCAAGGCATGGTATGATTCGTTTCGTAAGGCCCCCTGCCCCCCTAAAGGGGGAATTTGGAATTTTACTATTTTGAAAATCTATATTAACCATCTCTTGTTTTAATCAAAATTCTTTAAATCATTCAACGAAATCAAACCTTCATAGATAGCTTTGCCTATAATTACTCCTTTGCAACCTATTTCTTTCAATTCTATAACCTCTTCAATTTTACTTACACCACCGCTTGCAATTAAATTCACTTCAGGATGTTCTTCCATTATTTTTTTATACAGATTAATAGATGGACCTTCTAAAACACCGTCTTTTGAAATGTCGGTACAGAAAATATTATGAACACCTAATGCGATCATCTTACCGATAAAATTAAAAATGTTTATCCCTCCATCTTCCAACCAACCGCTTATCTTTATTTTTTCGTCCAACACATCTGCTCCTATTAAAAATTTATCTGCGCCAAATTCGAGTAACCATTCTTCCAATACTTCGGGATGCTTTACTGCAAGACTACCAATCGTTACAATAGAAGCTCCTGCATTTATTATATTGCCTACATCTGTAATATTTTTAACACCTCCTCCAAAATCAATAATAAGTTTTGTAGCTGAAGCAACAGATTCCAGTACGTTGAGATTCACTATTCGTCGTGCTTTTGCTCCATCGAGGTCAACAATGTGTAACCTTTTTATCCCGGCATCTTCAAATTGTTTTGCTACTTCTACCGGGTTATCATTATACACTTTCTGTTGTGTATAATCGCCTTTGGTAAGCCGAACGCATTTACCGTTGATGATATCTATTGCAGGAATAATATCCATACTTATTTAATATTGTTGATTGAATATTTAATATTTTTTATTCCAAGCTTTGATAAAAGTTCAATAAAGATATGTCGCACAAGTGATGTTATTTTTTTCTTTTACTAAAAGAAAAAAATAACAGAACAAGTTCACAACGATGCTGAACAGGATTACTAATACTCGTTCCAAAAAATTATTTAATATTTATAAAATTTTTCAGAATCGTTTCGCCAACATCTCCCGATTTTTCAGGATGGAACTGTACTGCATAAAAATTATCCTTTTGCAGTGCAGAACTGTAAGGCAAAATATAATTTGTTGTTACCGATGTTTCGTTACTCAACGCCGCATAATAACTGTGTACAAAATAAACATAAGCATCATTTGCTAACCCATCAAAGAGCACTGACTTATAATCATAAATATTGTTCCACCCAATTTGCGGAACTTTTGTTCCTGTTGATGGGAACAATTTTACTTCCGTATCAAATACACCTAAACATTTTGTATCACCTTCTTCCGAATGATTACAGAGCAATTGCAAACCAAGGCAAATGCCCAACACTGGCTGCTTTAGCGATGTAATGAGTTTATCCAATTCTCTTTCACGCAGGTATTGCATAGCTGCATTTGCATGACCAACACCCGGAAAAATCACTTTATCCGACTTCATTATTTTATCCGGGTCATCTGTTACAACCGCACTTATACCTAACCGTTGTAATGCATACGATACACTTTGAACATTGCCTGCATTATATTTTATTATTGCAATACTCACAACACCCCTTTTGTTGATGGTAAAGAATTGTTATTAATATCTCTTTTCGCTGCCATTTTAATTGCCTTAGCAAATACTTTAAAAATGGATTCTATTTTGTGATGTTCATTATCTCCTTCTGCCTTAATATTGAGATTAGCTTTTGCTGCATCGCTGAAAGATTTGAAGAAATGAAAAAACATTTCTGTAGGCATTTCTCCTATCTTTTCTCTTTTAAATTCGGCTTCCCAAACGATCCAATTTCTCCCGCCAAAATCAATTGCCACTTGTGCCAGACAATCATCCATTGGCAATAAAAAACCATATCTTTCTATTCCACGTTTATCGCCCAAAGCCTTTGCTACAGCTTCTCCCAAGGCAATACCAATATCTTCAATGGTATGGTGTTCGTCAATGTGCAAATCACCTTTACATTGAATATCAAGATCAATACTTCCATGCCTTGCAATCTGATCAAGCATGTGATCGAAGAAAGCTAATCCTGTTTTTATATCTGCTTTACCAGTTCCATCCAGGTTTAATTCAATATCAATCTTTGTTTCGTTTGTATTTCGTGTATGCTTAACTATTCGTTGAGGTAATTTTAAATATTCATAGATATTTTTCCAGTTGGGAGATTCCAATACAACTACTTCTTTACGCAAAATTTCTGAACTATCTTTAATTTCTTTTGTACCTAATGAAGCATCATTATTCAGCCAAAATCCTTTACAGCCAAGATTCTTTGCCAATTGCATATCAGTAACTCTGTCTCCAATTACAAATGAGTTTGTTAAATCATACTGAGGATTATTAATGAACTTTGTAAGTAATCCAGTTCCCGGCTTGCGTGTAGGTGCATTATCTTTTGCAAAAGTTCTATCAATAAATATTTCCTTGAAATGAATACCTTCATTAGCAAGGCTTTTTAAAATAAATTTTTGTACTGGTAAAAACTTTTCTTCCGGGAATGAATCTGTTCCTAATCCATCCTGGTTTGTAACCATCACCAGCTCAAAATCCAGTTCTGTAGCTATTTTACCTAAATACGTAAATACATCAGGGTAAAACTCCAGTTTATCAAATGAATCTATCTGATATGTTGGCGGTGATTCTTTTATTAATGCACCGTCACGATCAATGAGCAATAATCTTTTACTCATAATTTCTTAACAAGTTTAATAATTGTTGATTTTCACCCGGCATACCAATTGTTATTCGCAAACAATTTTCACATATAACTTCTTTACTTCGATTGCGAACGATAATTTTGTTTGCAGATAAATAATTGTATAGTTTATCCGCATCGCTCACTTTCACTAAAATAAAATTAGCATCACTTGGATAAACTTTTTTCACAAAAGGAAATTCAGCCAATTCTTTTGCAAGATATTCTTTTTCCAAAACCACTTCTTTTATCCAGTTATTTACTTGCTCTGTATTTTGTAATGCATCCAACGCAAGCAGTTGGGAAGCTTTATTAATATTATACGGCGGTTTTACTTTATTATAGAGATCAATAATATCCATTGATGCAAAACCCAAGCCCAGTCTCAATGATGCCAGCCCCCATGCTTTTGAAAGTGTTTGCATTACAATCAAATTTGGGTATTCAGTCAATTCCTGTATAAAAGTTTTTTGCCTTGAATAATTAATATACGCTTCATCAATGATAATTATTCCAGGAAAATTATTCAGCAATATTTCTACATCACTTCTATTCATATTATTACCTGTCGGGTTATTGGGCGAACAAATAAAAAGTAGTTTTGTCTTTTTATCCGTCGCATTTAAAATACCTTCTGTATCTAACTGAAACCCTTCTAATAAATTCACCTTTTTTATTTCAACGTCATTAATATTACCGCTTACTTCATACATTCCATAAGTTGGCGGACAAATAATAACACTATCTTTTCCGGGATTACAAAAAATACGATATGATAAATCTATTACTTCATCGCTCCCATTTCCAATAAAAATATTTTCTGCCGGTACTCCTTTTATTTTAGCTAATTGAAATTTCAATTGCCATTGCAATGGGTCAGGGTAACGATTGAAAGCTTCTACTAACGGCGAACCATAAGCGTTTTCATTCGCATCTAAAAATACAGAAGCGTCACCGGTAAATTCATGCCGTGCAGATGAATAAGGTTTCATCTCTTTAATATTTTTTCTGATCAATTTTTCTAACTGCAATTTCATTACTATTCTTTATAAGCTCTTTAAACGAATACTCACTGCATTTTTATGAGCATCTAACCCTTCGGCTGAAGCCATTGTTTCTACTGCATTTCCTATGTTTTTAATACCATCTTTACTCAATTGCTGAAAAGTAATTTTCTTAATAAAACTATCCAGCGAAACTCCACTATATGCTTTTGCAAAACCATTAGTCGGCAATGTATGATTTGTTCCCGATGCATAATCACCAACACTTTCAGGTGAGTAATGACCAAGAAAAACACTGCCTGCATTTACTACTAATTCCGATAATTTCTTTGCATTATCAGAAGCAATGATCAGATGCTCACCTGCATATTCATTTAACAATTCAAATGCATCGTTTACGTTTTGTAATACGATAAAGTGACTATTCTCCAATGCTTTTGTTACTATATCTTTTCTTGATAATGCTTGCAACTGCATTTGAATTTCTTCCTTTACCTTGTCAATTATCAATTGTGAATTGGTAATTAATAATACCTGACTATCTACTCCATGTTCTGCCTGGCTCAATAAATCAGAAGCAACAAAAGATGCGTCCGCGGTTTCATCTGCATATACAGCTACTTCACTCGGACCAGCAGGCATATCAATTGCAATGCCTTCTTTATTTACCAATTGCTTTGCAGCAGTTACGTATTGATTGCCTGGGCCAAATATTTTATAAACTTGCGGCACTGTTTCTGTCCCATAAGCCATTGATGCAATTGCCTGTACTCCACCAATTTTATAAATATTTTTTACTCCAATTAATTGCGCCACATATAAGATAACAGGATTCACATTGCCATTTTTATCAGCAGGTGTACAAACTACAATTTCGCTGCAACCTGCCAGCACAGCCGGTATTCCCAACATTAACAATGTAGAGAATAAAGGCGCTGTTCCTCCGGGAATATATAATCCCACTTTTTGAATAGCTACTGATTTTCTCCAACAAAGTACATTCTTAGTTGTTTGAATTTGTCTTATTACTTCTTTCTGAGCTTCATGAAAAACAGTGATATTTTTTTTTGCCAATTCAATAGCCGCTTTTAGTTCTTCATCTATCAAACTAATTGCTGCTGCAATTTCTGTATCACTTACTTTCAGTTCATTTAATTCAACTCCATCAAATTTTGCAGAATATTTTTTTACAGCAGCATCTCCATTTAATTTCACATCCTGCAAAATAGCACCAACAATGCTTTCTAATGATTTATTATCAATTGTTGGACGTTTTAAAATTTCATCCCATTTACTCTTATCAGGTTCAATAAAAATTTGCATAAAATTTATTTCTCTTTTTAAACGATCATCTTTTCAATTGGCACAACAATTATTCCTTCTGCTTCAAACTGTTTTAATTTTTCAATTACTTCCCAAAAATCATTTTCATTAACCACGCTTTGTACACTGCTCCAACCTTCTTCAGCCAAAGGCACTACGGTAGGGCTTTTCATGCCAGGCAATAATGAAAAGATATTTTTTAACTGATGATTCGGTGCATTCAACAAAATATATTTATTATTTTTTGCCGTTTTAACAGAATTAATACGCAACAATAATTTTTCCAATATTGATTTATTCTCTGCAGATAAATTTTTATTGGAAGTCAATACAGCTTCCGATTTTAAGATGACCTCAACTTCTTTCAATCCATTCGTGAACAGTGTGCTACCGCTACTTACCAAATCACAAATAGCATCTGCCAAACCAATACCAGGAGCTATTTCTACTGAACCGCTGATCTCATGAACTTCGGCATTTACTTTGTTGGCAATCAAATATTTTTGAAGCAACAAAGAATAACTTGTTGCAATCTTCAATCCATTCAAATCCTTTATAGATGTATATTCAATTGCTTTAGGAACGGCAATGCTTAGACGACATTTACCAAAACCCAAACGATATACTAAGTCAATGTCTTTTGCCTTTTCCAACAATACATTTTCTCCAACAATACCAATATCCGCCACAGCATCATACACATATTGCGGAATATCATCATCACGTAAAAAATAAACCTCCAACGGAAAATTAAATGCAGCTGCTTTCAGTTGCTTATTCCCATTATTCAATTCTATTCCACACTCTTTTAAAAGTTTGATGGAATCTTCATACAATCTTCCAGATTTTTGAATTGCAATTTTTAGCATTTTATAATTATTATGTTACAAACTTTAGTAATTCTGTTCAACATTGTTGTGTCACTCACTTGTGCTTTTGTTTCTTCATTCATCCTTTTTCTTTGTCATTCTGAGCGAAGCGAAGAATCTAAACTTCATCCATCATTCTATAACTTTAAGAATAAGATGTTTCGCTTCGCTCAACATGACAAAAGGAAACAAAAACAAAGGGCTCACCTTTTGAGTAAGCCCTTTGTAAATTATGTTCAGCACATACAAATCAAAATAGCCTACCGGTTGGTAAGTTGTTATGATGATGTATGTGAATTATTTGTTTCATTTGCACTGCAAAGTAAATGCGGATAAATTGTTTTACCAAATAAATTTTTAACCAGCTACAATAAGAATCCTATGTAAGTTTGTATAGAAATGATAAAATCAAAATTTAGTTCAGCCGGAATTTCAAGAATGATACTTAGCATTTTTCTGTTTATAGGAATTTGCTTTCTTATTTATATGCTTATCTCTGTTGTTTTTTTGGGTGGTAATATAATACCAAAAGGTTCACTTCCGCCGTATGGTGCAATAATTTTAATACTTTTTTTTCACTGTTACTTTTTCTAATTATCAACTCCTGGAAACGTTATGCATTTAGAATCAAAATTGATTCTGGAATAAAAGCTATTTTCTTTACTAATATTATCACACAACATACAAGTGTTTATAATTTTAGTGATTTTGATGGTTATTTGGAAACACATGTAAAATTTAGAGCACCAGGG
>Ga0207018_1032_pt1 | contig 24988 bp, 21 predicted proteins | sample Alteio_BWMinCont_52_FD_153476 | JGI IMG/M metagenome (GOLD analysis project Ga0207018, IMG submission 153476) | Enriched cells from forest soil in Barre Woods Harvard Forest LTER site, Petersham, Massachusetts, United States -... | ecosystem: Environmental > Terrestrial > Soil > Temperate forest >...
TATAGGCGTTTACGACATCGTACAACTTTAACCCGGTACCAGAGTCCAGGTACACAGCAAAACTATCTCTATACCTGTACCCAATGGCGTTCCAATCAAATTCCTCACCTCCATAGCTTAAATATTTCCCGGAGACAATAACTGATCTAAATGTATCTGAAGAAAACCCATCTACATTACAAGTATTACCTGAAGTAATAAAATAAAGGTATCCGGTATCCTGGGCATTAAGAGCTGTTGAATCAGTCCACGTATTTATCTTGTAACTTGGAATCGATTTGACCAAAGCAAAGTTTCGAGTACCTGTTGTTAATTTTTCGCGGTAAATATTGTATTGAGTAAAATTTGTGTCTCTGGTTATTGTATCCCACTGCAGCTTAATGTATTGCGATCCCAATATATCTATACATCGTATGGTGGGCGGAGACACAAATGGTCTGGGTTTCACATAAATGGAATAAGTTTCCGTTGCTATGCCACAACTTTGGTCTGCTATTTGAAATGTGACCGTATGCGGTCCGGAATAGGTAATATCGTCACAGGTTGGCGTCCAGCAGTAGCTGCCTGAATCTTTAACCGTTGCTTTTGCTGCGGTGAAAGTAGCATAAGGTTTAGGAAAATTTGAATTGGCCCCACCAAAAGTCGCACTGGTAGCAGTAATATTCATGGTATCATAAGTACCATTATATTTCTGGTCTGTCCCATTCACATTTATGCAAAAACTCTGGTTTACACTTACCGTTCGCTTTAAGCCAAGCGGGTCTGTGGCTATGGCAGGTACGGGCCTTGAGCTGCAACTTACACCGACAAACTCCAAGTCAACTCGAACCAAACCAATGTAACTTGACTGATGTGTAAGTTTATTAACCTTGTATTCCTGCACTTTGACAACTAAAACATAATTTCCAGTCTTATTCGGCACGTTAGCTGTTATTTCTCCTGTAGAGCTATCTATAGTAACACTATTTCCAGTACCAAGTGGATAAGTTAAACTGTAGCCAGAATTATAACCAATGGTTGTAAAATTGGGCGGATTGTTAAAATTAGCCGCCGGAACGTCATAAGCTTTGTCAAATGAAAAGACAAGGGAATCACCATCAGGTGAGTAAAAACCAGCATTAAATACATCTTTTCTATTTATACAGACATTGGGTGTCATATCTTTAACAATTTGCGGAGAACTACTGGCCAATTGTCTTGGCGGGATAAATGCATATAACCCCATGCCGGTAGAAGTAGGATTTATGGCAAGATTCTGATCAGTGTTCCTTGCAACAAATGCACTTACTCCGGTAAATTGATTTTTACTATAGTCATTCCATAGATAATATCCAAGAGTATCTGTACCAATAAGAATTGTATCATTATATATTCCTTTATTTGTACAATAATTTGATCCACAAGCAGAATTTGACTTACTAACGCTTGTAGAGGTCCCCAATTGCTTTATAGTATATGTAAGTGGGGTAGAAGAAGTGGAAGAAGTGACGCCTTTTATATGGTAAAGAAAGGATGTAGGCAAAGCAGGATTTGACGATTTAGAACAATCCTGGTACAAAATAAATTGAATGGCATACCTATAGTTGCCGATGTATGTATAAGTAACTGTCCCTCCCATGATATGAGTTGCATAAGACTGCGAGCCCAAAAAGAGGAATAAAAGAGAGATAAAAAATGTACGCAGTTTGTAGAGTTTTTCCATGCCAAATTAATCCAATGTGCAAGTTACGAAGATTTCTTAATATTAAATTAATGGGGAGAGAAAAAGTTAATGCATTAGACTTATCCTAAAACGAATAGTTTAAATTCATTTCATAAAAATGCATTATGTGCCTTTATGAAAGATAGATTAACTAAATATGTTATAAATATTAAATTAACCCAATATTTTAAGACCCTAATGATAGAAATCTTAAATAATGTGTTCATCCAAATTTACCTAATTTTGCGCGGGAAATTAAAAACTGTTATGACAAAGCGACTCAAAATTAAATCATCTATCTATTATGTAGTTATTGTTTTAATAGGGTTTCTCACCTCATGCAAAACCGTGAGTATCAATTCTTCCCCTCCTGATAAAGTTTCGCCAACTGCACCAAATCTCGCTATTGTGCCGTCAACCATCAATGTACCGGTTTCAATTAATGTTAAACAACTCGAAAACCGCGTGAACCAGGAACTGACTGGGGTGATTTATAAAGACGACAATATTAAGGATAATAACTATAAAATGACTATTACCAAAACGGGCCAGATTACCGTATCAGCTGATAATAACAAAATAACTTTCAATGTCCCTTTGCATATTTGGGTCGAAGGACGCTGGCAACTGGATGTTTGTAGCTTTTGCCCCAAACTTAGCAAAACACAGGATGCAGAGTTTGATATTGTTGTCACCAGTCAATCAAGCATATCGCTTACAGAAAACTGGCAGATCAAAACCCAAACGATTGGCGATTATTCTTGGGGCAACCAAAAACCAAGTTTAGATATTGGACCCATCAAAATCCCGGTTTCTTCTGTTATTGACATTGCACTAAAACCCCAAATGGATAAAATATCAGCTAGGTTTGACCAGGAAATACAGAAAAGAGTAAACATTAAAGATTATGTACTAAAAGCCTGGGTGGCCGCGCAACAACCTGTTTTAGTTGACAAAACCTACAATACCTGGCTTGTGATATCACCTTCAGAAGTAAGCGCTACTGCATTACAAGCCAAATCCGGTCAGTTGAATATGACCATTGGAATAAAAGCCACTATACAAACAATCAGCGGCGAAATGCCCCACCCTGTTATCAATAATACTTTACCAAATCTTAAAACGCATGATGGTATAAGTGATGATTTTAACATCGGGCTGAGCGGAGAGATTTCTTATACTTTGGCTTCTGAAATCCTGAGACAACAAATTGGTAAACAAACTTATAAATTTGATGATGATAAGTATCAAATGACAGTTGACAGTATTAACTTAACAGGAAATGCAGATTACGTGCTGATAAGGCTTGATCTTAAAGGAAGACAATTAAAAGGTGAAAGTAAAGATATTAATGGAACGGTTTATATGCAGGGAGTACCCTATTATGATGCTATTGACATGTCAATAAAAGTTAAAGACCTTCAGTACAACATAAAAACCAAAAATGTGTTGATTAAGTCTGCAGGCTGGCTGCTTAAAGCAGGATTTGAGAACCAGCTAAAGAAATACCTGGTTTTCCCGGTTAAAGACAAATTGGAACAAACAAGGCAAATGGTTCAAAGCAGCATTAATAATAACAGCCATATCAATGATAATATATCATTTAAAGGAACTATCACAACTTTAGAGCCTCAAGGAATATATCTTACTCCAACTTCTCTAAAAGCGATGGTAAATGCCAAAGGGAAAATCACTATCTATATCGATAAGCTTTAATGTTATTATCTTTCGGCAATTCTTTAAACCGCTAATTAGCAAACTTTTTATATGAAAACAGACAAAAATATAGCACTAAAAATGCAATTAAAAGAGGAGTGTATAAGACTACAAAAAGCACTCGCCGACAATGCTAAAGCTGCTATGACTAATGCCCAGGAAACAGCTAATGACGAAAAAAGCGCCATGGAAGATAAGTTTGAATCTTTCAGGGAGCAAATGCAAATAGAAAGGGATATGTATGCCAAGTTATATGATGAAGCTATGACAACCCTGGAAAACTTAGAAAAAATAAATGTGAATAAAATACAGGATGTTGCTGCTGCCGGATCAGTAGTCGTGACTCCGGAACAAAAGTACTTTATATCAATAAGCCTTGGCAAAGTAAGCCTAAATGGAGATACGTATATGGCTATTTCGCCACAATCCCCTGTTTTTCAGGCTATGTCTGGTAAAAAGAAAGGAGGTACTTTTACTTTCAGGGATAAGAAACTGGAGATAGTTGAAGTTTTTTAATAGGGATAAGGAGTAAGGAGTAAGGAATCTGGAGTAAGAGAGCTGACGCGTAATGATTTAGCCTTGAAGGGCAATGTCATTAAGTTAAGGATATTGCGGTTTGATAATTTGCAATATATTGATCTTTAGTCCTGTTGGTACGGCATATTGGTAGAAAAAAAATTAGATGAAATGAGTTAGAGTGCTGTAGGCACGACATATTTCTTCTTTTGGCATGGTCACCTATAAAAATATGGCATCCCTGACAGGATTCAAAACCATATCTTCATTTCCTTTTCTACCAATATGCCATCCCTAAAAGGATTATAAATAGTTGATTGTCTCAAAATTAAGTTCTTAACTTAATGACATTGCTTGAAGGGACGATATAATTATAGAAAATGCAATTGTAAAGCCCCGAAGGAGCGATATAATTATAGAAAACGGGTCCCATTAAAAACAAGCCCTGAAAGGGCACAACCTATTACATAGGGTGTTAGCCCTATGGAAAAATTGAAGAGGCGACATAAATATAGAAATCATACCATCGTTACGTTCTTGATCTTAACGAACAACAAATAAACAACCAAAACAAGGGTGCCAATTCCCGGCAGCAGGAATGTTGCCTTTGGGCCAACAGCATCCCACAAAACCCCACCGATAATACTTGCTAGCATAGTTCCAATACTTGCCAGACTTGTATAAAAGCCCAGCGCTGTTGCAGTCTGGCCTTCTTTACTCAAATTGGTTATCCATGCCCTTGCTATCCCATCAGTGGCAGCTGCATACATGCCATACGCAAGAAACAATAGCCCAAATATCCAGATACTATATGTGAAAGGGAATAAAATATAAACAATTGCAAATAAGATACACCCAATTATAAATGTCCATTTAAGTCCAAACCTGTCTCCCAAATATCCGGCAGGATAAGCAAGTGCCGCGAATATGATATTATAAAAAGTATATACCAGTACCAATTGGGTATCGCTAAGCCCCTGGTTCTTCATCATCAGTAACAGAAAGGTATCAGAACTATTAAGAAGTGCGAAAAAGATAAGGGCAGGTACAAGTTTTTTATAATCCGAGGAAGCTACTTGCCAATATTTAAGAAAGCCAAAAAAGCCTTGTTTTCCCTTGACTGCCACCTTCGTATTCTTTTTGTCCTTTACCAGGAAAGTAAAAAATACTCCTGCCATGGCTGGGATAAAAGCCAGCAAAAACATTGTCCTATAGCTTCCAGGGAAGAAATATAAATAAATCAATGCACAAACTGGGCCGATAGCAGCCCCTATTGTATCAAAACTTTGATGAAAGCCGAAAACTTTGCCTTTGTTTGCAGGCGTAGTTTCGGAAGAAAGAATCGCATCCCTTGCACTTGATCGGATACCCTTGCCCAGCCGGTCAGAAATCCTGGCAAAAAAGATCCATAATGGATATATAAACAAACCCATGATGGGTTTTGAAATAGCGCTCAGAAAATATCCAAGCCTCACAAACGGCATGCGTTTGCCGGTTGTATCACTTAGTTTTCCAAAATAACCCTTACTGGCGCCAGCGGTAAAAAGGGCAAACCCTTCCAGCAATCCAATCAACCCTACCGAAAATCCGATTGATTTAAGATAAATCGGCATGATTGGATAAAGCATTTCACTCGAGATATCAGTGAACAAGCTCACCAGCGAAACCATGAATATGGTGCGTGTTATTATCTTAGGAAAGAGTTGTTTGTTGATAGTTGTTAGTTGTTGGTTTATATTGAAAATGATTGATCATTTTTAATGATTATTAGTCATTGATACAGCCAAACTCCCTGCCCACGCTGCAAGAAGGCATAATATAAGATTGGCGCCAATATTTAATAAGGCGAAACCCGTCTCATGATTTTTAAACAGGGTAATTGTATCCCAGCTAAAAGAGGAAAATGTTGTAAAACCACCCAAAAAACCTATCACCAACAGTTGTCTCCAAAATGTAAACGCCGGAGAGCGGCTATCCAAATACATCATTATAAAGCCGATAATAAAAGAGCCAACCACATTCACTGTTAATGTACCATATGGATAATGAAGTGAGACAGTCCTTTGCATAAATGTTGCAACCCAAAATCTAAAAGCCGACCCTACTCCACCACCGACAAATACATAAAAAGTTGGCCATAATAACTCTTTCATTATTTTTCCCTTTTTGTGGTATATACTACCAGGTCATGCATTGATTCTCTGTACGCAGAAGATCCAAATTTCATCAATATATCAAATGCTTTGTCCTGGTATTCAACCATCCGTTTTTCGGCATAACTAATCCCTCCATTTGTTTTCACAAAATCAACCAAATAGTTAAACTTATTTTTATCTGAATCGTACCCTTTTATAGTCTTAATTACCTTTTTGTGCTCTGCCCTGTCTACCTTGCTCAAAGCATATATAAGGGGTAGTGTCAATTTTTTTTCTTTGATGTCTACTCCCGATGGTTTACCCGTTCCTTCATCTCCATAATCGAAAAGGTCATCTTTTATCTGAAATGCCATCCCTACATATTCTCCAAACATTCGCATATTCTCAACAACTACTGGGTCATCTGTCACAGATTTCGCGCCCATAGCGCAACAGGAAGCAATGAGCGAAGCTGTTTTCATTCTTATAATATCCAAATATTCTGGCTCCTGCAGATTCAGCGTTCGGCTTTTCTCAAGTTGCAGCAATTCACCTTCACTCATTTGTTTCACTGCAGTTGACGAAATCCCTAATAAATCAAAATCCTGGTTATCAACAGATAAAAGCAGCCCTCTTGCCAATAAATAGTCTCCGACAAGTACGGCAATTTTATTTTTCCATAAAGCATTCAGCGAAAAGAAGCCCCGCCTTTCAAAAGAATCATCTACAACATCGTCATGTATTAAAGTTGCCGTATGAAGCAGTTCTACCAATGACGCACCTCTAAAAGTCTTTTCTGAAATTTCACCTGAGATCCCTGCAGATAGAAAAACCAGTATTGGCCTGATCTGTTTCCCCTTCCTTTTTACAATATAAATCATAATCCTGTTTAGCAGCGCAACTCGTGTATATACAGAATTTTGAAACTTGTGCTCAAATTCTGACATCTCTTTACGGATTGGCGCTTTAATTTGCTCGAGGCTGATGACTGCCAAAATGGTTTTTTTAATATTTTTCAAAACTAACGATAATTCCAAAATCAAACAGTTTAACTTGCACAGCGTTTTGAATACTTTTTTCGTCTTAAGAGATAATTGAATATTTCTGGTGTTCAATCACGCAGGAATAATAATATAAAATGGAAATAATTAAAAATATAGAAGTTGATGGGAAACATGGTAAGCCAATACTTGCTGATGTTTTTTATAAGGATGGAAGAGATGCAAAACCAGTGATCATATTTGTGCATGGTTTTAAAGGTTTTAAAGATTGGGGCGCACATAATCTAATGGCAAGGTACTTCTCGGAAAAACGTTTTGTATTTGTAAAATTTAATTTCTCACATAATGGCGTTACCTCGCAAAAGCCGTTAGAATTCATAGATCTGGAAGCATTTGGGAATAATAATTTTTCGATAGAACTTGATGATCTTGGTAGTGTTATTGACTGGATATCAACCACACCTCTGGTTCCTGATTATCAAAAAAATATAAAGGAAATTTACTTAATCGGACACAGCCGGGGTGGGGGTATCAGTATCTTAAAGGCTGCTGAAGATACAAGGATCAAAAAACTTGTGACCTGGGCTTCAGTAAATAATTTTGCCGTAAACTGGGATGATAATTTTGTGAAAGATTGGGAAAACAAAGGTGTTCAATGGATTAAAAACACAAGAACACACCAGGATATGCCTATTTATTTTCAATTATATCAAAATTATATTGAGAATATAGACCGGTTAAACATCGAAGCTGCAGTTCAAAAAATAAACATACCTTTTTTAGCAGCGCATGGTACAGAAGATTATGCAGTTCCTTTTGAGCACGCACTTGAGCTAAAAAAATGGAACCAGAAATTAAAACTTGATCTTATACCACATGGCGATCATACCTTTGGGGTAAAGCATCCCTTTAATGAATTAAACCTCCCATTTGATGCACAGATTCTTTGGGAACACACAAAAGATTTTTTGAAAACCAGTGAGTAGTAAGTGGTGAGAGGTAAGTGGTGAGAGGTAAGTGGTAAAAAGGGACTTAGGGCGTTGATTTGTGTCAGTTTCAACACTGTCCACTGTCCACTGACAACTGTCCACTGCCTTTGGCAAGAAATTTGCCACTACAATTCCAGTTTAAACAAAAATAACGTTCAATATCAGATTTAAACTTGTTTTTATTTAGATTTGAAGGAACTAAAATAGTTAAGAATAAATTATTATTAATCAATATTAAAAAAAAGTTAGTCATGAAAAAATTACTCGCAGTATTAACAATTGCTTCATTTGCAGCAAGTTCAGTTTTTGCCCAAGGCACCACAACTACAACTACAAAAGACAACAAAAATGGTACTAAAACTACTAAAACAGTTACCACAAAGCACAAAAAGAAAAAAATGATGGGTACAACCACTACTAAGGATACCAAAAAAGTGGAAAAAACCACCAGCCCGAAATAAAACATTAGCAATCAATTAATAAGTATAGCATGAAGAAATTACTAATAGTAATACTGATCGTATTTGGAATGGGGAGTGCGGCCATGGCACAGGCAACGACCACTGGTACAGCTACTACTCAAACCAAACCTGCCGTAAGTGCAGTAAAATTTGATGAAACTATTTATAACTTTGGAGAAGTAGCATACAATTCAAGCGTAACCCATAGTTTTAAATTCACGAATGTAACAAATGCTCCAATTGCAATAAGGGATGTTGGAACATCATGTGGATGTACAACACCTAGTTATTCAAAAGAACCGGTTGCTCCGGGAAAAACAGGTGAAGTAACCGCAAAATATGATAGCAGCAGGATTGGTGGCTTTAATAAAACACTTACCGTTTCCATTAATGACGAGCAGATTAAACTCGTTATATCAGGGACTATAAAGCCTCCAACATCGACACCAACACCAACTACGCCAACCGGAAAATAAGTAAAATCCGGTTTCTAGTTTGTTGACTGAAATTATTAATAAACCCCTTTTTAATTAAAATTTTAAAGGGGCTTATTTTTGAGAAGCGCTTAAATATCAAATAAAATAGCTATCTTTAAACGGATATTTTATAACTACATTATGAAAAGATTTCTTTCACTTCTTGTGTTTTCAATAATCTTTTGCTGCCAATTATGGGCTCAACCCAATAAAGCACAAGAACCAGAAAAGCCTCAAACTGGAATAGTTTTCAAAGAAATGGCTTTCAATTTTAATGAAAAGGATTACAATTCTGACGTGAGCCATTCATTCTTTTTTACAAATAACAGTAACTCTCCCATAGCCATTAAAGATATAAAGCCGAGTTGTGCCTGCACGACTACTGATTATACGAAAACTCCGATAATGCCGGGAAAAAGCGGGTATGTTTCTATCAAATATGATAGCTCAAGGGAAGGACATTTTGTAAAAAGTGTAACGGTCGTGATCAGCGATGAAACTTTTGTTTTAACATTTCTGGGTACCATAAAAAAAGCGCCACATGATAGCAATGTGATGCCAAAAAACTGAAATATAAATTTGCCAAAATTTAAAGTTTAAATACATGAAAAATACAACAGCATTTATTTTATTCTCGCTGCTATTTTGCATTGGAACATTCGCCCAAAGCAAGCAAAATGAAGTACCTGAAAAACCTCAAAGCGCTATTAACTTTAAAGAAATAGTTTACAATTTTAAAGAAGTTAACTATGGTTCTGATGTTAGCCATTCTTTCTTTTTTACAAATAATAGTAATTCGGTTGTTACAATAAAAGATGTAAAACCAAGTTGCGGATGCACAACCACTGATTTTACCAAAGGCCCTATAATGCCAGGCAAATCAGGATCAGTTTCTATTAAATATGATAGTTCTCGTGAAGGTTATTTCGCTAAAAGTGTGACTGTAGTTATTAATGAAGAAACTTTTGTTTTAACATTCCTGGGAACAGTGCTCAAAGCCCCGACGGATCAAAATACAAGGCCGAAAAACTAGTCTCAATTTCATGATCAGAGCTTTCTTAGTTAGTGTTTTTCTATTGCTATCTATCAATTCAATTATCGCGCAGAAAGGTGATTCTTATTATCCAGGAATCAAGGCGAAAAGTGCTGTTGAATTTAAAGAGTTACATTATAATTTTGGAGTAATGTCTGAAGGATCAGATGTCGTACATACATTTGATTTTAAAAACATAAGTAAAGAGGAAATTCACATAAGGGAAGTAACAACCAGTTGCGGATGTACTACGCCCACTTATTCAAATGATCCCATTAAACCACATAGAAAAGGGAAAATAACAGCAAAATATGATAGTTCAAGAATCGGCCGCTATAAAAAGTCTTTATCGGTTTTGCTAAGTGACAATGAAACCATTGAACTTATAATAGAAGGAGAAATTGTTAAGAAGTAAGAGTTAGGGGTAAGTAGTGAGAAGTGAGAAGTGAAAGGTGAGAAGTGAGAAATAACTAGCCTACTAATTTATCAGGTTTTACGATGGCGGATTCTTTAATAAGCCTAAACATAACACCCTCTTTTAAAGCGTAATCTGAAGCTATCATTTTTTCGAGATTTAACCTGTGCTTTATATAACGGATCATAATTAATGCAACTGTTATCATTTCAATTCTAAATTCCGGAAGACCCGGAACGTATTTAAGTTCTTCCTGAGTAGAAGTAATAATTTTATGGTAAATCTCTTCGAAATGATGAAGGTCAATTATATGATGTACAAAGTGATCTGATTGAATATTCGATAGATAAATATCCATCTCCATACCGGAAACGGATTCAAATGACCCCGAAGCGCCAACGAGTGTTCTGATATGATATTTTATTGCTTTAGCCCAAACTTCATGTAATTCATTTTCAAGAAAATCTTCCAGCGCATGGATACTTTTCTTATCCATCGGATCATGGTATGAATACTTTTCTATGAGCCTGGCTGCCCCAATTTCATAGCTTTTTCTCCAAAAAATGCGCTTATCATCAGCAATGATAAACTCTACACTGCCCCCGCCAATATCCATGATTAAGTGGGGCTCATTGCCTAATGGAACTGCACTCTTTACACCCAAATATATGAGATCCGCCTCTTCAATACCACTAATTACCTTAATTGTATGCCCAATAATACTTTCTGCCTCATTGATAAAAGCTGCTGCATTTAATGCATTCCTCAAAACTGAAGTGCCATAAACTTCTACATTTGCAACCTGGTATCTGTCAAGTAGGCTTTTAAACTCTATCATTGCAGATATCCCTCTTGAGTAGGCATCTTCCTGGATGAGATGCTCTCCAAATGCTCCTTTTCCAAGTTTTACCGGAATTTGAAGCTTATCGAGCATTTTATACTTCTGCCCTTCCCATTCAAATATGAGTATATGGAACGTATTTGTCCCAACATCAATTATTGCAGCTCGATAAGGCATAAAATCTTTTAATTCCAGTATCAAAGTTAACGCATTTTTTATTCGAAACGTTGCTATTTGATATTATGAATTACAAATGCAATAATTTCAGACATGATTAAAGTAAAATCTGAAACCAGCTAAATGAACAAAATACAGAGATCAAACGTGTTATTAAAAAATTCGGAAACGTCTCTTGCCAATATCCATCAAAAAAACTTTAAAGGTTGCAACCATTAGCATAGGGTGCATTGTGCTATTATGTGGATTAGTAATTCTGGCTCTTGTCCTTAACTTCAAAAAGCCTGATATTCTGGCTACTGACAGCATCATCACTTTTACGGAGGATGGCAAAATATTGGGCAAAACAACCATTAAACTTAGCAATGATAATCACTTCAGCATAAAGATTGATTCGCTGCACTATACCATGAAAATATATGGCAAGACCTATCTAAGCGGCCAAAAAGACAGCCAATTAGTATTGGCAGCACATACATCAAGCAGTTTTACTTTGCCCTACATTGTTGAGGCAAAGGCAATGGATGAAGATTTTAAAAACCAAGACAGCGCAGTGAATCATTTTCTTATTGATTGTTATGTTTCAATTTGGGGAATTAAAAAACTGCACCTTGTAATTCCTGTTGCTAAAAAAATAGCATTTTTAAAACAACCTGTGTTAATTAGTGACCATAACTATGTGAGGGTGAATGATGCAGGTATTGCAAAAGTGAACCTGGTAGTAAATGTAGCAAATCCAAATAAATACATGGTTCAAATGGATTCTTTAGTGTATTCTCTGTTTATAGAAGGGCAGAAATACCTTGATGGCGAAAAACTTAAAAAAATTGAATTAGGCCCTTTGGATACTCAAAAAATTAACCTGCCTCTTAACTTCAATTTAAAGAAATTCATGAAAGATTTTAAAGGGAGAGACAGCGCCATCTTTAACTTTAATGTCGAAGTATTGATATCAACACCAGATATTAAACAAGAGCATATAGTTATACCCCTGCATAAAAAGGTTCCACTTATTACTGATATTAATATTGAGGTGAACCGGGTAAAAATAAAAAAACTTGGCCTTAATAATTGTGAACTAACGGCATATGTGAAAGCAGGCAACCCAAATCCTGTGGATTTAAAAGCGAACCATCTTCACTATATTGTGAAAGTGGAAGGTTTGCAATGGGCAGATGGCGTCTATGAAAAAACAATTTCACTTCCCAAAAAATCATCTGTTGACCTGGAATTTCCGATCCATCTCGACACTAAAAAAATTGCTAAAAGTGCAAATGATTACCTGAGTGGCGATAAAGTTCAGAACTATGAAATAGCGGCAGACTTTAATGTTAAAACACCCGATCCGACTCTCAAAAATATAAAAATGGATGTAAAGAATAATGGTATTCTGCATATTGGGAAGCTAATAGACAAAGCTAAAAAAAAGTAGGTTTTTCAGATTATTAACAATAGTATGCACATAAATTAAAATTTCATAATTTTGATTTAGAAACTATTTAATAAATAAAACCATGCCCCATTTTAAACATTTTATTCTTATCCTATTTGTAGCGCTTCTCCTTCCCTATGCCTTATTTGCTCAAAATTGGACAAAAGTGAGTTCTGGAGGTACATTTACAGCAGCTTTAAAATCTGACGGTACTATTTGGGCTACCGGATATAATCACTATGGCCAACTCGGACGAACTGATACCACTACACAACTTACATATAACCAGGTTGGCACAGATACAGATTGGTTTGATGTTGTATCAGGATCTTCACAATGTATCGCCTTAAAAAGGAACGGAAGTATATGGGGATGGGGTGCAAACCTTGCAGGGCAGTTAGGGCTTGGCGATAGCGTAAATAAATCTGCACCTCAACGCATTGGTACTGATAATGACTGGGTTCAAATTGCTTCAGGTACATTTGCCTCTTACGCCATAAAAAATGATGGCAGTATTTGGGCATGGGGTTGGAATTATTACGGCCAAATTGGAGATGGAACTACAATTGACAAGGCAGCGCCGGTTAAAATTGATGGGACACATAAATGGCTCAAAATCTGTGGTGGGGAGGGGTTTGCTGTCGCTTTACGATCTGATGGAAGCATTTGGAGCTGGGGTGAAAATGCTGAAGGTCAATTAGGAATAGGTTCGGCTTCCCATGCTTATACTCCAACCCAAATTGGAATTGGTACAGATTGGACTGATATTTCAGCCGGGCTAACATATTGCATGGCACTTAATAAAAATGGAACGATCTGGACATGGGGATATAATTTTAATGGCCAATTGGGGCAGGGGAATACCGCAACGTTAAATACGCCAAAACAAATGGGTGCAGCTACCAATTGGAAAAAAATATATGCCGGTTCTATATTCGCATTTGCAACAAAAACTGATGGAAGCCTTTATGGATGGGGATATGATGGTTATGATCAATTAGGGGATAATTCTACAACCGATGAAGTATCACCAAAACTATTAAATTCAGGTACAGATTGGATGATGCTCTCTCCTTCACGCGGCTACATTACAAATGGCACAGCTTATGGTTATTTTACAAATGGAATAAAAATTGATGCAAAGACAATTTGCGGTGCAGGACTTAATGAAATAGGACAACTTGGAAATGGATCAACTGCAACCGCAAAGCAATTTGATTGCACTATTCAATCATTGGGAATAGAGCAATATACCTTTGGTTTTGCGGAAAATATTTCCGTCTATCCAAATCCTACCTCAAATCATGTAAATATTTCTTTTCCATCAGACATAACAAATGATAAGAAAATAAAAATTACAGACTTGAGTGGGAAGATAATATATACTTGTGGTGAATCAAAAAACAGCCCATTAGTTCAACTTGACATATCAACCTATCCTAAAGGGATTTATATAGTGGAGGTTGTTTCAAAAAGTCAAGTTTATACTAATAAATTTGTCAAAAATTAATTAAACATACCATGTCTAATATAAAAAACGGAGGCTTACTTTTATTATTTTTTTGTTTTTCTTCAACTATATCATTTGCTCAGAAATGGACAAAAGTAAGTGCTGGCGCTTATTTTTCAGCTGCTTTACGCTCGGATGGCACTATTTGGGAAACGGGCCAAAATGTAAATGGCGTACTTGGGCAAGGTGATACAACGCATTTAAACTATTTTACCCAAGTTGAGGAAGATACGGATTGGACTGACATTGCTGCTGGTAATTGGCATATATTAGCACTTAAAAGCAATGGAAGCCTTTGGGCGTGGGGAGATAATATCAGAGGTCAGGTAGGTGTTGGCGACAGCACGAACCGCTACAGACCTCAACGTATTGGCACAGATAAGGATTGGGTTTATATTAGTGCTGGTTCAAGGACATCTTATGCCATAAAAAAAGATGGAAGCCTGTGGACCTGGGGATGGAACGTAAGCGGGCAAATTGGAGACGGTACCCAAATAGACCGTATATTACCTGTTAATATTGAAGCATCGCATAAATGGTTAAAAGTTGGAGGTGGATGGGCATTTACGCTTGCTTTGCGCGATGATGGAACTATTTGGGGCTGGGGCAGTAATGCGCATGGTCAACTTGGCTCTAATAACTTTTCCAATTTTCTTGTTCCGATACAAATAGGTTCTGACATTGATTGGTCTGATATTTCTGCAAACTGGAGTTTTTGCTTAGCATTAAAAAAGAATGCTACACTTTGGTCTTGGGGCAGAAATGTGAATGGCGAGCTGGGTTTGGGAATAGCATCTTCTGATACGTGTATTTTGCCTCACCAAGTAGGGCATGACAAGGATTGGGCTTTTATAGCTACAGGGTGTTCTTTTTCATTTGGCATTAAAAAAGATGCTACCTTATATGGTTGGGGTTCAGATATTAATGGTCAATTAGGAGACAATTCAACTAATGAAGAAAATGGACCTGAACAAATCGGGAATGATCATAATTGGATTATGGTTTCTGGTGCTCATACAAACTATAATGGCACAAATGTATTTGGCAATCATACCCTTGGAATAAAAGGAAATACAAATACATTATGTGTTACAGGAGATAATGGCAACGGCCAACTTGGAAACGGAACATTTGCCCCTGATCTGGCATTCGATTGCTCAATAACCACCTCAGGAATAAATCCTTATTCATTCGGAATAGAAAATAAGATTTCTGTTTATCCAAATCCTACCACGGATCATATAAATATTTCCTTTAGATCAGACGTAACAAATGATAGGAAAATAAAAATTACAGACTTGAGTGGGAAGATAATATATACTCGTAATGAATTAAATAATAGCCCATTAGTTCAACTTGATATATCAACCTATCCAAAAGGGATTTATATAATGGTGATTGTTTCAAATAACAACGTATTTACAAGTAAGATCGTGAAGGATTAAGAAGATTTAATCTTTTATGAATTTCTTATTTATCCCATCAATTGCAATGCTATAAATGCCAGGTGATAAATCATTTACGGGTATCTGTATCTTATTTGTGAAAGGTTGTATTTGTACATCCTTCACTATTTTTCCTGTAATGTCATAAACCTGGTATCTTACATTTCGCTTTTGAAAAGTTGATGATTCTAAAATAAGCTCGTCATTCACAGGATTTGGAAAAATAGAAAAACGAGGCAGATCATTCATTTTATCTATTCCCGTAAAGCTGCAAGGATTGGTATGATCACTTGTAATAAATGGTTCTGACCTTATCATTCCACCATCACCTACTGACACAAAAACGCTAAAAGAATCAGCACCACCCTTCGCTTCAATTGTCCTGCTAGTATCTCCGGTAGACCACAAGTATTTACTATACCCGAGTCCTGCATCCAGATAATATTTGCCGCTTAATAAAGAACAGGTTATCTGAGGTCTGTTGAGTTTCCACGGCAGCGAAAAATAATTAAAGGATCTGTAGCCGGTGAGAGAATCATCAAAAACTATTTCAAATACTTTCGTCTTCGCCTGATTAATGACATTAAAAAACTGGTTTGCCTTTAAAACAATACCATAATCAACAAGTGTATTACCATTTGAAAGCCTTTGTGCATTTCCAATAGCGAAACTATATACCTTAGGATCATTTACATAACTCCAAACTAGGGTTGCTGTATGCAATGTTTCATCAAGTTTATATTCTCTGGCAGTGGCGGGATGGAAGGGAATTCCTCCCCTACCGTTATCATACATCGTAATATTTCCATTTGTTATTCTACGAATATCGTGCTGGCCTAAAAATCCATTGGTATCGTTCACAAAACTAAACTGGTTTCTTTTACCACCCATTCGCCATATAATTGATCCATCTTTCCGATTAATTTTAGTTATCTCGTCAAACCACCTTACTGACAATAGAATGTTACTATCATTATCATACTCAAACGCATTAAAATGAGTCCAATCAACAAAAGTGGGACTATTCAAATAAAATGAATCCACATCATCAAAAGCAAAATGATCTTTGGCATGCCATTCAAAAACAATATTTTTATTTTTGTCCTGCTCTTGTATAACGCCAGATACAACAATTGCATTTTTACTACCTGGGCTATCTTTTTGATTAAAATAATGATAGGAACTCAAATCCATTTTTACATTCTCAGTACCCATCAACAAAAAGTGTCCATTAGGCAGTATCTGCATATCATGAAGGTCTGGCACTGCACCATTTTTACTATAAACGGAATCAACAACTTTAAAACTACTATCCATCAAATAGTATTTGCCTTTATAATTGTATGACATCAATCCATTCGGCCAAACTTTGAAATCGTTGGTACTTGCGCCGATCTTAAAACTTTTAAAATAAATCACTTTCCCTTTATTGTCCAAAATCATATGGGTTGGGCCAACTGGCTTTCCATATATTCCATTTATGGGACACAAGTAATAGAACCCTTTAGATTCAGAATCCAAAGCTGTTATTTTATAAGTAGGATAGTTCTGCGCAGAGACATACTGGTTACCAATTATTATAAATATGATCAAGGTCCAAATTCTACGCATTGTATAAAACATTTTATCTTTTAATAAATAACTCAACCGATTATTCTTTTATGAACTTCTTCCAAATTCCATCGAAATTAAGCATATATATTCCATTCTTCAAATCATTGACAGATATAGAAATTCGTTGCTCAAGAGGCTGATCAACTGATGCCTTTACCTTATTGCCAAGCATGTCAAAAATTTCATAACTATAATTTCGGATTGTAAAATCATCAGTTAAAATAATCAATTCATCATGAATGGGGTTTGGATAAATTGAAAATGATTGGCTATTAACCCGCTCTTTTATAGATGTGAAACTACATGGATTTGTATGACTGCTTGTTATAAAAGGCAGCGAACTTATAAATCCACCTTTACCTATCGGGACAAATACACTAAAAGTATCTTCTCCATTTACCTGGATAGTTTGAGTTGTATCTCCATTGCTCCAAAGATATTTTGCGTGACCTGCACCTGCGTCTAAATAATATTTTCCTCCTGATAACGAGCAAGTTATTTGTGGCCTATTGAGTTTCCAGGGTAATGTAAAGTAATTAAAGCCTCTATACGAAAGTAACGAATCATTTGATGTTATCTCAAATACTTTAGAGCCGGCAGTATTCACAACACTAAAAATAATATTAGATTTAATATAATCTCCATAATCGACAAGTGTATTGCCATTGGATAACCTTTGCACATTCCCGAGTCCTGTACTATATAGAGTTGAATCCTGGATATATTTCCATGCGAGCGTTGCCGTATGATTCACTTCATCAAGTACGTATTCTTTTGCGGTGGAAGCATGGAATGGTCCTTCTACCCTACCATTATCATATAAAGTAATATTTCCGTTATTTATTCTTCTAATGTCATGTTGTCCAAAAAACATTATTGAATCATTTGTAAATTTAAACTGGTTTCTTTTTCCCCCTAGTCTCCAGATGATTGAACTATCTTTTCTGTTAATCTTTGTTATTTCATTAAAATGCCGCACTGATAGCAAAATATTACCATCCTTATCCAAAGCTATAGCATTCATATGATTCCAATCCACATTGTCAGGACTACTTAAAAAAAACGGATCAACATCCGCGAAAGAATAATAATTTTTACAATGCCATTCGAAAACTACATTTTTGTTTTCGTCAAGTTCCTGGATAACCCCGCATTTTACTGACGCATTTTTAGAACCGTAAGTAGTACCCTTATTAAAATATTTATAGGCACTTAAGTCCATTTTTACAAGTTCAGATCCTATAAATAAATAGTGACCGTTTGGCAATATCTGAAAATCATGGGTATCAATCGTTACTCCATTTTTTGGTAGTATAGAATCAATAATATTAAAATTACTATCCATCCTATAAAATTGTGCGTGATAATTATAGGTGATATCCCCATTCTGCTGGATCTTAAAATCACTCGTATTGACTATGAGGGGTATTGGTTTATAATACACAACTTTTCCTGTACTATCCAGTATCATTTGAGTTGGGGCAATATTACCGGCAGGCAATTGGATGGGGCACAAAAAATAATAGCCTCTAGATTCATTGCTTAGTGCAGTCACTTTATAACCAGGGAATTTTTGCGCAAACGCGAATTCACTAACCAAACTAAAAAGCGCGAAAAGAAAAAAAAATCTGCCAAACATAATAATCGTGATACAGGGTTTCAATTTATGAATGATTTACGGTTTTTTATGAAGTCAGAAGAAAATATTTGTGAAATATTTGGTTTATATTATAAACTACTTTATATTTGTGCCTAATTTATAAACCATAAAAACAATCTATATGGATTCTATATCAAACATAAAACTAATTGAAGAAATGCTTTACACAGCGAAGAAAGAAGTGCGAGATAATGGCGCTTATTTTATGTTATGGGGATGGCTCGTATTTATTGCTGCTATAGGCGAAGCTATAATTGGATATATGCATCTTGAAAAAATTGTAATTCCAATTTCGTCATCCATAAATTTACAGGTTGGTGGCATTATGTGGCTCATTTTGATGCCGCTCGGTGGTATTATTTCCATAATTATTTCAAGAAAACAGCAAAAAGAAGATAAGGTTCGAACATGGTTTGACGATGTAATGAAATATCTTTGGATTGCATTTGGAGTTGTACTTGGCATTACTTTATTTATGATGGGATATGTAAATGTAAATCTATTTCCTATTGTAATTTCACTTTATGGGCTTGGTTTGTTTATAACAGGTGGTATGTTAAAATTTAAACCGCTGATATTTGGAGGAATTTCATGCTGGATTTTGGCAATATTCTCAATATTCGTAAGCAATGTTTATGTAAACCTGATCTTGGCATTAGCGGTATTAATCGGTTACATAATTCCCGGTCACTTACTCAATAAACAATGGAAAGAAAATGTATAAACCACTCGACCCAATACTCCATTCGCAGCTTCGACTTGCTATTATGTCTTTACTTGTAGGTCTCAATGAGGCTGAGTTTGGTTATCTCAAAGAAAAAACGGATGCCACAGCAGGCAATCTAAGCGTACAAATAGATAAGCTAAAACAAGCAGGATATATAAAGGTAAAAAAGAAATTTCGAAACAATTATCCTCTTACCATTTGCAGTATTACACTAAAGGGTACCGAAGCATTTGAACAATATATATACGATTTAAAATCCTACCTGGAGCCAAAAAAAAATGTAGGCTAACCAAAGATTGAGTTCTGTAAAGATTACAATTAACAATTTTGGATTCCAAAACATGGGAATTATGTAATTCATTCCAAAAATTATGTAATAGCTGAAAGGATATCATTGCACACCTTTGTGATGATATAAATTACACCCTTATGAAAAAGCTATTATTGTTTTCCGCATTCCTGATGTTTACGTTTTTTCTTTCAGTGATGAATACTTCTTCTCAAATTCATCTTCGAGCGGTTGGGACAATAAATTATGAGGCAAGCAATAATTATAATGGGAACCTGGCTGAAAGTTCTTCATTAAAAGCGGAGAAGCAACCCGATAGGTATTTTTCTATTGATCCTCTTCGATAAATTCCATAAAAGTAATTTAGCCTTTCTGCTCAAATAAATCCGTAACATTTATGTTGCCCGATTGTATATAACTACGGTTATTCTCAATTGAAATTATGATTAAAGTTAAAAATGAAGGTATTGTTTTGGGCAAAACCCAAACAGTGTTTGAAGAAGATGGCGTATTAAACCCCGCCGTCATTCAGGACGGCAATATTGTACACATGTTCTACAGGGCTGTAAGAAAAGGTAATTATTCAAGTATTGGTTACTGTAAGTTGAATGGGCCATTGACGGTTGAACATAGAAATGATTCACCTTTAATTTATCCCCAGCATGACTATGAAAGTTACGGTGTAGAAGACCCTCGAATTACTAAAATTGACGGGTTATACTACCTTACCTATACTGGTTATGATGGCCTAAACGCGTTAGGGGCATTGGCAACTTCAACTGATCTTGTGCATTTTGAAAAAAAAGGTGTAATTACACCAGTTATAAATTTTGCCAGGTTCAAGTACCTGGCAGAAAGCAAAGAATTGCTTAATGAGAAATATGTCCGGTTCAATGAGCGTGAACACGTAGATAAAATTGATGGGAAACCACTTTTTCTTTGGGATAAAGACCTGGCCTTTTTCCCAAGGCGAATAAATGGTAAGCTTACTTTTTTGCACCGGATAAGACCGGATATACAAATAGCTGCTGTGAATGAGCTAAGTGATCTTACGGGTACCTACTGGGAGGACTATTTTATTCATTTGGAAAGTAATATAGCCCTGACCCCAAAATTTGAACATGAAGCGAGCTATATCGGGGGCGGTTGCCCGCCTATAGAAACAGAAATCGGCTGGCTGATTATTTATCATGGGGTGCAGGACACCCCTAAAGGATACGTGTATTCAGCTTGCGTTGCTCTATTGGACCTCGAAAACCCTTGCAAAGAAATAGCCCGCCTACCCTATGCACTGTTTTCCCCTGAATTTGAATGGGAATTAATAGGCTACGTCAACAATGTTTGCTTCCCAACCGGGACTTCATTATTCGGTGATACACTGTATATTTATTATGGCGCAGCAGATGAACAAATAGCATGTGCATCAATAAAACTAAACGATTTATTACAAGAATTAATTATTTATAAAACCAATTAAAATTATGTCTGATTCTTTTATATCAACCACACCCGAAATTCTGTTTATTACCTCTTATCCTCCGAGGGAATGTGGAATTGCTACCTATTCCCAGGATTTAATAAAAGCGATTAACAGCAAATTTGAAAATTCGTTTGTAACAGTTGTTTGTGCCTTAGAATCAGGAAGAGGAAATTATGTTTATAATAAAGATGTAAAATATGTAATTGACACTTCTGATTATGATTCTTTTGTAAAAGCCGCATCTGAAATTAATAAGAATGAGAATATATGCATGATCATGCTTCAACATGAGTTTGGTTTTTTTAAGAATATATATGAAAATGAATTTTTGCATTTTTTGTCATTACTCACGAAACCTGTTATAATTAGTTTTCATACAGTTTTGCCTAATCCTTCTAAGGAGCTGTACCTTAGAGTGAAACGAATTATTGAGGTGTGCGAATTCACAGTAGTAATGACTCAAAATTCTGCTGAAATATTAATAAGAGATTATGATGCCCCAATTCACAAAATTGAAATTATACCTCATGGCATACATCTTGTACCACATTTGGATAAGAATGGTTTAAAAGAAAAATATGGACTTAAAGGACGAAAAATCCTTTCCACATTTGGATTGATAAGTTCCGGTAAAAGTTTTGAAACAACCATTGAAGCATTACCTGCCATCGTAAAATTAAACCCCGAAGTTCTTTTTCTTATCATAGGCAAAACACATCCTGAAATACTTAAAACCGATGGTGAAAAATACCGCGAATCATTGGTAGATAAAGTTAATGAACTGGAACTTCAAAATAATGTGCAATTCATTAATCAATATCTGCCCTTAAAGGAACTATTGGATTATCTTCAACTATCTGATATATATCTGTTTACTTCAAAAGATCCACATCAAGCAGTAAGTGGCACATTTTCTTATGCATTAAGCTGTTGTTGTCCTGTTATTTCAACTCCAATACCGCAGGCAAAGGAAATATTAAAAGATGATGCCGGTATAATTGTAGATTTTCAAAGTTCAAAACAACTATCAGATGCGGTTAACCTATTATTAGGCGATGACGATTTAATGAGAAATTTAAGCAATAATGGTCTTCAAAGAATAATACCTGCAGCATGGGAAAATGTTTCTATAAAATATGGCGAATTATTTAGTAAAATACATGAAGCTAAAATAGTTGCAAAATATAAAAAACCGATAGTAATTTTAAATCATGTAAAACAGCTTACATCACATTTCGGCATTATCCAGTTTTCAAAAATAAACCAGCCCGATTTTTCTTCCGGTTATACTTTAGATGATAACGCGAGAGCTATGGTAGCCATGTGTAAGCATTATGAACTTACAGGTAATAATGCTGATATATATTATATAAAAACATACCTTCATTTTATCAGGTATTGCCAGCAGCCATCAGGCAATTTTTTAAACTATGTAGATGAGAATAAAAATTTCACCGAACAAAACTATTCGACCAATCTTGAAGATAGCAATGGACGTGCAATATGGGCTTTAGGATACTTACTCTCCATTGAAAAAATCATTCCTGAATTTTTATTGACTTCTGCAAAAACTATCCTTTATAAATCCCTGCCTGAAGCTGTCAAAATGCATTCTACAAGAGCTATGGCTTTTACAATAAAAGGTTTATGCTATAATAATATTCAAAATCAGTATCCAGAAAGTTCATCGGTTATTAAAATACTTGCCAATCGATTGGTAAACATGTACAACCATGAAAGTTCTCAAGAATGGGAATGGTTTGAAAGTTATCTAACTTACGGGAATAGTATTCTGCCTGAAGCTCTATTGTCTGCTTATGTCGCGACCTGCAATCCAATTTATAGAGATATCGCGCAAAAATCTTTTGATTTTTTACTTTCTAAAACTTTTAAAGGAAAAAGTATAAAACCTATATCAAACAAAAATTGGCTTCAAAAGGGTGGTGAACATGGTGGATTTGGAGAACAGCCAATTGACGTGGCCTATACTATTTTAGCTCTTGATAAATTTTATAAGGTATTTAAAGACCCTGTATATTTAAATAAGATGGATATCGCGTTTAATTGGTTTTTAGGAAATAATCATTTAGGTCAAATTATATATAACCCTTGCACTGGTGGATGCTTTGACGGTTTGGAAGAATTCCAGGTTAACCTAAACCAGGGAGCAGAATCTACAGTTAGCTACCTGATGGCACGGCTGACTATTGAAAAATACATACCAAAAAAGCAAAAACCAAGACATGTGCCTGCCCACAGGACCAGTTTTCCGCATACTATGAAATGGATGCCGACTTATTCTTCAAAACCAATAATGGCGAGATGAGAAGGGGAAGAGTAAGTGGTAAGTAGTGAGAAGTAAGTGGTAAATGGTATGTGGCAAATGGTCTAAATACATGTGAATTATGTAACTCATTTCGACAATAGTGTAATATTGAAGTAAACTTTTGGCATCAACTTTGTATTTGTTAAAAAAAACAAGCCATTATGAAGAAGCTAATTTTGTTTACCGCGTTCCTTTCCCTTACTTTTTTCCTTTCTTTGATCAATGTATCAACAGAAAGCAATTCAAAGCCTGTCTGCAAATTCAAGGAACAAAAGATGCAGTATAATTTGAAATTGTCTAAAACTGCATCTGCAAATATGAAGTACCAGGCAGCAGCAATTTTTTAATTATTTCATTGAATTATAATGGTAATACATCCTCTTATAAAATCAATCCTCAATAATTATTTGCTTCTTCGTATATGATTTAAGCATTATATTCGTTTCATCAAAAATCCTTTATGAAACGATTCCTTTCAATTCTTATATTTTTCTTTACTTTTATAGCCTTCGCGTCTTCGCAAAAATATACCATAAGTGGTATTAGCAAATAGTTTAGGAGAAAAAACGTGATTCCACCTTGCTGTAGCGCTTTTATTTCCCCATGAAATACCCACTCCTGTGGTATCACCCGGATTGGAAAATTTTGTAGAAATAACATCACTACCAAGATATCCGCTAAGATAAACCCGATCTTTATCAGATATATTCCAGTTTAATTTTGCATTGATATCATAAAAATAATAAGCCGCATCCGTACCCGTTGGTAGAAATGGTTTTATCAAAAAATCAAGATAAGTTCTTCTGGCTGAAACCATAAAGGATGCTTTTTCTTTTACAATTGGACCTTCAAAAGTGAGCCGAGAAGATATAAGTCCGATTCCACCTTCACCATGATAGGTTTGGTCATTCCCATCCTTCATTGATACATCTATGATTGATGATAAACGACCACCATATTGGGCTGGAAATCCACCTTTATATAACTCTACTGACTTGATTGCATCTCCATTAAAAATGCTAAAAAAACCGGCAAGGTGAAAT
>Ga0207018_1033_pt1 | contig 24645 bp, 19 predicted proteins | sample Alteio_BWMinCont_52_FD_153476 | JGI IMG/M metagenome (GOLD analysis project Ga0207018, IMG submission 153476) | Enriched cells from forest soil in Barre Woods Harvard Forest LTER site, Petersham, Massachusetts, United States -... | ecosystem: Environmental > Terrestrial > Soil > Temperate forest >...
TCTTGGAGGCGCGATATTTATTCATGCGGATAGTGTAAGCCATGGAACTGTGATCCTGCAAGATGGAGTGTCTTTCAATAGCAACACGACAGTTGCGGGGACGGGAGGGGCAGCAGCTAGCGGTGGAGTGGCAGGAGGAAATGGGCAAGCCTTAGGCGTCGATATTTTCATGTTGTCCAGTTCTCAACTGACTTTTGATATTGCCTCTACCCTATCCATTGCTTCAAATATTGTAAGCGATAGTGGTCTTAATGGAGGGAGTACATCGTTAAATGGAGTGACAAAAATAGGCGTTGGTACAGTTACTTTGGGGGGCACGAATACATATACCGGCACAACCACAATTAGTTCCGGAAGTATAAATATTCAAAATGGCTCGGCATTATCAACGGGTTCTGTATCTGTAGCAAGCGGAGGTCAATTACAAATCCAAGGTGGGATCACAACTTCTGCCAATGCACTCACATTGAATGGAATCGGCGGAGATAGCGCAGGAGCGCTTCTGAACATATCAGGAAGCAATACGTATAGTGGAGCTATTACACTGGGCAGTGCTGTTACCATTGGATCGAGCGCAGGTACACTCACTTTGAATGCAATTGGTGGCACACAGAATATAACCTTTGCAGGAGCTGGCAATACAACTGTTGGTGGCATCATTGGCATTTCGTCTGGAACGCTTACTAAAAATGGAAGCGGAACACTCACTTTATCTGGAGCGAATACCTATACGGGCGGAACGACGATTAGTGCGGGGACTTTAAGTACGAATATCGCATCTTTAGGAAGTGGAACAGCTGCTATTGGTGCTGCTGGAACGCTTCAAGGGACCGGGATATTTACACTAAGCAATGCCGTAACAGTAGCCGCTGGAAGCACAGTGGATGTGACTAGCGCAAATAACATGACCCTTAGTGGAGTGGTTTCCGGTGTTGGTGGGTCTTTGACAAAAACCAATGCGGGTACTTTGACGCTTACGAATGCTGGTAATACATATGATGGTGGCACAACCATCACTACAGGCACACTGGCTCTTTCTGGCAGTGGTTCGCTGGCTGCGACGGGCGCTGTAGCGGTCAACGGCACTTCAATTTTCGATATCAGCCAAGTCACATCAGGGACGACGATCGGAAATTTAAGTGGAACTGCATTTGTGAGTTTAGGGGCTAAAACATTGACATTGGGGAGTGCCAGTTCTTCTACCTATGCCGGAGTGATTCAAGATGGGGGCATTGGGGGAGGAACTCTAGGATCTATCGTGAAAGTTGGCGGTGGCATTCTAACGCTGTCAGGCACAAATACCTATACTGGGACCACAACTATTTCAGCCGGTGCCATTAGTATTGCCACTGCTGCACCTCTTTCAGCGACTGGCGCGATCTCGATCGGTGCTGCTGGAACACTCCAAGGAACAGGGACATTTAGTTTAGCCAATGCCATAAGTCTCGGGGCTGGAAGTTCAGTCGATATAACCGGCGCGAATAACATGACCCTCAGCGGAGTGGTTTCAGGCGTTGGAGGATCACTTGCGAAGACTAGCAGTGGCATCCTGACGCTTACGAATGCTGGGAATACATATAGCGGTGGAACGACGATTACAGGCGGTATTGTTAGCATTGGCGCTGCGGCGCCGATTAGCAGCGGTGCGATTTCGATCGGCGCTGTCGGAACGCTGCAAGGAACAGGGACCTTTACGTTAGCCAATTTAGTAAGTCTTGGGGCTGGAAGTACAGTCGATGTAACCGGCGCGAATAACATGACACTTAGTGCGATTATTTCTGGCGTAGGCGGTTCTTTGACCAAGATAAGCACGGGCACTTTAACACTATCGAATGGAAGCAATTCTTATAGTGGCGGCACGACGATTACAGGGGGCACTGTAAGTACGAATGTAGCAGCGCTTGGAAGCGGGACAGCTTCTATTGGTGCTGCCGGAACGCTGCAAGGGACCGGGATATTTACAGTAACCAATGCCGTAACTGTAGCCGCCGGAAGTACAGTGGATGTTACTACCGCAAACAACATGACCCTCAGTGGGGTTGTTTCAGGTGTAGGTGGATCTATATCCAAGATAAGCGCGGGCATATTGACGCTTGCCAATGCGGGCAATACATATAGTGGCGGCACAACGATTACAGGGGGCACTGTAAGTACGAATGTAGCAGCGCTTGGAAGCGGAACAGCTTCTATTGGTACTGCGGGGACGTTGCAAGGGACCGGCATCTTTACACTAACGAATGCTGTAACGGTCGCCGCGGGAAGTACAATGGATGTTACCACCGCAAATAACATGACCCTTAGTGGGGCAGTTTCAGGTGTTGGTGGATCTATTGCAAAGACAAGCACGGGCACTTTAACGCTTACGAATGCAAGCAATTCTTATAGTGGCGGTACGACGATTACAGGAGGCATTGTAAGTACAAATGTTGCAGGAGCTCTTGGAAGCGGTACGGCTTTTATTGGTGCTGCCGGAACGTTGCAAGGGACTGGCATCTTTACACTAACCAATGCCGTAACGGTAGCCGCGGGAAGTACCGCGGATGTTACTAGCGCAAATAACATGACTCTTAGTGGCGTGGTTTCAGGTGTTGGTGGATCAATTGCCAAGACAAGCGCTGGCATATTGACGCTCTCGAACAGTGCGAATACGTATAGTGGCGGCACAACGATTACAGGGGGCGCTGTAAGCACGAACGTGGCAGGAGCTCTTGGAAGTGGTACGGCATCTATTGGTGCTGCCGGAACGTTGCAAGGGACCGGCATCTTTACACTAACCAATGCCGTAACGGTAGCCGCAGGAAGTACAGTAGACGTTACTAGCGCAAACAACATGACTCTTAGTGGCGTGATTGCAGGTGTTGGTGGATCAATTGCCAAGATAAGCGCTGGCATATTGACGCTTTCGAATAGTGCGAATACATATAGTGGCGGCACAACGATTACAGGGGGCACTGTAAGCACGAACGTGGCAGGAGCTCTTGGAAGTGGTACGGCATCTATCGGTGCTGCAGGAATCCTGCAAGGGACCGGCATCTTTACACTAACGAACGCCATAACTGTAGTCGCAGGAAGTACCGTAGATGTTACTAGCGCAAATAACATGACTCTTAGTGGCGTGGTTTCGGGCGCTGGCGGATCTTTAACAAAGACAAACTCGGGCGTATTAACCCTTTCCAACGCAGCCAACAGCTATACGGGTGCAACAACCGTCAATGATGGCACATTAGCTCTTTTAGGAAGCGGGGCTCTGACTTCATCGAGCGGTGTGACGCTCAACAACACTTCGACGTTTGATATTAGTCAAACGACAACAGGTGCTGTAATTGAGAATTTAACCGGCGCTGGTACAACATTTGTGAGTTTAGGTTCGAAAATTTTGACGTTGGGAAGTCCTACAGCTTCCTCTTACTCAGGTGTCATTCAAGATGGCGGTATAGGTGGAGGAACCGCTGGACAGATCATCAAACAAAATGGGGGAACACTCACATTATTAGGATCGAATACCTATACGGGCGGAACGACGGTTAGTGCAGGGATCTTGCAAGCCGGCAATAACGCAGCTCTAGGTGGAGTCTCAATCCCTGGCACTATCGTTGATAACAATGCCTCTTTGCAGTTGATGAATGGGATCGTCATACCAGTTACGGAGCCTCTCGGAATTACTGGACCGGGACTCGGCGGAATTGGAGCTCTTACACAGGCATCTGGAGCTTCCTCTACTTATGCGGGACCCATTACTTTGGATGCTAATGCATCGATCGGTACCAATGGAGCTGGAACGCTCACCTTAAGTGGCGGCATTGACAAAAATGGCACGACGTTAACCCTCACAGGAGGAGGAACGATCAATATCACTGGGCCTATTACAGGATCTAGCCCCTCTTCCGATTTGGATGTCGATGGAGTGACGGTGAATTTAAATGCGGCCAATACCTACGTAGGCCCAACCTCTATTATCGACGAGGGCGTGATTAATGCGAACGTTGCCAATGCTCTGCCTACACTGATTGCGCGTACGACAATGTCCATCGATCTCTCTGGAACCGGCAATTCATCTCTCGTTTTAGGGGCAAGTCAAGCCATCCAATCTCTGGCAGGTGCAGCCAGTGCGCAAGTCGACCTCAATGCCAATACGCTCACGATCGGAACGGCAGCGGGGACTACTACTTTTGCTGGCACCATTTCTGGTTCCGGAGGCGCTATTGTCAAAGACAATAACAGCACACAAATTCTGAGTGGGACGAGCTCTTATAGTGGCGGCACGCTTGTCAGCGCAGGAACTCTTCAAGGCAATACAGCGAGTCTTCAAGGGGCTATTACGAATAATGCATCCGTTGTGTTTGATCAAGCAATCGATGGAACCTATGCTGGCAATATGAACGGTTCTGGCGGAAGTTTGACAAAGACTAATGGAGGTAAACTGAACTTAACGGGAACTAGTACTTATGGAGGATCTACCAATATCCTGGCAGGCAATTTGGCGGTCAATGGATCCATCACAACAAGTACTCTTACCGTTTCTTCGGGAGCGATGTTAAGCGGAAATGGCCACATAATGGGGAATGTCCTCAATTTTGGAACAGTTTCTCCTGGAAATTCTATCGGACTTTTGTCAATTACAGGAAATTATGTGCAAGAGGCAGGATCGACGCTTCTGATTGAAGTAAGTCCCACTGCCGCAGATCGTTTGAGCATTACAGGTACTGCGACCATTGACCCTAGCGCGACGTTAGGTATTTTCCCTTCTCCTGGATCTTATCTTTCTACGACACACTATATCGTATTATCCTCGTCGGGATTAACGGGAACATTTACCTCGACTCCCAATAATATGCCGACTCTTCAATTTCAAGTCGCGTACGATAATCAGAACGTCTATCTCAACATCAATGTGACGGCTTTTGCCCCCGTCGTAGCAGGCGGGAATGTCAGGAAGGTAGCTGAGTATCTCGATACTCTTTCTCCAGTGATGGGAACAGATTTGGGCCATGTGTTCGGTGTATTGCGATTTTTGGATATGGCTGAGCTGAATCAAGCTTTAGCGCAACTTCAACCTGCACCGTATAAGAATCTGATCTACGCGCAAGAAGAGAATGTTTTCAGCGTTGCCCGAGGCCTAAGAGATCACTTAAATGGTCAAATAAATACGAACTGTCGAAGAAATAGTCTTCATAACAACCGATTTGAATTGTGGACGTCAGTGTTTGGCGATTGGGCGCAAATGAATAATAGGTCTTCCAAATACGGCCCTGCCAATGTTTCTTTGGGCTATCATGCGAAGGGAGGCGGGACTTTGCTTGGGGCTGATTATACATTCAACAATCAGTGTGCTTTGGGAGTGATGGGCGCTTACTCTTATAGCGATGTCCATGTGCAGCAATCGCGAGCAAAAGGGCATATCGACAGCTATTATGGAGCTGTATATGCGTTGCTTTGCAATCGTTGGGCTTTCCTCGATCTAGCTTGGATAGGGGGCTATAATCACTTTGATGCCTCTCGCAAAATCAAATTTGGTGCGCCAAGTCTTACCCCTATTGATCGCCATGCTCATACGAAACATGGAGGATGGAATGTCGATCTACATCTCGATGGAGGATTCATCATCGATCCGTGGCAAGTGATGGAGATTCGTCCGTTTTTTGCTCTAGATGGTTTGATGGTTCATGAAAATTCCTTCCAAGAAAAAGGGGCACAAAGTTTGAATCTCCATGTGGACAAAAGCAACAATCGGATGCTTCGCAGTGAAGCCGGGATTAATTTGTCCAAATGTCTACGTACAAGACATGGAAAATGGATCCCAGAAGTTGGAGCTAGTGTCGTATGGGAAACATTTGGTTCTGGTGACACGTATCGATCTAATTTAGTTGGAGAGCCTGGCTCTTTTGTCGTCAAAAACCCGAACCCTAATCGCACTCTTTTTTCCCCAGGCGCTGGACTCAGAGGGGTCTTCTACCAGGATAGAGGCAGCATCTCGTTTGACTACAACGGAGAATTTGGATCCCACTATCATAACCAAGTTGGGAAGGTTGAGTTTTCGTGGATGTTCTGAATCTTCAAAAATGCTATCCTCTTTTTTTAAAAAACAGAGGGAATCATGATTCGTTGGACCTGGAGCGCAATACTGATGGGAAGCTGCTTATTTGGAGGCGAAACTGATGCGGCTAAAACATCTCGGTTTTTAGAAATCGTTGCTATGGCGGAACTTGGCGGGTGGGATAACGCGGCCAGCCAGCTTTCGGTGGAATTCCCCGAATGGATGGAAAACAAGAGCGTTCCAGGCATCCTCGCTTCCATTTCTCCGGAAATTATTGCCGGGGATCGGATGGACCTCGTGGCGCTTCTGCAGAGGGCGATTGCCAATTGCTCTGAACTGAGTGGGCAAAAGACCTTTCCTTTTATCTACGAATATAAAAATTACCAAGCGCCTTTATTTTTTATTCCTAAAACGGATGTGATCCTCGATGTTCGAACCGATCGGGTTGTCGTGACATCCACTCTCGCGATTTCGCGCAATAGTACATCCAATACTCTAGCTTTGCATGGGAAAGGACACATCGTCCAATCGGTTTCATTGAACGGTACGGCTCTTGTGCGCGATCAGTATCGAGTAACTCCCAACGAATTGATTGTGCTGAATATCCCTGAAGATAAGACGTTTCAAATCGAGATTGTGAGTGAAATCGACCCCTATCACAACACGACGCTTCAAGGCCTTTATCAAACAGGATCTTTTTTAATCACCCAATGCGAATCGGAGTCGGCGCGGCAGATCTTTTACACGCTCGATCGCCCCGATGTGCTTAGTCGCATCACGACGACGCTGATTGCAGATGCCGTGCGTTATCCAGTGCGAATTTCGAATGGAAATTTGGTGGAGGAAGTAGCGCTGTCAGAGGGACGCAAAAAGATTGTGTGGGATGATCCGATCCCTAAGCCAAGCTACTTATTTGCCTGCGTATTGGGCGATTTTGGGAAGATTTCTGATACGTATACGACGCGAAGCGGGAAAAAAGTGGATTTAGAGGTTTTTGTAGAGAAAAACAAAACGTCTGATGCTGTGTATTCTCTCGAGATGCTGAAAAGAGCGATGGAGTTCGATGAGAAGTTTTTCGATCGAGAGTACGATCTTCATTCGCTCAAGATGGTGGCTGTTCCCGGATTCAATGCGGGAGCCATGGAAAACAAGGGGCTCATGATCTTTAATGAGCGCTATTTGCTAGGCAGCCAACAATCGGCAACGGATGCCGATTTTCGAGCGATTGCGTCGGTTGTGGCTCATGAATATTTCCATAACTGGAGTGGGAACCGCGTCACCATCCGCAATTGGTTTGAATTGGCCTTGAAAGAAGCCTTTACCGATTTCCGAGCCATGCTATTTGACGAATGGGTCTTTGGAAAAGCGTTTATTCGCCCGAAAGATGTGATGGATCTCCGTGATCGGCAATTTCCCGAAGAGAGCTCCGAGCTGGGCCATCCGATCATGGTAGAATCGTACGTTTCGCCGTTAGAGATTTACGATGCGACAACGTACGTGAAAGGAAGAGAGGTATTTCGCACTCTCCGGACTTATCTCGACATGCTCGTCCCTGACGGGTTTCGCAAGGCACAGAACCTCTATTTTGCACGGTATGACGGGCAGGCTGTGACGTTTCGCGAGCTCCTAAGTGCCGCGAATGAAATCCTCACGGAAGCGGTCAAGCCCGACCTGTCCCAATTTGAGCGGTGGTTCGATCAGCAGGGAACGCCTCGCATTACTGGCACGCTCCAGTTCGATGAAGAAGCTGGGCAGCTCACTATTTTGCTCGAGCAATCATGTCCTCATCCAATCACGGGAAAGGAACAACAGCCGTTTTTGATTCCTTTTACCTATGAACTGCTCGATTCTAGAGGAAAGATCGCTGTCCCCAAACAAACCCTGATTTTAAAGGACAAAACGCAACGAATTCAAATCGCAGCTGATGAAAAACTGATTCCGATCTTCCTTCATGACTACAGTGCGCCGGTCATTTTGGACTATCCGTATACGTTCGATGAATTGGCTGTTTTGATGCAGCATTCTACCGATCCCTTCACAGCTTGGGAAGCGGGACAGAATTTTTCCTTGCGGGCGATGCAAGAAACCAGTGATTCTAACTCACCTTACGCAAATTGTAGCCCACTGGGCACGCGTGAAAGCTCCCGCGGTTGCACGATCGGAAGTGAGTCCATATTGAATAATATGGACCCACTTCCGATCGTGCAACCCCGGGGCTTTGACGCATGCCCAGTGGGCTACAATTTGCGTAAGGTGAGTTCTAAGGCCGCAGAAGAAATACGAGTCGCTTTAGAGGGGGATAGGCTCTCTCCACTTGCGAAAGCTGCATTACTCTCCTTCCCAACGCTACGCACCATGTCTGAGCGATGGGGAGTGTTTGATTTCCCTGCGCTGCAAGGATTGCGGGAACAGTTTTTATCGGATGTTGCTACCTCTTGTAAGGACGCATTGAAGACGCTTCTTGCGCAATATCCAGAGCCCGCTCAGTATGCGCCGACTACGGAGCAGATGGAAATTCGGGAACTGCGCAGCGCTTGCCTCTTCCTGTTAGCTCGGATCGATGCGTCGGTTTTGTCTCAGGTGTATCAAAATTATTTGCATGCCGATAATTTTGATACTTCGCTGCAGTCTCTTCGCATCCTAGCCTCACGAGGCGGTACGTTTAAAAAGAAGGCGCTCGCTTCTTATCATACTCGCTGGAAAGGGGATACGGCGGCTATCTGCTATTGGCTATCTGTCCAAGCTCGTGCTCCAGAATGTACTGTGAATGATGTAAAACGGTTGATGAAAGCAGAGGGGTTCGATCCGAAAAATCCTAACCATATCCGATCATCAGTCTCTGCCTTTGCGCAAAATCTTTCTCGTTTTCACGATCCCAAAGGAGAAGGCTATCGGTTTGTGGTTGACCAGATCATTGCGATTGCACAGTACAATCCGATGTTGAGTTTTGGGTTGGCAAAGCTAGCCTTTCTCGATTTCGATCATCTGCCCGAAGCGCAAAAACGGCTTTTAGCGGCGGAAAGCAAGAGGCTTATGTCGGCCGATCTGCCGCCAGAGGTGTATGAATTGCTGAACCGCGTGGCGAATGTGAGTTTATAGGGCTAGTCGGTCAATAGTTCGCTGGCTAAATCTTTGGCTAACTTCCCATCGACTGTATTATTCAGCTTCATGATCGCTTTCATGACGAGGCCTAAATCTTTTTTGGTTTTGGCTCCCGATTCTGCTATGGCCAAGATCACAATTTTTTTTGTCTCTTCTGGAGACAGTGCTTTGGGCAAGAATTCTTGGACGATGACTATTTCGCTTTTTAGTTGCGCAACAGTTTCCGGACGATTTGCTCGCTCGGCATCGCTGATCGCTTCTTGGAGGTTCCCTGCATATGTTTTAAAGAGTTTGAGGACTTCAGCATCTGGCAGATTGCCCCGCGCATCGACAGCTAATATTTTTGACTTTAACATCCGCAATGTACCGAGTCTAATAGTGTCTCGGCTTCTCATCGCTTCTTTGATTCCCTCATTCATTTGTTCGATCATCGACATGGTTGGCTCCCTGTTGGATCTAGAATATGTAGGAATCTCCATTCTTGACAAGGTGGCTGATTTTGCAATGCTCTCCATTGGTGCTTCCGAGTCATCCCGAATGGACTATCGATCTTCGGAGCGGGACTTGTGGTGTTGGGGGGAGTTTTGCAATTGCCTCATTCGACACAAAATTTTGCAGAAACAAAGCAGGCGCGAATAGACGCGCCTGCTTTTTGTGACTTTACTTCTTAGGAGTCCAATAGTTGGTGTCAACGAGGAGTCCTTCGCAGCTGCCATTGGCGTAGCTGTAGGTGAGTTGATCGATCTCTAAACCATCCATGATCGTATAGAGAAGAACCATGCCTAGAACCGATTCATGCGGCTTGGAGAACTTGTGCATTTCAGCAGCTGATTTGCCTGCGTGCTGTTCAATCGCAGTCCAAAGTTCTTGTTTCGTATAGGTGTTTTTCCCAACAGCTGTAGCGCCCATGGCGAAAATGAAGTTTTCATTTCCAATGCCTACGACAACAGTCTTGGGGTTTTTCAATTTTTCTCGGAAAGCTTCAGAAAGCGAAGGGAGTTTGCTTCTCATTTCTTCGACAAGGATCTTTGCTTCTTCGAGCGTCACAGGCTCTGGTGGCGTAGAGAAGTCCAATGTTTTCCCGCGAATATTCATCAATACTTCCAGGCTTGGAATGTGACCGAGCTCTCCCTCGATCACTTCTAACTCATCGCCAATTTTGGTTGTGAGCTGAAAACTGCCTGAACCAGAATCGAAGGAGATCAATTGTTCTTGGGGGACTCCGCTGACTGCGGCAGCTGTTGTAAAGCCTAGACGCCCTTCTTCTTGCTGCGAAATAATCGAAATGCGCATGCCTAATTCTTTTTCGATTTGGTCGTACATTTTCTGGCCATTTTTCGCTTGGCGAGAGGCGGCTGTTGCAATCCCTGTCCACTCTTCTGGCTTGTGTGGGGCAAGCTCTGCTTGGAGATTGGCCAATGTCGTTAAAGCCGTGGCTCGAATTTCTTTGCTGAATTTGGATTTCCCACCCACTTGCATATCTCTTTTGAGGGGAACGGAGTGTTCTTTGGAGTACACAATTTTGTGAATCTTTTGGGACAGAGGATCGATTTTTGCGACTGTTACTTTCAATCCTCCTGACCCAACATCTACGGCTGCTCGTGTGATAATCTTGGGTGTCGAATGGTGAGAATTCCAGCTGACGAACCCACCGATGGCAAGAATAGCAGAAATAACTAGAGCAGAATTCTTAACTAAAGATTTGTTTTTTCTCATGTATAATCCAATTTGTTAATATTTAATTGAATGGTATTATACTTGAGAAGAGTAATCTTTTCGAGTGCGAAAACTTTTTTCACTTCACAGCTGGAATGACCGGCACGAATTTTGTTAAATCGGGCAGCTTAAATCCTTTAGGGAAATCGGCTGTGGTCATAGGGCGCCATTTTTGGCTTCTTCCGAAGACAAATAGTTTGCCGCGAACAATTAAGTCCTCATTTTCTGTCCATAACTCTGCGTTGTAGACATTCCCTTTTTCAGGATCGACAATTTTTCCTTTAAATTTAGACCCGGAGTCATCTAAATTCCAAATTAAGTCCATTCCACAATAATGGGGATTGCCAAGAATTCCTGGCGCACGGCCTTTCGGTTCGTAAATTGTTTCTGACATTACGCCTTGCGCGTCGTACGTGCCGACGATTCGGCCATAATGAAGCCCCTCGTATTCATATACGGCCACTGCACATTGCGGTTTCCCCGTTGTTTCATTGATGCTTTTCCAAAATCCGTCGATATCAGCGGCTATGAGTCCGCCACAAAATAAGAGTGCCCAAAGTACTTTCATGCTCACCGCCTGGTTAGCCTTTTCATATCCGAAGGCTTGTTTTTTTTCTAATGATTTTGGAATGTTAAGAAAACTACTCTTGAGGTTTCTTGGATATAATATCTTCTTCGATCGATTCGTGACGCAAAAATTGGCGCGCATTCACAGTTTGCGGTTCTAAATATTCTCGAAGTAGACGATCGAAGGGAGGGGAGGAGCAATTGTCGCCGCAAGTAAACAGGTCGACGAAACAAGCACCGAATTCTGGGTATGTATGTATGCTTGCATGGCTTTCCGATAATGTATAGACAACGGTCATGCCCGAAGGGGGGAAGATGTGCTCTGATCGATTGAGAATGGTGGCGCCAGACGCCTTTACAGCATCATCCATTGCGACTAAAAGAGCGTCTAAATTCGTAAGCGCTGTGGGGTTGCAATCTAAATAACTGGCGAGAAAATGTTTCCCTGCAAAACGGTGTTGTTCTGACGAGCAGTTGTCTGTAAATACGAAGAATGGAACGAGGAAAAGGAATAGATATTTGCGCATCATCAACCCAAGAGATATTTTCTAATGTAAGAGTGTATATGTTCTAACGAATTTTTTCCTAGACAGAAAAAAAAGCCAGCCGTAGGGTTCCAAATGTATGGGTGTCACATCTTAATTGAGGAATTATGAAAAAACAAGTGGTTGCATTGGCTGTGATTAGTTTGATGGTTGCTGGTTGCGCAAATCCAAAAAAAGATCGCATCGATGTTCCTAAGAAAGAAAAAAAATCGGGTTGCGGCCATCAGTCTTCAGAAAATATTCTCGATCTCCGAGGCTCTGCAGACAACCTAAGCGATGATCTTGCCAATCCGACAGTGACGTTTTAACGCAGCTTTCAGATCGGCGGCTGCTTTTTCGTGTCGGTTCGGGCAAAGGTCTCTTTGATCGATTGAGGCTTTCGTTTCCAGAGGTACGTCAACGTCCCTCCGATGATGATCAAAGAAGTCCCCACATAGGATCTCCATGTCAGAGGCATGCCAAAAATGAGTGTGCTCGATAATCCATTGAAAATCACGGATGAATAACAAAGGGGCGATAAAAAAGCGGCCGTTCCGTACCGATAGGCGAGGGTTAGAAACATCTGCCCAGCGGCTGTAAATACGCCTATTCCTATGATAAAAAACCATTCTTTCCCACTCGGTGGAACCCAAGCAGCCCACGCAAAAGGAAAGGAGAGGATGGCAGATATGGAAAAATAATAAAAAAGCGTTCGGCTAATCGGTTCGCGCTTTATACTTAAGAGTCGTATTGCAATCACGGCAATCGCCGAGGCAATTCCTGCAAAAAAACCAAAGACAAATCCAAATTGAAAAATCTCTTTCGAGGGATTGAGAATAATGGCTACCCCAATAAAACCAATGACGATGGACCACCACACATGTTTTTCTACTTTCTCATACATCCACATCCACCAAAACAAGGGCACGAAAAAGGGGGCTGTATTATTGAGTACCGCTGCATCGAGTAAATTTAAATAACGGATGGCTAGAAAATACAAATAGTAACTCGTTACCCCAAAAAGGTCGCGCATAAGATGCGTGGGAAGCTCATTTGTTCGAAGCTGTTCCCATCCATTTCTTAGAGCAACGGGAAGAATGCAGAAAAAACTCACCACGTTTTGGATGAAAATAATCTGAATGGTAGGAAAGCGATCTTGGAAATTCCAGACGAGAGATGCTGCGCATGAGAGGCAAAAATAAGCGAGCAAAGCAATCGAGATGCCAGGCATGAGTCGATGTTCTGGGGACGTGGTGTTCATTTGATTGAATGATACTTTAAATCACTACATTTTGTGAATTTCTCTGTTCAGTGAATTCTATTTTTGATAGGAAGAGAAAAAAGAGGTGATCTTATGGAATTTGATAAAGCGAAGTTAGAATGGTTGGAATATGATTTGTTAGAGCGTTTTCCACACGTGTTGCACGGGACTTTTTCTCGGCATGGAGGAATCAGCGCGGGGCATTTTTCAACGCTTAATGTGGGTGAGGGTACAGCAGATAATCAGGAAGCTGTCAAAGTTAATCGAGAACTCGTACGCAAAGCCATGAGTCTTCCGAAAGTTGTTTATCCGCATCAAACACACGGCGTAAAAGTCGCTCGAGTTACAGGCAAAAACATAGATCAGGTGGCGCAGGCTGATGCCCTTTATACGACGGAAAAAAATGTAGGCCTTGGCGTTGCGCATGCTGATTGCCAGGCAGCTATTTTTTATGATCCTGTCCATGAAGCGGTGGCGATCGCTCATTGTGGCTGGCGAGGAAGTGTGCAAAATATTTACGCTCGCCTCATCGAAACAATGCAACGGGAACTTGGATCTCAGCCTCATAATTTAATTGTCTGTATTTCTCCTTCATTGGGTCCAGATCACGCAGAATTTAAAAACTATAAACACGAATTGCCGAAAGAATTTTTGGAGTTCCAGACGAAACCTACGTATTTCGATTTTTGGAAAATAAGCCAAATGCAGCTTGCTAAATGTGGCATATTAGAAAAAAACATGGAATTTTCCGAGCTGTGTACAGTGTGTAATACGAAAGATTATTTTTCTTATCGCGCTGAAAAAAATACAGGTCGCAACGCAACTGTTGTGGCTCTAAAACCCTGATTGGGACGGCGGGTGTGAGTTTTAATCACACCCGGAATGTAAATTTTTTTTCCACGCAAATGCGTCTCCTGAATTTCTCTTCCACGCGCGTTCATCTAAAAAATTTTTGTTGACGTTAAGCGCTGCGTTCAATTATATCTTATCCCAACGCATAGCTATTTATGCCTATACCCGTTCCGGTTGAATGGCACCCAAAGGGGACCGATTCAAAGCCTCTACAATCGAATAAAAAATCGGGGTCAATATTGAATTAATATTAACCCCGATTTTTTCTTCGATTGTAGAGAGCTTTCAATTCGGTCCTTTTGGGTGCGATTCAACCGGAACGGGTATACTCTAACAGTCCCTAAGGGTCGTCGAGAATAAACAGAAGGAACGAAAGTCATGAAAAACAAATATCAGAGGTTAGCAAGTATTTTTATGCTTGCTGCATTGCCGCTTTTTGCTGAACAGCCAAGCGAAGGTGAAGAAATTGCCTTAGAAACACAAGAAACTGCACAATTTGGCAACCGAAGAATTACACCTATTAGCGCGAAGCAAGATTCTAAGAAAAAATGCAGAGAATGCAATGAGCCACGCGAGTGCGCAATGTTGCCTGAAGAACTGCTGGTTGAGGATCAAAAAAATGTTATCACTCCTTCTGTTTTTCCGTATGTAAGTTGTGGATCCAATGTCTACCTGACGGTGGATTTCCTCTGGTGGCAATCAATCATCGGCGGCACAGGATATGCTTATAACGGGACGGCTGATGGCTCGCCGGAGACACCCCTCGGAACGAATGAGGGAAGAGGCCGATTACATAGACCCGATTATGGATTTTCACCTGGGTTCAAGGTTGGCTTAGGCGGACATTTTGATCATGATGGCTGGACTGTAGGCTCGGAATTTACGTATCTTCCCTCCTCTGGGGATGATTCGATCGATAGCTGTGACGACAGTGCGACTGTTTGCGATGAGTTGCTTATCAATGGAGCTAAAACAAATTTCGATATCACAACAGGCGATGGAATCAACGAACAACTTTCTATTGAAGAAGGCTTTGCCGATTGGAAACAAAACTTCATGTCACTTGATCTCACATTGGGAAGAAATTTCTTCATCAGCAAATATTTAACGTTGAATCCTCATGTGGGTCTCAAAGCGGCTTGGGTTACCGAAAAAATTCGCTATGATTTTGAAATAGCAGAAAATGTAACCGATCCTCGCGATGGTTCCATGCCTCTGAACCACGTGAGCGATTCAGACGTCTATAAGAGACAACACGTATATGGTCTTGGCATTCGTGGCGGACTAGATACAATGTGGCACATGACTAAGTCTTGGGCTTTTTACGGAGATCTTTCTCTCACAACATTCTGGGCACATTTTCATATCAAAAATAATGATGGTGTCACAGAAACTGTAGCAGGGGAATACACAACGAAAAAGCTTAACTACAACCTTGTGTCTGTAATTCCTGTGATTGAAACAGGATTCGGATTGGCTTACATCAACTGGTTCTCTGACAATCGTTACCGTTTACAAGTACAACTTGGATGGGAAAACCAAATCTGGACTGAGTTCAATTACTTCACGCAAGATGGATTTGGAAGCCTCGCTATGCAAGGGATGACTGCCAAAGCCGGACTTACATTCTAGCATTCTAAGAAAAATTTTCTTCCTCTGTGTTCAGCGCCCTCTCCCTCGAGAGGGCGTTTTCATTTTAAATGTTCAATGAGACGGTCGGCAGCCACCTGCACGTCTTTCGTGATTTTATGCCAAGGATCGTAGGCATATTGGAATTGCACCTGCTCGACAAACATTAAGACATCTTGCTGAACCTCATCTCCCAATTGGATCGATCGGGCTTTTAGATCTTCAATGAAAGGTTCTGCAGCTAAGGGCTTTCCTGTGTGTAGGCAATGGATAATTGCTACAATGTCTTGCATCATTTCGATCTTAGATCGAATGGGATTGTCCTGAAATACATGTTCTTTCATGATAGTTCCATCTTTATTTATAATAATGCATTAGTTGTTTTATTTTTAAGTAATAAATCTTAATTATTAATGTTAAACTGTTTAAAATTGACAAACGCAGAGAGAATGGTTAAAATACTCGATTTATGACAGCTGAATTTACTGCCACAGACTATAAATACGGGTTTGTAACCCCGATCGATTCCGATGTTTTCCCTAAAGGGCTTACAGAGGAGACCGTTCGTGCTATTTCTGCCAAAAAGGAAGAACCTGCTTTTTTGTTAGAATTTCGCTTGAAAGCCTTTCGGAAGTGGAAGGAAATGGTTGAGCCTCATTGGCTTAATGCACATTATCCAGCCATTGATTACCAAAATATTTCTTACTATTCAGAGCCAAAATCTAAGCCTCGCTTGGAAAGTTTAGACGAGGTAGACCCAGAGCTCCTCAAAACCTTTGAAAAATTGGGCATTCCCCTCGATGAACAGAAAAGGCTTACGAACGTCGCTGTCGATGTGGTGTTCGATTCAGTTTCTCTAGGTACGACGTTCCGGAAAAAATTGGAAGAGGCAGGGGTTGTCCTATGTTCGATTTCTGAAGCGGTGAAAAAATACCCTGACTTGATCGAAAAATATTTAGGGACTGTTGTTCCGATTGGGGATAATTTTTTTGCTGCCTTGAATTCGGCCGTATTTTCGGATGGTTCTTTTGTTTATATCCCGAAGGGCGTTCGATCTCCGATGGAGCTATCGACCTATTTTAGAATCAATGAAAAAGAGACCGGGCAGTTTGAGCGAACATTAATCATTGCAGAAGCTGGCTCCTACGTGAGCTATTTAGAAGGATGCACAGCGCCTGCGTTTGATACGAATCAGCTCCATGCCGCAGTGGTTGAATTAATTGCCGAAGAGTGCGCGGAGATTAAATATTCGACTGTCCAAAACTGGTATGCGGGAGATCCCAAAACGGGCAAGGGCGGCATTTTTAATTTTGTGACGAAGCGAGGTCTGTGCAGTGGTTATAAATCCAAGATTTCGTGGACGCAGGTCGAGGCAGGTGCCGCGATCACTTGGAAATATCCAAGTTGCATTTTGCGCGGCGATGAATCTGTTGGCGAGTTTTATTCAGTTGCTCTGACCAATGGAAAAATGCAGGCGGATACTGGCACGAAGATGATTCACGTCGGGAAAGGAACTCGCTCGGTCATTGTGTCCAAAGGCATTTCAGCAGACGAATCGCACAATACATATCGAGGTCTTGTCAAGGTGGTGCCAAAAGCTGCGGGCGCTCGCAATTATACGCAATGTGATTCGATGCTCGTGGGGAATCGATGTTCTGCGAACACATTCCCAAAAATTGAAGTAGGCAATAGTTCTTCCCAGCTAGAGCACGAAGCGTCCACATCGAAACTCAATGAAGAGCAAATTTTTTATCTCCAAACGCGCGGACTATCCAAAGAAGAAGCGATCCAGCTCATTGTGAATGGATTTTGCAAAGAAGTGATTGCCGAGTTGCCGTTGGAATTTGCCGTTGAGGCGCAGAAGCTGCTCGCACTAAAACTAGAACACTCAGTAGGTTGACATGTATTTGATCGAAATAAAAAATCTCCACGCATCCATCGATGGCAAGCCCATTTTGAAAGGCCTCAATTTGCAGGTTCGTAAAGGGGAAATTCATGCGATCATGGGGCCCAATGGCGCCGGCAAGTCAACCCTTGCGAAGATCCTGGCAGGGCATCCCGCCTACACTGTGACGGAAGGAGAAATTTGGTTCAAAGGGCAAGATCTCCTCAGCTTGCAACCGGAAGAGCGAGCGGCTCTTGGATTATTTATGAGTTTTCAATATCCATTGGAGATTGCAGGCGTCACCAATCGCCATTTTCTAAAAACAGCTTTTACAGCCCTTCGCAAAACAAAAATTTCCGAGGCGGATTTTGACACTCTATTGGCTGAAAAAATGGCGTTGATGGAGATGCGCGCAGAATTTGGAGACCGCTCGGTGAATGAAGGCTTTTCTGGCGGAGAGAAAAAGCGGAATGAGATTTTACAAATGGCGCTTTTTGATCCCGATTTGGCCATTCTCGACGAGACCGACTCAGGTCTTGATATTGATGCTATGAAAGTTGTGGCCTCGGGTGTGAATCGCCTTCGAAGGCCTGATTCGTCTCTCCTTGTCATTACCCATTATCAGCGTCTTCTCGACTACATTCGTCCCGATTTTGTGCATGTGCTTTTCGATGGGCGCATCCAACGCACCGGAGATGCCACACTTGCGCTCGAACTTGAAGCGAAAGGGTACGCATGATCCACGTTTGGCGAGAAAAAGCCCAAAAACGTTGCTTGGAAATTGGAGAGCCAAAACCCAAGCAAGAAAGGTTTCAATACCTTCCCCTTACGCATCTAAAGCTGGCTGCAAAGGCCAGCCCTGAAAATGCGGGAACGCTGGCATCGATCGAAGCGTATCGCCTACCTGAATTTGCGCATTGCCTTGTGTTTGTAGACGGCTATTTTTCTCCTACTCTCTCTTCTCTCCCCAAAGACCTCGTTTGCCTACCACTAGATCAAGCATTTCAGTCGTATGGGCTATTCCTTCAAAATCGCTGGACGAAAGCTCTGAAAGAAGAGCAAGATTGGTTTTCTGCGCTAAATGCTGCGGAGCATGGACGAGGTGCTTTTATTTACGCGCCCCCAAACGTCAAAGCAGGTCTCCACATTCTCAACATCTTGACGAGCGATGCCCTCGGAAGCCCCCGGCTTGAAATGACGCTGGGCAAACAGGCCGATGTAACGCTTGTGCAGACGCATGTGCATCTTCAATCGAATGCCTGCTCCAATCAGGCGATCGATCTAACGTTGGGCGAGGGCTCGAAAGTTCGTTGGCTCGACATGGCTTTATTGGATCCTTCTGCCACATCGTTTTGGTCTGCTCGAGCAACGCTGAAACGCGACGCTCGGCTCGAAATTCTTGCATTCACCGATGGAGCAGCTGTTATGCGGAGCAGCTTTTCTGTGGAACTCGCCGAAGAAAATAGTTCTCTTTCTCTGCAGGGACTTGCGATGTTGGCAGATTCCAGACAAGCGCATGTTCATGCCCTCGTGGATCATGCGGCGCCCAACTGCACATCGCGCCAGCATTTCAAAGCAGCTCTAGCGGGGACGAGTCATTCGAGTTTTGAAGGGAAAATATTTGTCCGCCCCATCGCGCAAAAAACTATGGCGTATCAACTCAACAACAATTTGGTTCTCAGTGATGAAGCTAGATCCAATTCGAAGCCTAATCTAGAGATTTTTGCCGATGACGTCAAAGCTTCTCATGGCTCCACAGTTACGCAATTGTCGGCAGAAGAATTGTTTTATCTCCGTTCTCGGGGTTTAACGGAAATAGAGGCAAAATCTCTTCTGGCCAATGGATTTTGCAAGGAATTGATCGATGCCATCGAGATCCCTTCTTTGCGTGCGCCTCTATTGGCTGCCATGAAACGTGTGCTGGCAAATTCCCATGCGCTCTGAATTTCCCATTTTTACAAAACACCCTGATCTCATCTACTTGGACTCTGCAGCGACTGCGCATAAACCTGCCTGCGTGATCGAGGCGCTGCGCCGTTTTTACGCAGAAGATTATGCCACGGTGCATCGCTCCATCTATCGAAGCTCTTTGGTTGCCACACAGCAATACAATGAAGCGCGAGAAACAGTTCGTAGATTTGTCAATGCCAAGAGCGCAGACGAGATCATTTTTACGCGGGGGACCACAGATTCTATCAATCTGGTCGCGCTTTCTTGGGGTTCTTTGCATCTAAGTCCCGGCGATGAAATTCTCGTATCAGAAATGGAGCATCACTCGAACCTCGTCCCTTGGCAGCTTCTGGCCCAAAAAACAGGGGCTCAATTGCGTTGGATTCCAATGAAGGCAGACGGTGTTTTAGATCTCGAAGGAGCGATTCGACCCGGCGTCAAACTTGTTGCAATCGGACATATTTCCAACGTGACGGGGACTGTTAATCCCATCGCTGAAATTGTGAGGCAAGCGCACAAGGTTGGCGCGATTGTTGTGGTCGACGGCGCGCAAGCAGCGCCTCATCAAACGATCGATGTGCAAGCGCTGGGGTGTGATTTTTACGCTTTTTCAGGCCACAAGTGCTACGGCCCGACAGGGATTGGCGTGCTGTATGGCAAAAAAGAACTGTTGGACGCCATGCCGCCGGTCGTGGGCGGTGGGGACATGATTGAAACGGTCACGTTAGAACATACTACGTTTGCTAGGCCGCCGTTGCGCTTTGAAGCGGGCACGCCGATCATCGGGGGAGTGATTGGGCTGAAATCGGCCCTCGAATGGATGGAATCGGTTGGACTATCGAAGATTGCTTCGCATGAGACCGTTTTGCGCCAGCGTTTGGAAAAGAATCTGCAAACCATTGCGGGTCTTCGCATCTTAGGCACTGCCCCTGAGAAGGGCCCTCTTTGCACATTTTCCATTGATGGGATGCATCCGCTAGATTTAGCGAGTTGGCTTGACATCAAAAACATCGCCATTCGCAGCGGACATTTATGCGCTCAGCCTGCGTTGCGCAAATTTGGGTTGACTGCCGCCGCGAGGGTGTCTTTTGGTGTATACAACACGATCGAAGAAGTGGATCTATTTTGCGATGTGCTGAGAAAGTTTTGTCAGGGGTATGCGTGATAAGCCCCAAGAGACGAGACTTGAGGCTTAGTGAACTGTTCTTACATTCTGTAAGGTTCAGGCTTGCAAAATTCGAGTTCGAACTTTGCTGGGCCGCAGAAACCGTTTTCTTGCACGTACTTCACGTTGACTTGTAAGGTGTAGCGTTCTGTACGGATCAAGTACCCATTTTGGTTCTTTTCGATGCTTTCGATCATTTCTCCGTTCCCAAGCGCTTCGTAAAGTCTTTCGTCCGAAAATAAGGCAATCAGTTCTCTCGTCCTTTGAACCCCTGGTGGCAGGGCATTCAATCGCGGATTGTCGATAAGACTTACTTGAGGAACTGGCTCGCAAAATTCAAGTTCGCACTTTGCGGGGCCGCAAAAACGGGTTTCAGGAATATACTTTACATTGACTTGCATCGTGTAATTATCGGTGTAGAGGAGGTAGCCATTTTCATTCTTCTCGATCCGTTCGATTTTTTCTCCATTTCCAAGCTTTTGAAAGAGTCTCTCATCCGATAGGAGAGCCAAGAGCTCTTTGACTCGTTGAACGGCTGGGGGGAGAGCTAAAAACCTGTTACTGACAAGGGCAATTTGTGGTGTAAATAAATTTTCTGTGTTTATTTCCATAATAACCTTTTTTGTTGATGTGAGCTTGATTTATTATACTTAATAAGCCTGTTAATTACAAATGTCCTTAAAAATTTTGTATAGCGAAAATTTATTCTTTTCAATAAATCATATTTTCATTACACGTCAAAATTATACCATTTATCAGAAATAAATTTTAGTTGCGCAAGGAGGCTGCACAAATTTTTGAGTCTGGAGCGAGCGACCATTGCCGGTAGGCAAGGCGCGAGTGAAGACCAAAAATTTGTTGCAAAGCTGACGCCGCACAACTAAAACTTATTTCTGATAAATGGTATTAACCTACCAGGAGGTGTACATTGGGTCATAAATCAAAACGGACATTTGGAATTGGGGCTTTGATCATTGGAGCAATATTAGTGGTTAGCTCTTTTGTTATTAAAGCAAAAGTGACTGAAGGAGAGGGGCAGATTGCGCAAGCTGAGCAAAATGTTGGAAAAGCAAAGGGATTATTTGGGATGAGTTCTTATACGAAAGGAGCAGGGGATCAGCTGACTGCAGGTGCGAATAGAAAGATTGGCGAAGGGAAAGATGAAGTGGCTTACTATACGAAACTGGCCAATATTTTGCTCTTTGCGGGAATTATTTCGATGGCTGCCGGGGGATGGTGCCTAGTATTTGGTAAAAGCAGCGCCCGCTAACGGGCGCCTTTTATAGTCCGACTCGAAGAGTCGGATTATGTATTTCTTTAGGCTTTCTTGATGTGTTTATTCAAGAGACCGGCCATTTTTAACATGTCGATGGGTTTGTTTCCGAGAACCAACGCCAGTTTTTTGTCAGGAACGATCATGCGTCGTTGCTTAGCATCTTGGCATTTATTGGCTTTGATGTAGATCCACAATTTTTGGATAATTTGTGGTCTTGTCGCTTTTGACACGCCTACAATCGCTGCCAGCTCTTCGGAGAGTGGATAAGACAATTGGTTGAGTGCTGTCTTCCGTTTTGTTTTAGGTTTTTTAGCTTTTGCCACAGGTCGTTTTTTTGCGACGGCTTTTCTTGCCACCGTTTTTTTTCTCGCTGCTGGTTTTTTCTTTGCTGCTGTTTTTTTTGCTTTGGCCATGTAATTTACTCCCTTGCCTTTGCCTCTATTGTGTAGAAATTTTTTGGAATTTATGCAAGAGGAATCTGAATTATTTTCGAAAAAAGTTTTTTTAGAGGTGTTTTGAGGGTATTGCGAGGGCGTGTGACAGCATTGACGGTGTGATCATTCCTGTGATAGTATTCATGCGATTTTAACATAAAAATGAAAAACTCATTAACAACGGAGCTGTTTATGTCTGCTATTGCTCAAAAACGACCTCTTTGGGAAACATTACAAGACAGTGAATTGTCATCAAGCTGTAAATCTACAGCGAATGCACTTCAAAGCAAATATCAGACGCCAGGTAGGGAGAATGACAAATTTACCATGAACCTCGAAGTGGCGCGATTTTTATACGACTTTCTGCCGTTAATTACTACCGAGAGACCTCACGCAACTTCATATAACATTCTTGCGCGCATGTGTGGCAGGCAGCCGGTACCGCTTCCCTCGATGCCAGCTTCTCCTGAGGCAACGCGATTGGTTGCAGGATTAAGTGAGTCACAAATACGCGGAATTCTTGGCACAGCGCCCCCTTCCGGTGCTTCTATGACCGCAGAGGTAGCTGGGGTTCCTCCTGCCACTCTCAGCGAAAGTTCTCTTGCGCGAACGCAAACTTTCTGGGAATGGGCCGTAGACAAAGTGGTTGAGGCAGGCACTGTTGTGCGTGATGGTGCGGTAGCCGGCGCTTCAGTCGTTTATAACGGTGCAGCGGATAGTGCGCTTTGGATGCAAAGTTTTTTGTCTATGACTCCAGCGCAACAGCAACAGGTCAGAGTCGCTTGCACAGAACGTTTGGCAGAAATGCAGAGTGAGCAGAAGTCGTAATTAGAGGGAGGGGACTCTCATCCGAGCCCCCTTCGCTGTTCTATGAGGTGGGTAACTCAGTCTGTTCTTTAGACACTGCTTTCACGATGCTTTTCCATTCTTTCCAATCATTCTTCAGGCTCTTTTTAACAGCGCGGATCTCCGCCATTAATTGAGTGTCCTTGAACGGATTTTTTTTGGATTTTTCGAGCAAGGCCTGCATATTTGAAAGCTTGTTCGTTAAATTTTCAGCAATGTCGTTGAGTTTTCCTTCTAGCGTTTCTCGATGGCGAGAGACGGTGTCTTTTAGCCGTTGCAGAAGCAGTGTTTTATGCCCCAGGACGAGCTCTCTGGCAATGCGGTAGTTATTTACCTTCTTCAAATCGTAGGCGAGTCCTAGCTTGCTGCAAGTCCAAATGAGCCACTTGGCGGGATCGAAGTGGTACCAGCGAATGCCGTTGCGATAATCGTAGGCAAATGTGTGGTGGTAGTTATGATAGCCCTCTCCGTAAGTCAGCAAAGAAATGAGGTAGTTATCGACCGCCGAATGTTCTCGACTATACATTTGCGAGCCCCAATAATGGGCGAGGGAATTGATGCACCAGGTCGTGTGGTGGAGGAAAAAGAGACGAACCCACCAGCTAAATAGGAACGCGCCCAGAAAATCGCCCAAGAGCCAACCTACGGCTAAAAAGACAAGGGTATTGGCGGCGACCATGCAGAGAGCGTAATGTTTATGTTGAAATTGCAGCATTTTTTTTCTAGACAGATCGGAGACGACTTTAGGGTCGATTTCCTCGGATCGGAAAAACATCCAAAGAACGTGAGCGTGTAGCAATCCTTTTTTGACCGAATAAGGGTCTTTGTCGGTATCTACGAAAGCATGGTGGAGTCGATGGTCATTCGCCCAACGAAGAGCGCTTCCTTGCGTGGCAACCGTCCCAAAAAAGAGGAGCACTGCCTCAATGGCTGGGTGCACCTTATAGCAGGTGTGGGAGTAGAGACGGTGGTAACCAGCCGTAATGGCCATGCCGGACACAAAAACCAACCCAGCGCTAATCAGAACCAGCGCAAGCGAAGGGGTGTGGGAGATGAAATAGAAGGGGAGGGCGATCAATAAAAAAAGATGATACCCCGCAATGTATAGCAGAACTGGCCAGCTAATTTTTTTCTTCACAGCGCTCCTGTTGTTGGTGGGTTCTTACTTAGCAAGTGCTCATAAATTTGAGGTAGTCACCCCGAAACGGGGCCCTGACTACCTCGATTTTTTGGGCAAATGAGGCACAGAATCCCTCATTTGCCCATGAAATCGAGGGGTATGGGGCCCCGTTTCGGGGTGTTTACCTCAAGTTTACGAGCACTTGCCTTAATTTAGGTTACTTAGAGGCAATTGCAAAACTCCATTCGGAGCCAAATTTGTGCTTTTTCCGATGGATTCGACTT
>Ga0207018_1034_pt1 | contig 24200 bp, 24 predicted proteins | sample Alteio_BWMinCont_52_FD_153476 | JGI IMG/M metagenome (GOLD analysis project Ga0207018, IMG submission 153476) | Enriched cells from forest soil in Barre Woods Harvard Forest LTER site, Petersham, Massachusetts, United States -... | ecosystem: Environmental > Terrestrial > Soil > Temperate forest >...
AAAAAATCTTATCCTACCTGCCATAGCTTTAGGAATAAGGCCGTTGGCTATTATTGCACAACTTACTCGTTCTTCAATGCTTGATGTTCTCAATTACGATTATATGCGAACCGCTAAAGCGAAAGGACTAACCAATTATGAGATTATTGTGAAGCATGGTTTAAGAAATGCACTTAACCCTGTACTTACTGCTGTATCCGGTTGGTTAGCATCGTTAATGGCAGGAGCATTTTTTATTGAATATATTTTTGGATGGAGAGGATTAGGAAAAATTACTGTTGACGCCCTTCTAAGTTCCGATCTGCCAGTTGTAATGGGATCAGTATTGTTTATTGGCGTTATATTTGTGATCATTAATATAATGGTTGATGTGCTTTACGGAGTTCTGGACCCACGAGTGAGGATAGGTTAGCGAATTGTTGAGTTCATGAATTAGTAAACCAGTAAGTCCGTATTAAAAGGTAGTGTTTTTCTAAAACAACGATGTGCAAAAAATAGTAATAAAATTGATTCGGATAATACCATTTTTTATTCTATTGGTTGTGCTAATCAATACAGTCATTTATAAACATAACCATAATTACATTATCGAATACAAATATTTGGTGCCAGCAGTTTTATTCATTTTCAATGCTATTATTTATTTTTACCGCTTTAAAATTGGCATTTTGTTTACTTCGATGTTAATAGTACTTGGTATTTTTAATGTAGTTCACTTTTTTTATGTTACTGAAGAATCATCTTTCTGGATTGGAATCAAAATCTTTGGTAAAATATCTACTCCAGCCGTTGACGAAAGGTTATTACTTATTTTTATTCTCGCTGTTATTCTTAATTTTGGCACGCATAAGGAGATAGTAATGAGGATAATTAAAATATTATGATAAAATTGCATCACCAATTCACCAAATCGCCAACTCACTAATTCACTAACTCAGTAACATGCGTATATATATCATTGGTTTTATGGGAAGCGGCAAAAGTACTTTTGGAAAGGAGCTTGCTGAAGAAATTGGATACAGTTTTATTGATCTTGATAAGGAAATAGAAAGCAAAGAGAAAGCGTCTATCCAACAAATATTTAAAGATAAAGGGGAAGAAGCTTTTCGAAAAATGGAATATTTAGCGCTAAGGGAAACTGAAAAAGAAGAAAATATTATTATTGCAACAGGTGGTGGCGCTCCTTGTTTAAATGATAATATGAAATGGATGAATGAACATGGGCTCACCATTTATCTTAAACTATTTGAAGGAGAACTTAAACGGCGAATAGAACCAGAAATGAGTACGCGACCCCTGCTAAATGGAATAGAGCCTGATGATCTGGAACGATTTATATACAATACGTTAAGAGAACGCGCTTATTATTACCACCAGGCAAAAATTTTAATTGATCCTTTATCAATTGAACCTTCGGAAATGGCAGGAATTCTCAAAGAAAACTATATGTAATAGTTCAAATTAAAACGCATGTCCTATGCTTATTCCAGATCTAAGCCAAACACCTGCTGTCGGAACGCTAATCAAAGGGATACTAATAATGCTATACCCAGCTGATAAGCCAAAGCTGGTATAATTATAATAGGGCCCGACGAAAAAATCAATAGCCAGTCCTTTTTTGCCTATAATCTCATAACCAATTAAGCCGCCAACAGCATATTGTGAGGCAGAAACACTTCCTGAAATATTTTGGACATTGCCGTGTGGATCTTTAATTCCTACATATCCTGTTACTGAATAATCCTGGTATCGCACCCAGGGCCCAACATAGAAGCCTTTTGGTGTTTTTATCTCCTTCTTCCTGGTATGGTATCTGTATTCTAAAGTAAGACCGTATCCGGATAATGGTACTTTAATAATTCCTGCATTCATATAATTGATCCCAATCGTAGCTGATGATCTGGGAGTGAATCCTCTTTCATAGAATGTTGATATATTATCAAGGAACAAGCTTAATGGATTAATCCTAATTACATTTTTCCTATCCTTCTGTGCATGTGATATTGCACTCAACATTAGAAATAAGCATAGCAATAGAATTTTTCCAGATTTGATTAATATCATTTTATCAATTAAAAATCTATTCAAAACTATGATAATTGATGGGGATTCCAAATTAATGTCATTAACTAAAAATTTTGGGAATTGAGATGATAATTTTTATAAAGCCAGTATTACGAGTGATAACATGCATTTATTTATTATTAATGAAAAGCGATATATTAAAGATATATTAAATATGTAATGTATAGAAAGTGAAAGCGATGACTTGAGAATCGCTCATTTTTAAAATAAATAAAATTTTGCCGTGATAATTTGTTTTTTACTTAATATTTGGTGTTTACAAATGGAATGTTAGTTTTGCATAATGTACAGTTTATAATAAACACACTTTAAACTATGAAACGGATCAAAAAATTTGTCCTGGCAAGTTTATTTTTAAGTCTGCCAATGGGAGCCTGGGCTCAGGTATGGTATCAAGGTACAGTTGGTGTTGTAATGCCTTTTGCTTCTTCAAATTTATTTACCTCTTCTTTAGGCATAGGATTAAATCTTGGATACTGTGATCATTTCGCAATTTCGAACCGATTGCATTTGGCTTATGAATTGGATGCCTATTATGGTGGTATGACCTTAAATTATAAGGCAGGGGATAGCGTGAGCTTAACTCCAACCGGTAGTGCTACTTGCATAGCATTAGGAGGTAACTTAAAGCTTGGTTTAAATTATTATATTATCCCAAAGCAACTTAGTGTCGGTGCTGGAATATTTGGTGGATATAATGTTTCCCTTTTTCTTAGCGATAATGAGCAATATATAATTGGTTATCAAAGTGCGGGATACAATAATCCAATATTTATATCTGATGTTGCTAATTCAATGAATAATTATAACTATGGCGTTTGCTTTAGCACAGAATTATCGTTGGGAAAACATGCTTTGAGTTTAAAATTGGATTTAGGTCTAAATAATTTTACATCTGGCATGGAATTGTATAATTCAAAAACAAACAAATCTGTTGCGTGCAATACTAATTTAAGTATAATTACTTTAAATTATCATTATTACATTTACAAATATTCCCTTGCTAAAAACTATCAAAATAAGTTGTTAAAATGAAAGGAAAATTTTTTTCAATCTTTTTTTTAGCGGCTTTTGGAGTAAATTCTTTATACTCTCAAACACCAAGTACCTTACAATTAGACAATGGGTGCAAGCTTTTTGATGCAGTTGCAGTAAATAATGGGCTGATCATATGTACGGGTAAAGAATATATTTTCCACTCAAATCTAAATTGGAACATAAGCAACTATTACCCAGATCTTTCTCTCCGTTATAAAATCCCAATTCCAAAACCTAAATTGAATTTTGGCGGCCACCTTGTTGTTTCGCCAACGGGAAATAATGTATATTATCTTCAATATAAACAAGGTGGTACATTATCTCTAAGATCCAATACTCCTTCTGCCCCAGTGGGGAGTAACCGCCAATCAATTCTGCATGTTGATAGCATGGGGGCCTCATCAATTTTTAAGATTAAGAAACAATTTAAATATGAGAAACTTAATGTTGTTTTTGCCGATGATCATTATTTGTATTACGTGACTAAAGAAAAGAATAAAAACCAAACTAGAAAGCAGTGGCGAAAACACCCTAAGCCTAAATTACAATTTGTGAGAGTGGCTCATGACAACGCTATAAGCAATGTAATGTTGGAGTTACCAGATCCTGATGAAGATTTTACAGAGTGGTCATATTTGGGTCATACTACGGAAGTGTCTTATTTTGTATGCAGGAGTGTCGAAAAAAGTGGTAAAGTCGAATATAGAATTGGTGTAGTGGACGAAGATGGAAAACTTGAAGATGATTTTAAATTAGAAGCTGCCCTAAAAGCAGGTGAAATAAAGGCAGATTTCAGTCAGCCAAAGGAAGATGGTACGTTAGTAGTAGATAATCATAACTATAAAGTAGTAGTAAGCACTACTACACATACTTATGGAGGGGCAGGTGGATCTTCTTATGGAGGGGGTTATGGCGGCGGAATGGGACATTCTTATACTTCTTCTTCTACCTCTTATACCGCTTATCCCGAAGCTTATGGTGATATTATGTTTGATCAACAAACTGGAGGTTTCTACATTTATGGATTATCAGGCCCAAAATACGAAAAATCCAAGGGGTTGTTTGCTCCAAAAATAATGCCTATAGCCAACGGTTTTTATGTATTCAAATTTGATCAGGATGGTAAAAAGCAGTGGGATTACCAGGGCAAACTAAGTGGAATGAATGAGTATTTTACAGACAAGGCTCTTTTTATTCATAGAAAAATTAAGTTGAGTATCGGAATGGGAGGAACAACTCGTTTTCAAGCTTTTAACCGTATTCCTGCAAGATGGTTTACGCCTCCTTCTTATCAAGCAAATACTTACGAAATAAACTCTGAAACAGGAAAGTATTTGACAGGATATTCCAATGAATTTGAGAATGATATTTCTCCTGTCGATCTCGGTACGTGTCACAAATCAGGAGATAAATCAGAAACTGGTAGATTTCTCTCAAAAAGAAGTCAAGGTGAATATTCAATACAAGCCTTCAGGGTAAATGAATCTAATATCATTATTAAAAATTTATATGAAGACTATAAATTAGAAATCTATAAATTTGATGATGAATAGGTTATAAAGTTATTTTTTAAGTGCTTCTAATATTTTGCTGTAGATGGCTTTGTGCCTTTGCGCTCTTTTTGCCTTAACTATATCACCTGCCCTAAGAATTCCGCCTTGGTAATATCTTAAAAACCATGGTCCTACAGCTACTATCGCATTAAAAACATTATACACCATTCCGGTATTATAACCCAGTACAAATAAGCCTCCTGTAAGAAGCAGAGAATTGATACCCTCTTTTATATCTCCGGCATATATTTGTCCTGCTCCCGGCAAAACAATACTAAGGGCAATAGCTATACCTGGTTTTAATCTATTAATTTTTTTGTTTTGCCTAAACAGGACTTTTATTCTTTGTTGTTTAGAAGAGTCTTGTGAAACCAATCTCAGCCAATCTTTTTCGGCATCCGGATATTCTTCTTTATAAAAGTGAATGGCACCTTCATAAAAAAGCACTTCATCACGTACATTTACACTTTTTAAGGTATCAATTTCCTTAATAGTCAACAAGGCCAATCTCATATTATGAACTAATATTTCAGCCTTTAATTTTTGAAATTGAATTTCGGTTTGATGCTCATTATGTATATCTGCTAATAAGGCATCATCATAACTATTTATGGCCTTGTAATATTCTCCTAATCCTGTTTCACAATTTCCAATATGCAGATATATTAGTGTTTGTAAAGTATCAGGTTTAAAATAATTTATCCTTGCAAATTTTTGTAAGGCAACATTATAATGCTCTTCAGACTCTTCTTTCAAAGCCATTTCCCAGCATTCAGTTGCAGATTGGGGATACAACTTTAAGCACGCAAAAATGCTAAAGATCAGCAGCCACCAACTTTTTTGCTTCATAATGGATTTCATTATTTTTTCTAATATTATATCTCTGGGCAGATTTGTAGGCGCCATATATATTGCCACTGTAGAAACCAACAGCTAAACCACCAAATACCCACCCTAATACGCTTTTCGTTCCCCTGGTATGAAAACCAACATAGCTTTCGTAAGCCATCGTACCAATAGTGAGGGTTGAAAGTAATCCATCTTTCCACTCGTTAGTGTATATTTTTCCTGAGCCTGGCAATACAACTGATAAGGCCAATGCTAACCCCGGACTTTTATATTTTAGCGATTGCTGTTTCTGTAGCAGTTGGTTCCAAGCTTCGATGTTTTTGTTCAATGCTAATGACCCTTTATAAAATGATCTACGAGCTTGGCTCCAATCATTCATTAGCACGTTGTTATAAAAGAATAGACTGTTGTTAAAATTGCTGTCAAGCCGACCTTTTGAAGTTGATAAGTTATTGGTCCGCAATAAACTGTCGACATCTTTATAATTTTCGGCGAGAATCAGGCTCTTTGCATATTCTTCAATTAGGAATGATGGAGAATTCAAACCTTGATTATAATGCAATTTAAAATAAATAATCCCTGAATCATAAAGGCCTCCCATTCTGTATGATAAAAGCACTTTTTCAATGATTGTATCGTTGTCTGGAATTAAAATGGAAAGTCTTTTATATTCAATTGCAGCAGGTTCATATTGCTTGGTTACAAATAGGTGATATGCGTAATTAATTGAATGGGGAAGATCATAAAGATCTTGCGCAAGTGCTTTTATGCTAAAAAGTTGTAGAAAAATAATTATCGAAAATATTCCCCGCATTTTAGTCAACAGGGTCATATAATTGAGTAGTACCCTTTTTGATGGGATAGTTTTCACTGTTTAATCCGTTGCAGCGGGAAAGCCTGTCAAACGCAGCTACGAGACCAATAAATAAGCCTTTCTTTTTAATTGATTGCAATGCATATTCAGAGCAGGACGGTGAGAAGGAACAATGGCCAGCATCCTGGCTGGAAATATAATTTTTATATAAACCGAAAAGAGCTCTGCTTACAATTTGAATTACATTTTTATCAGGTTTATATATAGCATAGTGTTCTTTGTATTGTGGAACTTCTATAATGTTGGATACTGTTTTGATGTCTTCATTAGTTTGGGCTGATGCAGTAGAAAAATTTGAAATTAGGACTAATGGACAAATTAGAATGAATAATAAAAGGCACCTGAAATTGGGTTTATTCAATTTTGAAAATGTAATCCGCATAATTTATATTCGATCCCTATTTACTAATTTCAATGGTTTGGTATCAAATTGTAAAGCAAGGTACGGATTTTGCTAATAAATGTTAAAGGTTTGGATAATATTGTAGGTAATGGCGCTATTTTCCTCATAGGCACGTTATCTTTGAAGGTGGACTATATATATGGCTAACGAAAACAATTATACACTACTTATACAGAAGCTGCGTGATTTTAAGCGTAAATTCTATCGAAACCAGATCATAAAAGGGGTAATATATTTTACCGCAGTTTTCCTGGTTTCATATCTGTTAGTGGTTGCTCTTGAGTATTTTGGCAGGTTTGATACAGGTATTCGTACCTTTTTATTTTATGCATTTATTACTGCCAATACTTTTATCCTTGGCAGGTACATCGCATGGCCGGCCCTTAGCCTTTTCGGGTTGCGAAAAAGTCTTTCTTACGCCAAAGCCGCAGAAATAATAGGAAAGCATTTTTATGAGGTAAAAGATAAATTGATCAATACTTTACAGCTTAAGGAACAAGCCGGCTTTGCTTTACAAGATCCAATGAAGCGAGAGTTGATTGAAGCGAGTATTGAGCAAAAGATAGGTGAGTTAAAACCCGTACCATTTGTAAAAGCAGTTGATTATCGTAAAAACAGGAAGTACATAGTATATGCTGTTGTTCCTTTGGCTATTATTCTTTTTATTTTGCTTTGGTCTCCATTAATGCTGGTTCAAAGTACACAACGATTGGTTGCTCATGACAGGTATTTTGAAGTAGAGGCGCCCTTTAAGTTTATCCTTAAAAATGATTCCATGAAGGCGATCAGGCAAGAGGATTTTAATGTAAAACTACAGGTAAAAGGCACTGAATTGCCTAAAGAAGTTTTCCTGGTTGTTGATGGCAATCCTTACAAGATGAATTTGAATAACAAAACAGATTTCAATTTTATATTGAAAAATGTACAAAAGAATATGAGCCTGCAGTTCAGCGCTAATGGCTTCAATTCAAGGCCATACGAGCTAAGAGTTTTGCCGAAGCCTACTTTGCAAAAAATCGAAATTGCCCTACAATACCCATCCTATCTTGGTAAAAAGGATGAAGTTTTACAAAATACGGGTGACATTACAATCCCCGCAGGTACCCTTGTTACCTGGAAATTCTATACTGAAAATACGGACAAAGTAGAATTTGCTTTTAAAGATAAATCGGGAGTTGCTAAGCGTGATGGCGAGAATATTTATACTTTTCAAAATAGATTTTTACAAGACAATTCTTATATCCTAAAGACTGCAAATCAATATCTACATAATTCAGATTCAATCCATTATCTTGTAAATGTGATCCCCGATGCATTCCCGGATATTAAAGTACAGCAAGAGCAGGATTCTTCGCATCTTAAAAACATGTATTTTTCTGGTGAAATATCTGATGATTACGGTCTTAGCAAACTTGCTTTCAAATATCATTTCACTAAAACTGAAGATAGCTCCAAAGCCCATCAATCAGAAAAATCAATCATTATTCCCATTAGTCAGGGCAAGTTGCTCCAATCGTTTTATTACTTCTGGGACCTGAATACTATTGATGTAAAAGCCGGAGATGAAATGGAATATTACTTTGAAGTGTGGGATAATGACGGCATTAACGGAAGTAAGTTTACCCGGTCTCAGAAAAATTTCTTTAAAGCGCCATCTCAAAAAGAAATTGAACAAGACAAGGAAGCCACTACAAAGGAAATGGAAAACAAAATGGAGACAGCTATCCGTAAAGCCACACAGCTTCAAAAGGAAATCCAGGATAATAAAATGAAACTTCTAGATAAGAAGACGCTGGATTGGCAGGATAAAAAAGCTTTGGATGAAATGATGAAGAAGCAACAAGAACTGCAAAACACGATGGAAGATATCAAGAAGGATTATGAAAAGAGTCTCCAAAAGCAGAACGAGTTCAATAAGATGGATGAAAAGATACTCGAAAAGCATAAAGAGTTGCAGAAGATGTTTGATCAGATAATGGATGACAAAACAAAGAAAATGTTTGAAGAACTTCAAAAGCTGATGGAGCAAAATAATAAAGAAGACGTTGAAAAGCAGCTTGATAAGATGAAGTTTAATGATAAGGAAGTTTCGAAAGAAATGGATAGGATGATGGAGCTTTTCAAACAACTTCAACTTGAGCAAAAGATGCAGGAAACTGCTGATAAGCTTGACAAATTAGCTCAAAAGCAGGATGAATTATCCAAGGAAACAGAAAAGAACGATAAGAAAGATGCTAAAAATTCTGACGATAAACAAAGCAAAGACGACAAGCAAAAGGACCTTGAAAAAAAGCAGGACGACTTAAAAAATCAATTTGAAGATATTAAGAAAGACATTGATGATATTGACAAGAAAAATGACGAACTAGAAAAGAAGAATGATCTTCAGAAGGATGAAGAAGATCAGAAAGGTGCGGATAAAGATATACAGGATAGTAAGGAGAGCCTGGATAAACAGCAAAATAAAAAGGCCGCAAAAAGCCAAAAAAGCGCTTCAGAAAAGATGCAGAAAATGAGCAAAAAAATGAAGCAGACTGCCGATAAAATGGAAGAATCAGCCGAAGGAGAAGATTTGCAGACCTTGAGGCAAATTCTTGAAAACCTTATATATGTCTCATTTCAACAGGAAGACCTGATGAATGAATTTAAAAATACGCCACAATATAATCCTCACTATGTAGAGCTGGCAGAAAGGCAACGCAAACTTAAAGATGATGCCAAACTTATTGAAGATAGCCTTATGGCATTAAGCAAGCGAGAAGTTGAAATAAAATCTTTTGTAAATAAAGAAATTGGTTTGGTTAACTTTCATATGGATAATGCATTGGCGGAGTTGGGGACCAGGAATACTGCTCAAGCCAGGGCTGATGAACAATATGCGATGACATCACTAAATAATCTTGCATTAATGCTGAGCGAAGCAATGGCAAAAATGCAGGAAAAGATGCAGGAAAGCCAGCAGGAATCAAAAGGTGGAGCATCTTGTAAAAAGCCCAAGAAAAAACCTGGCCCATCTATGAAAAAGATGGAAGAAATGCAGAAGCAGTTAAGTGATGAAATAAAGAAGATGAAAGATGGCAAGCCGGGCCAACAAGGCAAAAATGGCCAGCAGATGAGTAAGGAACTTGCTGAGGGGGCTGCCAAACAAGAGGCTATTCGTCGTCAAATCAAAAAGATGGAAGATGATATGAAAGAGAAGAATGGTGGCACAAAACCGGGTGATGGAAAAATGGATGAAATACAAAAGAAAATGGATGAGGTGGAAAAGGATCTTGTAAACAAAAATATAACAGATGAAACTATCAAGCGATTAGAAGATATACAAGTGCGGATGCTTGAGAGTGAAAATGCGGATAAGAAACAAGAAATGGATGAGCAGAGAGAATCCCATACGGCTCAAAATAAGAATAATCCAAATCCTCCGCTGCTTGAGAAATATCTGCAAATGAAACAAAAGGAAGTTGAACTTCTGCATACAGTACCACCAGGCTTAAATCCTTATTATCGTGAAAAAGTAAAAACTTATTTTCAGTATCTGCGGAATTAGTCAGTAGGAATAATATCTAATCCAATTCGATTATTTTTTGGCTGGTATCAAATGTACCAAGCCCGAAGCCAATACTTTTGTAGAACCATCCTGGTACACATATACAATGTAGTTGCCAGGGCTTCTTATAATTAAATCGTGGTAAAACCACATCCAATCAGGAATCACATTATCATTAATTGTTTGGTCAAGTGTCTGATCTCCTTTATCAGAAACCCTGAATACTTTATAGACAATTTTTTCTGACCCTACTTTATGATCAAGGGTCACAAGCATACTCATAATGCCTCCATTTTTTGTCATTGCATAAGTAGAACTTGGATTTACCATTTGTCCATCTTCCTTTACGCTTTCACAAAAGGAAATCATTTGAGCAATACAGTTTTTAGAAATGAAGAGGCTTGAAACAATTAACGACAGTATTAAAACTATTTTTTTCATCTTGATATTTTGACTTTCTATAAAATTGGCAATAGTACTAAATTAACATTTTTTTATAAGAATCATTCTCTATTTCTGGCATTTAAAAAAATATCTTATTAACCAATAACCTAATAACGCAAATAAACTCACTCAACCACTTCCATCCTAAATCCCAGGCTATGTATATTTTCAATTCTGATGGATTTATCGTTATTTAGATATTTTCGCAACCTGGAAATAAAAACATCAAGACTGCGTCCAATAAAATAATCATCATCTCCCCAGATAGATTTCAATATTTCTTCTCTCTTTAAAATCTTGTTTTGATTAAGACAAAAAAAGCGGAGCAATTCAGCTTCTTTCTGCGTAAGTTTTACTGGTTTTTCATCCTGATGTTGTAATGCAAGTTCATGAAAATCAAAGTTGTATTCCCCCAGCTTAAAGATATTTTTCTTAATTGGAGGATGGCCGGTTCTGCTTCTTCGCAGAAATATTTCTGCCTTTAATATCAATTCTTCTATGCTGAATGGTTTTGTAATGTAATCATCCGCCCCAAGCGTTAACCCTGCAATTTTATCTTCTTTTAATGACTTAGCCGTGAGAAATATGATGGGTATATCTTCATTTTTTTCACGTATGGCTTTAGCCAGGCTAAAACCATCAAGTTTAGGAAGCATAACATCTAGAATACATAAATCGAATTGTTCCTTTTTAAATGCGTCCAGTGCAGATTCTCCATCATCATAGGCAGAAACTTGAAAACCATGTTTTTCCAGGTTGTCCCTCGTTACATAACTAAGATTCATATCATCTTCAACAAGCATTATTTTTGCTGCTTTCTTTTCTTCTTTATTCATTAATATTTGGCATTTGAAATGTAAAAGTTGATCCTTTTCCGGGTTCACTTATCAAGCTTATGGTCCATCTATGTGCTTTCACAATGTTTTTTACATAATGTAATCCCAATCCGAAACCCTTTACATTATGCACATTACCGGTCGGCACACGGTAAAATTTTTGAAATATGTTTTTTTGCTCTTTCTTCTCAATCCCTATTCCTTTATCAGAAATTGATACAATAAGGTTATGATTTTTGTTAAACGTATTTACTTCTATATCAGCAATTTCATCACTATATTTAATGGCATTATCGAGCAGGTTATAGATGATATTCGACACATGCACCCTGTCTGCAAAAATAAAATCATTAGTTGCATCAAAATGATGTGTAATATTTATGATTTTATTTTTGTAACCCACACGCATAGGGTTTATTGCATTTATTAATATGTCATGAAGTGCAATTTTTTCACGATTTAATTTAACCTCATTTCGGTCTAAATTAGCCATTTGCAGCACCTTTTCAACCTGGCCAATCAATCTCGTATTTTCCTGTTTTATTACATTCACATAGTTGAATAAGGTATCAGGGTTATCCAAAATGTCCTTGTCAGAAAGTACATCAGTAGATATAGCTATGGTAGATAATGGTGTTTTGAACTCATGGGTCATATTATTCACAAAATCCTTTTGGATTTCTGAAAGTCTTGACTGTTTTAAAATTATGTACAATGCATATCCAAAAAATGTCACAACTATTAATAAGATGGCTGATGAAAATATCCAGATATTCATTTTTCCTGCTAGTAAGGTTGATTTTGCAGGAAAATGAATACCAAAATAATATGGAAATTTATCGTATCGCGGCAGGTTTACTGTCACTTTTGGCTTTTCTTCATGCCGGGATGGACTTACATACTTTCCGTACATCATTTTATTTGTCGCACAATCATATATGGCATATTCATAGTCAAGATTCATGTTTACTTTTAGAAACTCTTGCCTCAGGTAATATTCCAAAACATTCGCATCTATAATGGTATTTACATTTACTACATAATAATCTGACGATAATTGGTTCACAGGGTTTTCTGCTGGTAAAGTACCATTATTGAAAGTTGCAATCTGATCGGCAACTCGTTTAAGAGCTATATTTATTGTCTGATTAAACTGTTTGTCATTGATATCGAATGCCTTTTGCACCCAATATATCTGCATTACTATAATGCCGATAATGGATATCGTGCCCATGAGAACAATTAGCCTAATGGTATTCCTTGTCATACCGCTAAATTAGGCTTTAGTTAGGTAATGGCAGCCATTATTAACATCTCATTAACAAAAGTTCAAACTGTATTAACAAGTTAGTGTTGTTTTTATATTTAACTTTGCTCTGTTTCAATTTTAAAAAAAGTTTATAAACACTAAAAATAACTATTACAATGAAAAAAGTATTTATTATTGCCTTTTCAGCGCTACTACTAAGTGGCACAGCGGCTATGGCTCAAACGCCTACTACTTCAACCACTCCAGCTCCACCTGCCTTGAAATGGAAAACGACAAGTATTGACATGGGCAAAATTCCACAGGGAACTCCAAACACGGTTACCTTTGAATTTGCCAATGTAAGCAAAGCTCCAGTTGCGCTTAAAACTGTACAACCTGGTTGTGGTTGCACAACTTCAGATTATACAAAAGAGCCAATTGCTCCTAAAAAAGATGGATTTGTTAAAGCTACTTACAATGCAGCTAACATGGGTTCATTCAATAAAAGCATTACTGTTACTACAGATGCTGGTGAGCAAACTATCTTAATGATACATGGTGAGGTTATTACCAAGCCTGCAACTACTCCGCCGGCTGGAGGAAAATAAGTTATAAAAATTTAATTTGTTGAAAAACCGGCTTCTTTAATCACTAGCCGGTTTTTTATTAAATTAAGGATAATTGTTGCCAGCCCATATTTATATTTGAAATTTAACTTAGTCTCACCAGTGAGAAATGACTATTTAAAATAATACTTTATTATCATGAAAAAAATTTCCTTCCTAGTATTAGCATCCTTATTATTTTGTATATCAGTTACTTTTGCTCAAGCATCTAAAACACCTCTAAGTGCGAGTGTGCCTCAAAATCAGCCTGCCTTAAAGTGGAAAACAACTAATATTGATATGGGCAAAATACCACAGGGCAAACCGGCAACTGTCACTTTTGAATTTACAAATACTGGCAAAATTCCGGTTGTGTTAAAAAATGTTCATCCGGGTTGTGGCTGTACTACCGCGGGATATACGAAAGAGCCTATAGAACCAGGTAAAATGGGCAATGTAAAAGCGACTTATAATGCAGCTGCTATTGGACCGTTTGCGAAATCAATATCTGTAACTGCAGATAACGATGAAACGGCATCTTTAATTATTCAAGGTGAAGTAATTGCCACTCCTACTCCTCCGGCAGGGAAATAATAATACTATTTTTCTTGTAAAACAAGTATAATGCACAAAGCCTAAACTAATTGGTAATTCAATTTAGAAATTAATACCTCGAAGATCAATTCTCTCCGAAAATTTTCTTCTTTGGCTTTTTAGCTTTTTTTGGCTTAGCCGCAGGTTGAGTTTTGATCTCAGATTTAATATGAACCGGTTCAGGATCTCTTGGGCGTTTAATGTCTTCTATACTTTTTGGTCTTTCTTTTCCATGCCAAATAAATCCTGGTAACCTGGCTTCTAATGGATTTACATCCTTCATAGGAACGAGGTCAGCATCAGGGTCTTTAATAAAATTAATCCGATTTACTTTCCTGTCCTTTACATCAATTTTTATGTTGCTCGACGTTATTTTGTTAAGGCCTATATAAGCTTTTTTGTCATCACGGACATAATACATCGCTTCCGAATTGCCATTGACATCAATTTTATACATTTCATTGTTCCTGAAATATGCAAACATATCCCGCCCTTTTATCTGGCTAAATCGAATGCTGTCTTCTTCATTTGCCAAAAATGCATCGAGATACATATCTGCTTTTTCTATCCTGTTATTTTTGGTATGGATTAAAATCCGTTTACCGAGCGCCTGGTATAAACCAAACCACATCACCGGTTTTGTTCGCATGTCCAATGTAGAATCTATGCCTGAATAAACCATTGAATCACTTACAGCTTGAAATTGCTTGTTATAAACTTTCGCATGATAATAGCCTTTTATAATTCGGTATTTTCCGCTGCTGTCATATAGCGTTCTTACCGTATCGGAACTCATGTATAAAGAATCATCTTTCATCCCTTTGGTAACGAATACCTGGTTGGTAATAAATGTCTTTTTTTCTTTCTGCAAGTGTTCTGCATATTGACCGGTTATAATCAGCTTTTCAGTAGTATCAATAATTTTAACATTATTAATGGCTTTTCCGAACCCTCGAGGTCTGTCATAAAAAAGGCTGTCACCATATAGCAGCTGGTTATCAGACTTCATATATGCATTTTTACCGAACTCGGCTTTATTAGTTTCGGTATTATACCAACCGCTTTCGCAGTATATAAAGTTTTTGTCCCCCGTTATCGTAGTAGGACCATGAAAAATTGCTTTGCGTGATATTATGTTGTATTGTAAAGTATCACATTTCATTACAAATTGTGGGTTCACAAGTACTACGTCCTTTTTAAAATACATGTCCCTTGTTTCTGAAAAATAATACCCGATCTTACTGGTGAGTTTATTTTCTGCATCGGTTATATGACCTCCCGTTGTGTAGATTGCTTCTTTTTTTGCAAAATCATAATCGAGTCGGTCAGTTAATAAGGTCATCTGCTTATCGATCATTTTTACATTCTCTCGGATAATGGCATACTTCGTTTTTCCATTATAGTCCAGCAAATCGCCATACAAGTGCACACTATCATGCTGATTAATAAATACATGCCCGAATGCGTTCAATGCATCAGTCGCTGAATATAGAATAGCGCTGTCACAGTTCATAGTCACATCATTTTGCCTGAACATAACATTCCCCTTCAGCCTTTGAATATCTTCACCATTAATATGTTGTGCATGAAGGTCATTGGCATGAACTATTTCTATTCGGCTAGACTGCTGTTGAGCATTTATCTTGCTGGAGACAATGATTAAAAGTAAAGCAGTTGTGATGCAGCGCATTATAAATTTTATTTCCGCCAATTTAAGATCAATTAACCGTCTGACGCTTTTGATAAAAGAAGGGTAGGTTCTTGAACCTTCAAAAACCGCGCCGTGCTTGTGTAGTATCCAATCCTTCATCGGGCAACCACAAGGGTTACCCCTGCAAATTGGCATGTATTTGGCCTTATCTCACTTCTTTTAACTAACAACGAATAACTTTTTATACTTCTATTGATTTGAGTCCGATGCTTACTTCCCTCAACCAACAACGATCAACTAACAACGATCAACTAACCTAATACCTCTATTTCTGCCATGGGGTGAAAAAACCAAACCCTTTTTGTTTTTACATCTATGCACTTATAGCGTTTGCGCACACGCTCAGCCTTTTCAAATACCTGTCCGGTGCGCCATATAAAATGACTGCCCATAGGCAAAGATTCAAGTAAAAGCAAGCCATTATTTTCGGGATTATATTTTTTGAGCGCCTGGTATAAATGAGGATCAGAGCAACTCGATGCGGTAGGCCCGTTAATATGGTTCAGAAGGCTGTTATATACATCGGCAGGCAAGTAATCTTTGCTTATAAAAGGAGAAAGTATATCAGAATAGATGCCTTTCCATTCCTGGCCATGTGGTTTTACTTTGTTATTAAATTGCTCAAAGGCATGCATGTGCGCTATTTCATGCAGAAGCGTAACCATGAAAGCATAAGGGTTGAGATCATTATTGATCGTGATCTGGTGAAGGTGCTTTGCATTCCTTAAAGGCCTGTAATCTCCAAATTTACTTGATCTGGCAGCTTTTACTTTTAGTAAAACAGAATGACCGTCAAGCAAAGGAGGAAGCAATGCAGCCGTGCCGGGCGGCAAAAACCTATCAAGGGCTGTATAAAAGGTAATGTCGTTCTTAAATCTTTCGTCCATGGTTGTATTGCAAAGTTAGGGTACAATTATCATTTAACCTTCAACCTTTAACTTTTCAACTTGTAACCTTCTCAAGGTCCCCACCAATTTCCACTCATCACAATCATGCTCAGCAATTTCAGAGCATTACCATAGTATTCTTCATCACTCATCACTTCATGGCTCGAGTAATCCCATATATGATTAAGCCAAACCTGGTTTTTAGCATCAACCATTGCGCCAACCCCAAATGGGCCAATAAATGCTATATTGTCACCACTAGAACCCGTAGTAGATTTGCCATTCAAAGCATATCCGTCTCTGATTTTATAAGGATCATTTTTGCATTTTTGGCTAATCCACTTATTTAATGGGGTAAGCAGGTTTTTAGCGCGGGCATCACCGTTCACAAGGTAATCGCTTGCCAACCGCAGTGGCATTCTGCAAGCATTATAATAGTAATCCCCGTCCTGCCGTTTTTCCATAAAAAAGGGGCCCGCAGGTTTTGGATTGCTATTGGCTGATTTGATAAAGTCAGGAAAAAGACCAGCCAAAGGGCTGTATTTCTTTTGTATATAGGCCAATAGTTGATAGCTTTTGTCGGATACTGAATCCCATTCAATATCTGATGTCGCTTTAGCAAAAGCCTTGAAATGATCAGGAAGTAAATCAGAACTGCGGACATCATTATAAAAATTTTCGCCTTTTTCAGTGAAATCCCCCATGAGCGGGAGTTCTGTTTCATGATTTACATTGGTTGCTTTTAAGGCATTAATAATGGTCTGGGCATCTTTTAGATAGTTGAATTGTCCATTGCTGCCCCATTGTTTGTCGGCCATTAGCAACGCAAAAGCTATATCCAGGTCACCATCTGTAGCATCATCTGAATTCATTTCTGTAAGCGATGAGTCCTTTACCTGGTTCCAGGCCATTAGTTTATGGTTTATACTACTTGGGTGGTTTTTAAAATAAACCAGCATCCCATCAAATATCGATTTAGTATCTATATCGTATCCTGCCATTATTGCTGAAATGATCATGCCATATCCATGGCCTTCAGATAAAGAGATGCTGTTTGGTGATTTATTGCCACCTTTCCAATTGCCATCAGCGTTGCAATACAAATAGCATTCATGCTTTTGAGGAAAATGGGCGATATAATGTAATTTCCAGGCTTTATAAAATTTCGCGACAGACGAATCCATGGCAGCCTGGTTGCTATGATTAGGCTTAATAGAGCCTTTGGTGTATATTGTATGCTGAGGGAATGGCTTTTGGGAGACCTGGGAATAAAGTGGCATTATTAAAATTAAGTTGATACAGATCAAAGAGATGCCTAATCTCTTGTTCAACAAATGAATCCAAATTTCTTTAATCACAATATTAGTTTTCTTGCTCACTCAATAAAAGAAGGAATTCAGTTTATTGTTCTTTCCCTTTTTTCGATGACGGATAAGTAAGTAGATTTAAGCCTTCAATAAATTGATAGTCTTTTATGTTTTTTGTCGCGAAAGAACAATTTTCTGATATTGCTGTAGCAGCAATTAAGGCATCTGGGATAAGTAATCCATGACTTAATCTATATTTGGATAATAATTCTATCGCAATTTCAGATATCTGAGAATTAAGATTTATTACTTGAAAATGAAGTAAAAAAGTGTTCAGATTTTTTAATTCCACTTTGTTCCGGCACCCTACAATTAATTCCATTTTTGTAACGCTACTCGCAGTCAATAATGACTTTTTAGCAGCAGATTCCACAAAATCTACTGCTAATTTAATATTGCGGCTCAGATCTATAAGAATATCGGTATCAATTAAAATGTATTCTCTTATAGTCATAAATCTACTGCCATTCTGTTTGTCGATTGGATCTAACCCAGGCCGAACTGTCTTTTAGTTCCTCTCGATCCTTCCACATGCCAATAAATGGTTCAATTTTTAGGTTTAAAGCCTTTTTTGGTTTTTTTTTATTATGAACTGTATTGCGGGTGCGTAAAAATTCGATAAAATCAGCTGCTTCTTTTTGTAACTGATCAGGAAGTGTCCGTAAGTCATTTACAATTTTTTCAAGTTCCATATAATATATAGGTATTCTTACATTAAATTTTAATAAACAGTTCCTATTTACTCTTTGCCTAAACAAGCAAAGATAATTTATTTTAACATTCATAATCAATTTAATTAACCAACAACGAACAACTCCCAAATTCGTTTCCATAAAAAAAGCCCTGTTCTATCATAGAACAAGGCTTTCTTATATTTATATTAAACTTACTAAGCTTCTGGAGTAGTTTCAGTTTCACCTGTTACTTCGGGAGCCATTGGTTCAGCTTCAGGAGCGTTTTCAGCAGGAGCCTCAGCTTTCACATCTTCAATTACTTTTTTTGTCTTTTTTGGTTTAGCTTCAACCTCTGTTTCAGAAACAGAGGTTTCTTCGGTTTCGTCAGTAACCTTTTTTGTCTTTTTAGGTTTTGCTTCAGCCTGCTCAATAGATGCTGTAGTTGATTCATCAGAAACTGCATCAACGGCTTTTTTAGCTGGTTTCGCTTTAGCAGCCTTAGTTTGTTCAGGCTCTTTTGCAGCAAGCGCAGCAGCAGCTTTTGCTGCATTAGCTTCCTCAAAAGGAATCATTGAAACAAAACTTTTTGCGTTACGTTTCTTTTCAAACTTTACGATACCATCTACCAAAGCAAATAAGGTATGATCCCTACCCAAACCAACTCCTTTACCAGGATGATGTTTTGTCCCTCTTTGACGAACAATGATATTGCCAGATATTGCTGCCTGACCACCATATATTTTAACGCCAAGTCGTTTGCTTTCTGATTCCCTACCGTTCCTTGAACTACCGGCTCCTTTTTTGTGTGCCATTTTTTTGTGTTGTTAGTTGCTGGTTGTTAGTTGCTGGTTGCTTTGCTAAATATCGACCGCAAAATCACTAATTCACTAACTCGCCAACTATCGTTATAGTGAAATTTCTTCTACTTGTATTTTGGTGAAAGACTGGCGATGGCCATTTTTCTTTTCATAGCCCTTCCTTCTCTTCTTCTTGAAAACAATCTTTTTGTCGCCTTTTTGATGATTAAGGATGGTGGCTTTAACGCTTGCAGACTTCAATTTATCCAATTTAATGCTGTTTTCATCAGCAAAAAGCAGGACTTTGTTAAACTCTACTGCATCACCTTCTTCACCTGGAAGCCTGTGTACAAACAGTTTTTGTCCTTTTTCGACTTTAAACTGCTGACCTTGAATATCTACTATAGCGTACATTGGGTATAAAAATTTTTCGGACTGCAAAGATGCAACAAATATTTGAAATGGAGATAGGGTGCCGAAAGATTTTTTATTAAGGGGAAGGTTTTTCATGGCTTTAGGCGTTGCTTATAAGCCAAAACTTCTTCAAATTCCTCCTTATACATTTCATTAAATTTTGATAATAGGTTTATTGCGTCATAATATTTTATTTTAAATAACGGCAAGTATATAGGTCCTACATTATCAAAATCAGGCCAGTGATATTTAGTGTTATAGAAATAAATATACCTAACTACGCTTCTTTTATTTTTAGTGCTATCATACTTTATTGAATAGAAATAAGTGCTGTCAGCCGTGTAATCATAATTTGTTATCCAATCGTAATCCTTAAACTCTCTTATTTTTATCCTTTTTCCATTATAATCGAAACTTTTAATATTGCCCTTATTAATGGCTTCAAACAAGACATTTTTAATTTCTTTGAATTGATGAATTGTGTATTGATTTGATACGGTAGAATCAAGTTTCACTGATGTAAATTGAAATTTTGAGCTGTTATCGTAATATTTCATGATAAATTGGAAATCATTAGTTTTTAAAACTAATTTCACATCAGTAATATTTAAATAAAAGACTTTTATTGGCTTTTTTTTACCATAATATGGATAGCCTGGTAAATTAATGTTATCTTCTTTAAGGCTGTCAAAATAATAGAAAACACCAACTGAACTTAAATGAGGACTGAATGGCACTCCAAAAGTTATTACTGGACCATTTAAAAGTAGTAAATTTACATAAGATGATTCAAGTGGCAATTCTACTGTTGTATCAATTGGGTTAAAACAATTGTCTCCTCTGATGAACCAAAAAGATTCTTTTAGGAAATGTTTAATTGAATCAACAGGATAAAGAACTGAAAGACTAATATCTTTATAAGCTTTAATTTCTCCTTCTAATGCTTTGTTATACAATGTATCACATATTCGATGGAAGCGTAATTGTGCAAATTCCTTGAAATCTGTAATATCTAAAGTTACATCAGTTGTATCCTGACTAAAGGCATCGATTGAAGTCATTAGCGTAAACATAGCCTGAATTAAAACAAATTTCATACCCTCTTATTAAATTAGAATAAACCTAACGATAAACTGTTGGTAATAAGTATATCAGGCTAAATATTATTAAATTAGAGTTGCAAACTTTTGAAGATTGTTTTTCCATTTGATAGCTTCTATTGTTCTTTTAGGGATTGAAACTTGCCACCTCATCATTCCCAAATAGTTTTCCCTATTTTTGCTCGATTGATTCACTCGTAAATTTAGATCATGAAAAGGGACGAACAGATTTTTAACCTCATTCAAAAGGAACTTGAACGGCAGCAGGATGGATTGGAACTTATTGCTTCTGAGAATTTTGTAAGCAGACAAGTATTGCAAGCCATGGGAAGTTGCCTTACTAATAAATATGCGGAAGGCTTACCGGGAAAACGTTATTATGGTGGCTGTGAAGTGGTTGACATGGTTGAAAATCTGGCAAGAGACCGAGCAAAAGAACTTTTTGGCGCTGTTTGGGTCAATGTACAGCCGCATAGTGGCGCCCAGGCAAATGCAGCCGTAATGCTTGCCCTTATTAAACCGGGAGATAAGATATTAGGCCTTGATTTATCTATGGGTGGGCATTTAACGCATGGCTCGGCTGTAAACTTTTCAGGGAAATTATATAGTCCGAGTTTTTATGGTGTGGAACGAGAAACCGGTAGGATAGATTGGGAAAAGGTTGCAGAAAAAGCACGTATCGAGCGTCCAAAACTAATAATATGTGGTGCATCAGCATATAGCCGTGATTGGGATTATAAAAGATTAAGAGAAATAGCGGATGAAGTAGGAGCTTATTTACTATGTGACATGGCACACCCGGCAGGTATTATTGCTAAAGGATTATTGAATAATCCACTCCCGCATTGTCATGTCGTAACTACCACCACACACAAAACTCTTCGTGGCCCAAGAGGAGGAATGGTACTGATGGGGCAGGATTTTGAAGTGCCTTATGGACCAAAACAAGAAATGAAAACTATGAGCAGTATTATGGATCTTGCCGTTTTTCCGGGAACACAGGGTGGGCCATTAGAGCATGTAATCGCCGCCAAGGCAGTAGCTTTTGGCGAAGCTTTAACACCTGAATTTGGAACTTATATTTCACAAGTGGTAAAAAATGGGAAAGCATTAGCTAAAGCATTCGAAAGTAGAGGATACGAAATTATAACGGGAGGAACCGATAATCATTTAATGCTCATTGATCTCCGGAATAAAAATATAAACGGTAAGCAAGCTGAAAATACTTTAGTTAAGGCTCATATCACTATCAATAAAAACATGGTACCATTTGATGATAAATCTCCTTTTGTTACTTCAGGAATACGTGTGGGTTCTGCAGCAATTACGACAAGAGGAATGATGGAGCAAGATATGGACCAGGTAGTTCAATATATTGATGATGTTTTAATGAATCTTGAAAATGAAACAAGAATTCAGGATATTGGCAAACAGGTTATTGATTTTACCAAGAGATTTCCGTTATATGAAGAGCAGGTTGAAGAGGCAGCTGGTTTCTAGTCATTTATTTCGTCGGCACAAAAATAAATACTCTAAAAGTAAAAATGATTTGGTATAATGTTTCATGAGAAATAACTTTGTAAAAGGCAAGGTAAGTTTCCTTTCAATTGCCCTGGCCTTTAGGCTGGGGATAATAAGATTTTGGTTCAAATGGCTTTAGCCTAAAAAATTGCCAATCCAAAATTTAGGCTAAAGCCAAAAATCATAGTCATGTCAATTATCCCCGGGCTAAAGCACCGGGGCAATTGATAACCTCAAAGATGGAAAAGTATATTGCTTTGAATGAACCGATTATTAAACTGTCCAAAAAATAGTTATATAGAAGATGCAAAGACGCAATTTTCTTATACACTTGCTGTTGCAAATAGTCCGGCCCGTTCTCTTTCTACCCGGTTTATGATATCACCAAGATCTTCCGGGTTATCGGCAAAGTTACAAGTGTCTACGTCAATGATAAGCAGTTTTTTGCCGGGGTATGACGCGATCCAATCTTCGTAACGCTGGTTCAATTTTTTTAGATAATCAAGACGAATTGAATCTTCAAAACTTCGTCCACGACGTTGAATTTGAGTTACCAAAGCAGGCAAAGATGCTCTAAGATAAATCAAGAGATCAGGCGTTGCTATCTGTGTTTGAATGGTCTCGTAAAGCTTTTTATAGGTATCAAAATCCCTGCTGTGCATCAACCCCATTTCATGCAAGTTAGGTGCAAAAATATAGGCATCCTCGTAGATGGTCCTGTCTTGCACAACAGTCTGATCCCCATTCCTGATTGCCAATACTTGTTGAAAACGATAATTTAAATAATATACCTGCATGTGGAAAGACCATGTCTGCATATCCTGGTAGAAATCATCGATATATGGATTATTTTCGATCACTTCATAATCAGGCTGCCAGTCATAATGCTTGGCAAGCAAAGTAGCCAAAGTGGTTTTGCCCGAACCAATATTACCGGCAATTGCGATATGTTTAAAGTCTTTATCCATAATTCGTTGATAGTTGATAGTTATTCGTTGTTCGTTGCAAAGCGTAGGCTGATTCTCAAATTCTCAAATTTCCAAATAGCTCAATATTAGTGATTAAAACCCATAGCTCTACGCACTTCACTTAAAGTTTTGGATGCGCTCTCTCTTGATTTCTCCGTACCTTCTTTTAACACTTTATTCAAATAGTTTTCATCATTTCTTATTGCTTCAATCTTCTCGCGGACCGGCGTTAAGAATGCAACCATATCCTGCGCCAATTGTTTTTTAAGGTCTCCATATCGGATGGTCATGTCATTATATTTCTCTTCAAAATGGGTAACCGTTTCCTTTGAAGAAACATGATTCATGAGTGTAAAAAGATTAATTATGCTCTCGGGTTTTTCCTGGTTTCGTTCCGTTGGCCCTGAGTCAGTTACGGCGCGCATTATTTTTTTCTCAATTTCTTTTGCGGTGTCTTTTAAATAAATGGCGGTACTTTCATCATCACTTTTACTCATTTTACCGCTGCCACCGAGCCCAGGAATTTTAATCATTTCACCAATGGTATTAAATGCGAGTGGTTCTGGTAATATATCCTGCTTATAAATATGGTTGAAACGTTTGGCAAAAGTTCTGGCCATTTCAAGATGCTGCTCCTGGTCTTTACCTACAGGTACTTTTGTCCCTTTATGGATAAGAATATCT
>Ga0207018_1035_pt1 | contig 24133 bp, 24 predicted proteins | sample Alteio_BWMinCont_52_FD_153476 | JGI IMG/M metagenome (GOLD analysis project Ga0207018, IMG submission 153476) | Enriched cells from forest soil in Barre Woods Harvard Forest LTER site, Petersham, Massachusetts, United States -... | ecosystem: Environmental > Terrestrial > Soil > Temperate forest >...
CTGTTTCGCGGAGAACCGGCATTTTCATCGCGGGGGTTGTTTTGCGGGTTGCTGTTTTGCGGGGGATGGGGATCAGCATTTTCCAGGTGACTGCGCAACAGGGTCGGGTGGTCGGCATTAGTGGCCACGAAAATAATGTCGGCGGATGCGACGCAGGCCTCCATTTGTTCCAGCGGAGCATGGCGCACGCCTTCTTCTTTGGCCAGCAGGGCGGCCTTTTCTTTCGTCCGGTTGATCAGGGTGATGTTCCTGGCCCCAAGATAATCCACCAGGTTCCTGCAGGTATTGCGGCCGATCTTGCCGACCCCAATCAACAGGATATTTTTTGACCCCGCGTGCGGTATCCTTTCTTTAATATATTGTATGGCGGCGAAAGAGACAGAGACGGTACCTCCGCTGAGGCCGGTCTGGTTCTTGATCGTTTTCGAGGATTGCAACACGGAATTGACCAGCCTTTCCAGGAAGGGACCGATGAAATTCCGTTCGCGGGCGAATTTTACGGCCTGTTTGAGCTGTCCGACGATCTCATAGTCCCCCAGGATCTGCGAGTCCAGCCCGGCGGCGACCTCGAATAAATGTTCCATGGCGGCCAAGCCGTTCTTCGTGTAGGCCAGTTCGGCAAATGTCTCGCGTGTGCCGGCCGTCTGCGTACAAAGCAAATCCATCAATTGGGCGGCGTCTTCGGCAAACCCGGCTATTTCGGTGCGATTGCAGGTGGATAAAATGAATAATTCGTTCAGGCCATAGGCGGGCGCCAGGTCGAGGATCTTATCGTATTGTTCGTGACTGATGGCGAACTGGCCCCTGATGGCGGCATCCGTCTTTTTATAATTGATGCCTGCTACAAAAAAACGGGATATGTCAGTAGCCTTCTGGTTCATTGGTTCTAACTTATTGAAATACCAACGCAAAAGTAATTGCCGGCGTAACGATAAAACGATTTTTTATGTCATTAGACTGTCATTTATACCCCCGATCTGGCTCAAGGGATTACCTTTGCAAATCGTTTATGGCAAAATCGGGTAAGACAGGCATACTCTTAATGAACCTGGGATCGCCGGATTCCACGTCCACCCGGGACGTGCACCGGTATCTGATGGAATTCCTGATGGACGAACGGGTGATCGATTACCCCTGGCTGCTGCGCAAAATACTCGTGAGGGGCATCATCGTTCCCTTTCGCGCAGCCAAATCGGCGGAAGCCTATCAAACCATCTGGACCAAGGAAGGCTCTCCATTGATCGTTCTCACCCGGCAATTGCAACAGGCCCTGCAACAAAAGGTGGATGCGCCGGTGGAGATCGCGATGCGGTATGGGCGTCCTTCGATGGAAGAGGCTTTTGAGCAGTTGAAAAAAAGGGCGCCGGAAATGGAAGACGTGATTGCCGTCCCCCTCTATCCGCATTATGCGATGGCCTCTTATGAGACGGCGGTGGAAGAGGCCAGGGAGGTTCACCGGAAAAAAAAATATGGCTTCGGACTACGCTTTGTCCCGCCCTTTTATAACGAAAAGCATTATCTGCACGCCCTGAGCGAGCATATTCGCCCCTGGCTGGATCGGGATTATGACCATATCCTTTTCAGCTATCATGGCGTGCCGGGCCGCCACATAAAAAAAGCGACACGACAGGCTGCCATTGCCTGCAATCCCCCGATTGTTGCGAAAGGCCATCCCCCGCGCACGCGCATTGTTACCGGCACCAGTGTTTCTCCACGACCCGCGAACTGGTCAGGCTGCTGGATATCCCGGCAAATAAATACAGCGTTTCGTTCCAATCACGGCTGGGCAAGGGCTGGCTGGAACCCTTCACCGATATTCGGCTGGCGGAAATGCCGGGCGAAGGCATTAAAAAACTATTGATCCTTTGTCCCGCCTTTGTGAGCGATTGCCTGGAGACCCTGGAAGAGATCGCCATGCGTGGGAAGGAAACCTTTATGGGGGCCGGAGGGGAAGATTATACGATGATCCCCTGTCTCAATACAGAACCTCTTTGGGTAGAGGCGATTGCGGGTTGGATAAATGGAGGCGAGGGAAGCTTTGTGGCTGGGGGTCGTTAACTAAAACAAGCGTATGCGCTATTATTTCTATATCAAATCCCTGCACATCATTTTTATCGTCACCTGGTTCAGCGGGCTGTTCTATATGGTTCGCCTGTTCATTTATCATACCGAGGCGGCGGAGAAGGGCGAGCCGGAAAGAACCATCCTGATGCAACAGTTCCGGGTCATGATCAGGCGGCTCTGGCTGGGGATCACCTGGCCCTCGGCCATACTCACGCTGATCCTGGGCCCCTGGATGGCGATCCTGATGGGGGCCATTCCGGACTGGCTGTGGATCAAACTGGGCTTTGTCCTGGGGCTTTATGGCTATCATTTTTCGCTGCAGGCTATTTATAGACAGCAAATGAAGGGCATTTTCCGTTGGTCGTCCCAGCAATTGCGGATCTGGAATGAGGTGGCCACGATCTTCCTGGTGGCGATCGTGATGCTGGCGACGGTTAAGGAGAATATGAGCTGGGCCTGGGGCCTCACGGGGCTGGTTGGTTTTGTGATCGTGCTGATGGGGGCGATCAGGGTTTATAAGAAAATGAGGATGAAGAAATGAGTGATCCTGGAAACAAAAAACCTCCTGACAACCGTCAAAAGGTTTTTTTACTATCCGGGGTAAAAAGGTAGTTTTTCAGGAAACTGGTCCGCTGATGGTCATTCAGGAATTGGAATAATCAGGTAATTCAGGACTGGAATCAGGTAATTCAGGATTGGAAATAACTTTCCGGTGGTTCCTTGTGATGGTTTTTTCCAAAGGTAATATCAGAGATTAAAAACGGGTGGTGACGGATCGAAATGAATAAGGTGCTATTGGAACAAGGGTTCAATTAGCTCGTCAGGGAAGGATCTGAAAGTTATCAGGGAACGAAAATCGTGTTGTCAGGGAATTTGGAAAGACGGTTAGTGAAAAGGAAGGGGAGTAGGAATACCCCCCTTTTTAACCCCTAAACCCTAAACCGTAGAAAGAGTTTTTCCAGTAATGGATTGGTAAATCATTGATTTACAATCTTTTCATTAAAGGAAATGCTGATATTTTCTATTTATATGAGCTTGAGGATGTTGCCATCCACTTGTTTGTCGTTGTCATGAACTAATAACCACAAATTATGCCAAAGCCCGGAATTGTGGATAAACTGCAAATCCATCATTCCCATTTTGGGTCTTTTGACAATTGTTTAACAGTTTCTTCGCATCGGGCGGCGTCAGTAAATCGAGCATTCGCCGATAATATTTCTATTGTCCTTGCCGGGGTCCCTGCGCACAATTCCGTAACTTTGCACCCCTTCTCAACAGTACCATTATTATGTCAGGCAAATACAAGGAATACCAGCAGCTAAACCTACCCTCCATTGGCCGGGAGATGCTGGCACAATGGGAGGCTGCCCATGCCTTTGAAAGGAGCGTAGAATTGCGGGAGGGGGCGGTCCCATTCGTTTTTTACGAAGGTCCCCCCAGCGCCAACGGGTTACCGGGTATTCACCATGTGATCAGCCGGACCCTCAAGGATCTGGTCTGCCGCTATAAGACCATGAAGGGCTTCCAGGTTAAGCGTAAGGGGGGCTGGGATACCCATGGCCTGCCAGTGGAGCTTGGGGTCGAAAAAATGCTGGGGATCACCAAAGAAGATATCGGCAAAAAGATCTCCATTGCCGATTACAATGCCACCTGCCGTCATGAAGTATTGAAATACAAGGATAAATGGGATGAGCTCACCCATAAAATGGGTTATTGGGTGGACCTGAAAGACCCTTATATCACCTTCGATAATAAATATATAGAGACTTTGTGGTGGATACTCAGCGAGCTCTATAAAAAAGACTTCTTATACGAGAGCGTCAGCATCCAGCCCTATTCCCCGGCCGCCGGTACGGGCCTCAGTTCTCATGAGCTCAACCAGCCCGGTACCTATAAGGATGTGAAGGACACGTCCGCCGTGGCGATGTTCAAGGCGACCCGTGACCAGAAAAGCGAATTCTTGTTTGCCGCCGCTGGGGAAGCCGCTGCCGAAAAAGCCGCAGGGTCGGCTGCCGGAACCCAGGCAACTGCCGCCGCAACCGCATCGGGCCGGGCTGCCGTTCCTTCCGCAATCTCGGCTACCGAGGTGTTTTTTATGGCCTGGACGACCACTCCCTGGACCCTTCCGTCCAATCTCGGTCTCGCTGTAGGTCCGAATATCGAATATGTATTGGTGAAGACCTTCAACCCGTATACGCATTTCCCCATCAACGTGGTATTGGCTAAGGCGCTGGCCGGCAACTATTTCAAGCCGGAAGGGGAGAACGGGGATTTCAGCGGGTATAAGGAAGGCGATAAACTGCTGCCCTGGAAAATCCTGGCCTCGTTCCAAGGCAGCCGGCTCGAAGAATGTCGTTATGAACAACTATTGCCTTTCGAGGCCAATAGCCCGGCGCAGGCCGGCGAGGGCGCCGACCCCTTCCGGGTCGTCCCGGGAGATTTCGTGACGACCGAAGACGGTACGGGCATCGTGCATACCGCACCCGCCTTTGGCGCCGATGACTATAAGATCGGCAGGAAATATAACCTGGGCATCCTGGTTATGGTCGACAAGCAGGGAAAGTTCGTCGACGGGCTGGGGGAATTCAGCAACCGTTATGTCAAAAATTATAAGGATGATCCCGGCTATGTGGATGTCAATGTCGACATCTGTGTCAGGCTGAAAAAGGAAAATCGCGCCTTCAAGATCGAAAAATACGAGCACAATTACCCGCATTGCTGGCGCACGGACAAGCCCATCCTCTACTACCCGCTCGACGCCTGGTTCATCCGCACCACTGCCGTCAAGGACCGGATGGTGGCGCTGAATAAGACGATCAACTGGAAGCCCCGCAGCACGGGAGAAGGACGCTTTGGCAACTGGCTGGAGAACATGGTGGACTGGAACCTGAGCCGCAGCCGTTATTGGGGCACGCCCTTGCCGATATGGAGGACCGAGGACGGAACGGAAGAAAAATGTATCGGCTCCATCGCCCAATTGCAGGAGGAGATCCGCCGTTCGGTCGCCGCGGGCCTGATGAATGCTGGTAGCGGGGTGTCTGCCGCCGGCCCGGGCGAAGCTACCCTCGACGCCTATATCGCCGGCCTTACCGCCGATCTGCATAAACCCTTTGTGGACGAGATCATTCTTGCCGGCAAAGGGGGCCAGCCCATGCGGCGCATACCCGATCTGGTCGATGTCTGGTTCGATTCGGGCGCCATGCCCTATGCCCAATGGCATTTCCCTTTCGAGAACCGGCATATGGTGCTGTCCGGTTCCGGGCCAGATGCGGACGAACCCTCCGGCCAAGTCCCCGGTCACCCTCCGGGCGAGGCCTTCCCGGCCGATTTTATCGCCGAAGGAGTGGATCAGACCAGGGGCTGGTTCTATACCCTGCATGCCCTGGCCGCCATGCTGTTCGACAGCGTGGCCTATAAAACCTGTGTCTCCAACGGCCTGGTGCTGGACAAGAGCGGCAATAAGATGAGCAAGAGCAAGGGTAATACCGTCGACCCTTTCGAAACCATCGAGAAGTTCGGCGCCGACGCGACCCGCTGGTACCTGATCACCAATGCCTCGCCCTGGGATAGCCTGAAATTCGATATCGAGGGGATCCGCGAGGCCCAGCGCAAATTCTTTGGCACCCTGTATAATACTTATCAGTTCTTTGCCCTATACGCCAATGTGGACGGCTTTGCCTTTAAAGAGGCGAGGATCCCGCTGGCCGAAAGACCGGAGATCGACCGGTGGATACTTTCCTCGCTCAATAGCCTGGTAGCGAGGGTGAATGCGGGTTTCGACGATTATGAACCGACCCTGGCGGGCCGGCTGATAGAAGATTTCGTGGACGAACACCTGAGCAATTGGTATGTGCGGCTCTGCCGCCGCCGCTTCTGGAAGGGCGAGTACGAACACGACAAGATCTGCGCCTACCAGACCCTCTATGAATGTCTGGACACCGTGGCCCGCCTGATGGCTCCCGTCTCTCCTTTTTTTGCCGATTGGCTCTTCCTCAACCTGGACGGGGTGACGGAACGCAGCGCTAAGGGATCGGTGCATCATACTGATTTTCCGGTGGCAGATCCGGCTGTCATAGACAGCTCGTTGGAAGAAAGGATGCAACTGGCCCAGGATGCCAGCTCCCTGATCCTTTCGTTGCGGAAAAAAGTCAATATCCGGGTGCGCCAGCCCCTGCAAAAAGTGCTGATCCCGGTGCAGGGCCACGCGATGAAACAACAATTGGAAAAAGTGGAAGACCTGGTAAAATCGGAGGTGAACGTCAAGGAGATCCAATACCTGTCTGCCGCCGATGGGTTCATCAAAAAGAAGATCAAACCGAACTTTGTAGCCCTTGGTAAGAAGCTGGGCGCCAAAATGAAGTCGGTCAGCACAGCGCTGGGAAATTTTTCGCAGGAAGACATCTCCAAATTGGAAAAAGACGGTAATTATACTTTGTTAATTGATAGCGAACCCTTAATATTACAGGTTAATGAAGTGGAGATTGCCAGTGAAGATATCCCGGGTTGGGTAGTGGCTAATAAAGGCGCCCTTACCGTTGCCTTGGATACAACCATCACTCCCGAACTGGCCGGCGAAGGCAATGCCCGGGAACTGGTCAACCGCATTCAGAAGATCCGAAAAGACAATGGCTATGAACTAACCGACCGGATATTGGTAAAGATAGCCGACACTCCTACCCTAAAGGATTCCCTGACTCAATTTAAAGACTATATTTGCACCGAAATTTTGGCAGATTCCATAGAATTGGTACCCGAAATAGCTAATGGCACTGAAATTGAAGTTAATGATATTCTTTTAAAAGTGTTTGTTACTAAAAAAGCCTAACTGTATGGCAATCAAGAAGAAAGCGGTAAAATCCGCTAAAAAAACTACCCCTGCGAAGAAGGCGGCCCCAGCAAAAAAAGCGGGTTCAAAACCTGCTCATTCGTCAGGCGGTAGCAAGACAGCAAAGAAAGCCCCCGCAGCACACGCCAAGGGGAATGCCAAACAGGTAGCGAAAAAACTTGCCCCTCAAAAAAAATCCACCCATCCAATGCCCTCAAAAAAACCAGCCACCTCCAAACCCGTTCAAGCCTCTGCTAAATCGGTTCAGTCACATGCCAAGCCCGGCGCCGGGCATGCCAAACCTGCTGTCGCGCACGCTACTACCGCCAAGACCGTCTCAGCGGGAACTCCGAAGCAACCCATGCTCAAGCATCCGCATGCGCAGGCTGTAGCCGCCAAGCATGCGCCCGTAGCCGGCGCCGTCAAGCCCGTTCCGAAAGAAGAGCCGAAGAAGGCATTGGTGAAGATGCCCGAGCCCGTTGCACCGGTAGCGATCCAGCCCCAACCTAAAAAAATAATTCCACCGGCCAAACCGACCAAAGTGGTGATCCCGGAAATGAAAACAAAAACCGTTAGAAAATACGAACCAGAATTCACGAAATCTGTTTTAGATACACCACAAGAAGAACAAACTGGACCCACTATGAGATACAGCGATGCAGAACTTGGAGAATTCAGAGACCTGATCAACCGGAAATTGGACGCTGCTAAAAAAGAGCTGGCCTACCTGCAGGGATTGATCACGCGCAAGGATGAAATGGGAGGCGACAACGACGATGCCCGGTATATGACCATGGAAGATGGAAGTATGAGCATGGAAAGGGAGCAGTTGAGCCAGATGGCGAGCCGCCAGATCACGTTCATCGACCACCTGGAAAAAGCTATCATGCGCATTGAAAATAAGACGTACGGAATTTGCCGCGTAACCGGCAAGCTCATCGATAAAGCGAGGCTGAGGGCGGTGCCCCATGCCACCTTGAGCATCGAGGCCAAGCAGATGATGAACAAATAGGCGAAAACCACGCCTTCACGCCAAAGAAGCCTGATAAAACCGGAGAATCGCCGGTAATCTTCTTTTCATGCCCCGATCCGGGGCTTTTTCATTTATACTCGTAAAGCGGTTTATTTACCCATAAAGCGGTTTTATGCCGATCTCTTTTAGGCCGGATGTGTGAATCATGTAACCTTTTGCCATACATGTGTAATAAGAATGGAGAAAGGAATGGGATATTTGAAGAACAAACTATCAGCCTTATGACGATCAGGACTGCAAGGAGCAATAAGGCGAACCCCAAAAGTAAACCGGGTAAGACCGCCGATGGCAAAAAGGCGCCGGATAAGGCAGTCAACAAAAAAATACCCGGCAAGGTGGTCACCAGGAAGCCGCCCAACGGGACCATCGGCAAAAAGAGGACGGATAACACCGAACTGGAAAAATCAAAGTGCCACATTATCGTGGAGATCATCGAGTATATATCGAATTCCGTGGTGAGCAAAACAATCATAAAAAAATCGACGGGAAATATCAGCGTCATGTCCTTTGACAGCGGCGAAGGCCTGACGGAGAAGACCTCTCCCTTCGACACCTTTGCCCAGATCATCGAAGGCAAGGCGGAGATCGTTATCGATAGGAGATCCCACCTGCTCGCATCGGGACAGGGGATCATCATTCCGGCGCACTCGCCGAATTTTATCAAGCCGAACGGGCGGTTTAAAATGATCCTTACCATTATCAAAAGCGGATACGAATAGTTTTTTGTCTTGCCATGTCACGCTAAAATCTTAAAAATGGGACCAAACTCAAGCGGCCACGATATTGCGACCACGCGCCATGTCGCGAAATTCGGGGGCTATCAATCTTCCAAGCTGTTCAGGTCTTTGATCCAGCCAAAAACAGCAAAAAAACAACCCGCCCAATTTACCAACGCCCTCGCCCATGAGGTTCGCAACCCCCTGACAAATATCAACCTGGCGGCGGAAATGCTTAAGGCCATGCTAAAGGACGATGAGCAGAAGGTTTTTCTGGACATTATTATGCGGGGTTCCGCGCGGATCAACGATCTGGTCGCCGATCTGCTGGCCTCCAGCCAGGCCGCCGAAATTCCGCGGGAAGAATATTCCGTCCATCAACTGCTGGACCAAGTGATCGCCATGGCCGAAGACCGGATCACGCTGAAGAACATCGCCGTCAGGAAAGAATATGATACCCAGGATTGCCTTATTTTGGTGGACAAGGAAAAGATCAAGATCGCCCTGACCAATATCGTCATCAATGCCATTGACGCCATGCCTTCGGAAAATGGAGAGTTAACGCTCTTTACCAGCTCAAGACATGGCAAGTGTATCGTGGAGATCGAAGACAATGGCATCGGCATCAGCGTGGAAAACCTCAATAATATATTTAAGCCCTATTTCACGAACAAACCCAACGGCCTGGGCCTGGGCCTGTCGACGACCCTGGAGATATTCCGGTTTAACCATGTCGGCGTAAATGTACAATCGGAGGAGGGCAGCGGAACGAATTTTATATTGTCCTTCGAAATATGTCAGCCGGCAGCCGGCAGTGTCCGCAAACGGCATGGCAGGGAAATTGCATGATCGATAGCGCCACGTTACTGAAATACATGGCACTATGACGCTGAGCACGCAAATCATCTGGCTTTTTATCCTGGCCCTGCCGGTTGCCTGTATCGCCTGGACGGTGACGCACGAAGAGATCTTTGCCGAACCCAGGGATTATTGCAAAAGACAGAGCCTGGCGGCCAAAGCGCTATTGAGACGAAAATTCTTTTACTTATTCACCTGCGAATACTGCTTCAGCTTCTACGTTACTGCGCTGATGCTGATCATTACCCGTTATCATTTATTGTTTACCGATTGGCGGGGCTACCTGGTATCCGGATTTTCCCTGATCTGGATAGCGAATATTTATATGAACCTCCTTCTCTTTATCCGCACCGATATTAAGAATGAGGGCGTCGCCACGAAGATCAAAGAGACGGAGCTGAAGAAATAGAGGGCGTGGCGCAGACGGCGACTCTGTTGGAGGCTGGTGGCACAGCGAGATCATTTCAACGCTGCGTCGACGATCGCCTGGGCCTCCTGCAGGATCTGATGCAAATGATCTTCTCCGCGGAAGCTCTCTCCATAGATCTTGTAAATATCTTCGGTACCCGAAGGCCGGGCGGCGAACCATCCATTTTCCGTACTGACCTTTAATCCCCCGATGGGAGCCCCATTCCCGGGAGCGGTGGTCAGCACCGAGACGATCTTTTCGCCCGCCATTTCTTTTTGCCGAACCTGGTCGGGGGACAGCTTCAGCAGGGACGCCCGTTGGGCGGGGGTAGCCGGGGCCTCCACGCGATCATAGGCAGACTCGCCTAATTCCTTACTTAATTCTGCATAGATCTCACCCGGATCGCGCCGGGTGGTGGCCGTTATTTCCGAGGCGAGGAGGGCCGCGATCATCCCGTCCTTGTCGGTGGTCCAGGGCTCGCCATTCATCCTGGCGAATGATGCGCCGGCGCTCTCTTCCCCGCAAAAGCCCACCGAGCCATCCAATAATCCGTCGACGAACCATTTGAAGCCGACGGGCACTTCATATAGCTTTCTCCCCAGCCTGCTCGTGACGCGATCGATCACCTGGCTGCTCACCACCGTCTTGCCTACCCGCGCAGCGGCGGCCCACTGTGGTCTGTGCTGAAAAAGATAAAAGGCCATGACAGCGAGATAGTGATTGGGCGGCAGCAATCCCGCCGTCCTGGTCACGATGCCATGGCGGTCATAATCCGTGTCGCAGGCAACGGATATATCGAATTTGTCTTTTAGCCCGACGAGGTTTGTCATGGCATAGGGCGAGGAGGGATCCATTCTGATCTGTCCGTCCCAATCGACGGGCATGAAGCGGAAGTCGGCGTCGATGGCCTTGTTGACGACGGTAAGATCCAGGCCATACTTTGCCGCGATCGGCACCCAATAATGAATGCCGGCGCCACCCAGCGGATCGACGCCGATACGGATCTTCGAGTTCCGGATGGCATCCATATCGATGACAGAGCCGAGATCGTCGATGTATTTGTTCAGGTAATCATAACGATGTGTGGTGGGAGCATGAAGGGCTTTTTCGTAGGGTATCCTTTTTACGGTACGAAGGCCTTCCACCAGGAATTCATTTGCCCGCTGTTCGATCCACCGGGTTGATTCCGTGCCTGCCGGGCCACCACTGGGTGGATTATATTTAAAACCGCCATCGGAAGGGGGATTGTGTGAAGGGGTGATGATGATGCCATCGGCCAGGCCACTGGTTCGTCCCTTATTATAGGTGAGGATGGCGTGCGAGACAGCCGGGGTAGGGGTATATTCATCGCCCTCGGAGATCATGGTCTCCACCTTGTTGGCTGCCAATACTTCCAATGCGCTGGCCATTGCCGGTAAGGACAAGGCATGGGTATCCATCCCGATGAACAAGGGGCCATCCGTCTTTTGCTGTTTGCGATACAGACAGATCGCCTGCGTGATGGCGAGGATATGCCGTTCATTAAAAGAGCACGATAGGGATGAGCCGCGATGACCCGAAGTCCCGAACGATACTTTTTGCGCCGGCGCCGAGGGATCGGGTATTCCGGTATAGTATGCCGATATGAGTTTGGGAATGTTAACCAACATCCCGGGCGTGGGGGGCTTTCCGGCGAGAGGAGAAATATTCATAAGACAATATAATCAAATTTCATGCCTTGAGCCGACCCGCTAACCGGGCCCAATGGTCAAAAGCAGTACCGATTCTTCCATAGCCACCAAAGAATGTTTTACACCCTCATGACAGGTCAATAAATTGTCTTTCTTAAGTATTACGGATTGTTTTTCCGTCTTGAAATTTATCTGCCCCTCGATGATCTGAATGCTTATCGGGTTACCTGACCGGTGAAAATCAATTTCGTTTTGTACATGCAATGCGATAAGCACTATTCTGAGCTGGGCCGTCTTTAAAAGCGTAATGCCATTTCGTTCTCCTGCTTTCCAGGCCCTTTCCTGCATGATCTTATTTATGATCCCAGGCAGATCGAAGGTCAGTAGGGTATCGTCGAGCAACCTATCCGGCACATGACAGGGAAAGGCAGTTTCGATGGATTGATGGTTCATGAATTGACCTGTTATCGGGTAAAGATGAGTGCTTTGGGGGCAACAATCCTTATATAAGTCCGGGGAAAGATTATATTATTCACACATTTCCGGGCCCGACAGCGTTCGCGCCGGGATCGAAGGTGTGAATTATGTAACTTATTCTTTCAATCTTGTAATATTTGCAAAAAAAATGCCGCCTACCTTAGTCGTGGCTTCATAGGATATTAGATTTAGTAAAGGGGGGGATCTCTATCCATACCCCTTTTTTCTTTAAGCGATAATATTGGTAATCGTCTAATTGTGTTGACATGAAAAGTAAAAGTTTATTTGCCTCTGTCATATTTTTTATAATTCTTGCCATTGGCGCGGCAATAGCTTACGCAGCCTATAGCGCCTCGAATATGGCAGAAGCTGAGATCATCGGCGCCGCCGCCTTTCTGATCGCCTTGTTCATTTCTTCCTCCATCAAGATCGCCGATCCCTGGGACAAGGCGGTGGTATTACGCCTGGGGCATTTTCAATCTTTGCGCGGCCCCGGCCTTTTCTTTATCATCCCTGTCCTGGACACCATACCCTACTGGATCGATACCCGCGTGATCACGACCTCCTTCAAGGCGGAAAAGACCCTGACCAAGGACACCGTGCCGGTTGATGTGGATGCGGTATTATTCTGGAAAGTGCTGGATCCTCAAAAAGCCGCCCTGGAAGTGGCTGACTATATCAGCGCGATCAGTTGGGCCTCCCAGACTGCCTTGCGTGACGTTATCGGAAAGACCATGTTATCGGATATGCTCGAAGGGAGGGATAAGATCAGCAGCGTCCTGCAAAAGATCATCGACGAACGAACCGAGCCATGGGGCATAAATGTCAATTCCGTAGAGGTCAAAGACGTGCTGATCCCCGCCGCATTGGAGAATGCGATGTCTATGCAGGCACAGGCGGAAAGAGAACGGCAGGCCAGGGTGATCCTGGGGGATTCGGAAAGACAGGTGGCCGAAAAGTTCGGTGAGGCGGCCCTGACGTATGCGAATAACCCGGTGGCCCTGCACCTAAGGGCGATGAACATGCTGTACGAAGGATTGAAGCAGAACTCGACGATCGTTATTGTGCCCAGTTCCGCCGTGGACACCATGCAACTCGGCGGCCTGGCCGGGCTGACGGCGCTGACGATGGGGATCGGGCAGGACAAGGCGAATAAAGAACTTGACGCTGGTACCAAATAGCGATCCCGGGCGATCCCGGAAAATACCAGAAATCTTACACATCAAAATAATCAGAATGACAATAGCAAAGAATTTGGGCATCTGGATGGATCATTCGAACGCTCATTTAATGGAATTTACCGCCGATCCGATCCAAACGGACACCGTTGCCTCGAAGTTTACGCATGAGGCGAAAGAGCAGAGCCTGGGCAAGAGCGAACACCTCATGCATAATAAAGAGCAGCACCAACAGTCGGAATACTATAAAAAATTAGGCGAGGTCATTAAAAATTATGAAGAGGTCATTCTTTTTGGCCCCACCGACGCCAAGCTCGAGCTATTGAACCTTTTACGTGCCGATCATAATTTTGAAAAGATAAAGATCGAGATCAAGCCGGCCGATAAAATGACCGAGAACCAGGAACATGCCTTTGTCAGGGAGCATTTTTCAAGACGATGATCAGCGTTAACGCGCGCCCGCAGGATCGTTGGCCGGACGCGCTGTGATCGGCGGCTGTTGCCCTGCCGATCAGTCACAGGTCATGATCACTTTTAGCGCCTTTTCCTTGTCTGCATGCGCGAACACGTCGTATGCTTTGATGATCTCGGATAATTTGAACCGGTGCGTGATCAATTGCATCGGATCGAGCTTTTTAGCCTGAACGATCTTGAGCAGCATGGGAGTAGTTACGGTATCTACCAGCCGGGTGGTGATCGTGATGTTTTGAGACCACAGGGTCTCCATGTGCAGGTCAACGCTCCTCCCATGCACGCCTATATTGGCGATATGGCCTCCGGGGGCTATAATGGATTCACACAATTCGAAAGTAGCGGGAACACCTACGGCCTCGATGGCGCAGTCCACGCCTTTATTCGCGGTAAGGTTCATTATTTCATCTTTGGCGTCAAGCTTTGCGCTATTGATCGTCCGGGTAGCTCCGAATTTTTTGGCGATGGCCAGGCGATTGTCGTCTTTGTCGATCATGATGATCTCCGCAGGGGTATAAAATTGCGCCGTCAATAATGCCGCCAGTCCTACCGGGCCGGCGCCCACGATCGCCACCGTGTCCCCCGGGCTGACGCGGCCGTTCAATACCCCGCATTCGAAGCCGGTGGGTAAAATATCGCTTAACATGACCAGCGCTTCCTCATCCATGCCTTCCGGGATGCCATAAAGACTATTATCGGCAAAAGGGATCCGCACGTATTCGGCCTGTGTCCCGTCGATAAGATGACCCAGGATCCATCCGCCATTCTCACAATGAGAATACATGCCTTTCTTGCAATAGGCGCATTTGCCGCAGGAAGTGATACAGGAGATCATTACATGATCCCCCTTTTTAAAATTACTGACGGCGCTGCCGGTCTCCTCCACGATGCCCACTCCTTCATGACCTAAGACCCTCCCGGAAATCACTTCCGGCACATCGCCTTTGAGGATATGCAGATCGGAGCCGCAAATGGTTGTCTTAATGACTTTCACCAGGGCGTCCGTGGGTTTAAGAATGGTGGGTTTCGGCCTTTCTTCCCAGGCTTTTTCCCCGGGACCTTTGTATACTAATGCTTTCATACTGTTATTTTATAATTATTAATTTGATCGGGTGAAGATGCCTTTCAAACATTATGGGCGACGAATACGGGCATATGGTGGTCACGGGTGATCTCTTCCATAAAGCTGCTTCGTTTGGCGTATGAGAAAGGCGACCTGCCAAAGGAGCCGCTCACCAGCAGCGCGTTCTTTTTCCCGGCCACCCATGTTGAGAATTGCCCTGTCCGGAAGTGCAGCTTTTCAACATGCAGGCTTCCGAAATGGAGACGGCAATAATCAGTGAGCAAGGTCATATCGGGAATCTCGATGGAATCTTCCTGGTTCACATATACGATCTCTGTGGGCAGATCCGTATACTGGGGGAACTGGTAACATAATTGCTTTAAGGCAAACAAACTCTCTTTGCCTCCGTCGTAGGCGATGACCAGGTGTTCGAAGGGAGCAAAACTTTCCGGAACCATGATGACGGGGCATTCCGACAAATGAAGGGCTTTGTGCAGATAATTATCCGGGTCATCGATATAGTTATCCGCGTAAAACAATTCCCGGCTGAGCACCACCAGGTCGGCAAAACGGCTTTGACCGGCAAAAAGGGCCTTGTCCCATTGCCCGTCGTTGTCGTGGATGCGATATTTGATATGATTAAAGGCGCATTGCTCGGCAAAAAATGCTTTGTTCAGGTCAATACTTGCCGGTTCCGTTTCCTTCAATCGCCGGAAGGGCTCATTGATCGATATATGGCTGACGGGTATCCTGTATTCATAGTCGTGCGGACTAAAAAAAAGACCCGTTACGGATACCGGTTCGGCATAACGCAGGGTTTTCAGGAACTCGAATGCTCCCTTGGGGAAATCGTGGCCGCCGCAGGCAAAAAGGATATGTTTCATGGTAAAATGGTTGAGTAATTGATTGAGATAAAGATAGGGCGGAGACAGCGCCCGCAAACTGACGAGGCTCATGCCGGGGTATGATACTGGTCAGCCGGTCTTCTTTTTGACTATCTTTAACCGGCCATCAATAAAGAAGCGCATCATACGAATTCGGATCTGGTAAGGGACATTATCATCGGCATGTCCGACGGTCTCACTGTGCCCTTCGCGCTCACGGCGGGATTAAGCGGGGTCTTGAATACCAACCATCTTATCATTGTATCCGGTTTAGCCGAAATAGCGGCAGGCTGCATTTCGATGGGGCTGGGCGGATACCTGGCCGGGGAATCGGAGGTCGAACACTACAAAAGCGAATTAAAAAACGAATACGACGAGATAGACAGCGTGCCGGATACCGAACTGGAAGAAGTGCAGGACATTCTCATGGAACTGGGGATTGAAGAATCCCTTAGCAAACAGGCGGCATTACAAATCAGCCAGGACAAAGATCGTTGGGCCGATTTCATGATGAAACTGGAATTGAAGATGGAACAGCCCGGCAAGAACCGCGCCGCCAAAAGCGCCGGAACTATCGCGGTGTCCTACCTGGTGGGGGGCTTTATCCCTTTGTTCCCCTATATCCTCTTCAGCAGCAGCAAGACCGGGTTCAATGTGTCCTGCATTGCCACGATTTTAGCCTTGATCTTCTTCGGATATTTCAAAAGTAAGATGACGGGCGAGCCTGTCCTAAAAGGAACCCTCAAGATAGCGCTGACCGGGATCGTGGCAGCCTCAGCCGCTTATCTCCTGGCAAAGGCGGTAAGTTAATAGTAAGGTAACCACCTTAAATAGCTGTATTTTTAGGAGTATGGGTGGTAATCATCAATTCGAGGCGCTGTTCAATTATGCTACCATTGGCATCGTGGTGACCGATCATTCGGGGATCATCATCAATTTCAACAAATATGCGGAGATCCAGTTTGGGTACACGAGAGAAGAGATCATCGGGCAGAAGGTCGATATCCTCATCCCGCATAATCTTCATGGCGTGCATGTGCGGCACCGGGAGGGCTTCTATAAACATCCCGAGCCAAGGAGGATGGGGGAAGGCCGGGATCTCTATGCCCTGAAAAAGGATGGCGTCGAATTTCCCGTGGAGGTGAGTTTGAGCCACTATGCTATCGAAGGGGAGACCTTTGTGATCGCCTTCGTCATCGATATCACCGTCCGGAAAAAGAGCGAGGCCATGGTTCTCCGGCAGAATGCAGATCTTGAAAAGAGTAGCGGCGATATCCGGCAGCTCAATGCGCAATTGGAACAAAAAGTAGATGACCGGACCAAAATGCTGAGGGAGACGCTCGCCGAACTGGAGCGGTCGAAAAAAGAATTGAGCGAGGCCCTGGAGTCGGAGAAGGAACTTAGCGAGCTCAAGTACCGCTTTGTCACCACGGCATCACATGAGTTTCGCACGCCGCTGAGCACTATCCTTTCTTCGGCCTATCTGCTGGGAAAATATAAGCCTGAAGAATACGAAAACAATAAGGATAAGCATATCCAAAGGATCAAGACAGCGGTAGAAGGTATGAAGGGCATCCTGGAAGACTTCCTTTCGCTGGGCAAGCTGGAGGAGGGAAAAGTGCAGGTGAGGATGGAGGAATTTGTGGCCGGGGAATGTGTGGCGGAGCTGCAATCGGGCATCGGGGATATGGAGCATCTGCTAAAGCCCGGGCAACGGATCCAATTTGTCCACACCCTGCACCGGGACACCATCCATGTCGACATGCAGTTGTTAAAAAACATATTGATCAATATCGTTTCCAATGCGATCAAATTTTCCGGAGAGAACGCCGTCATTGATATAAATCTGGATGTGTCGGCCCGGGTTTTCTGCCTGTCCGTCCGGGATCATGGGATAGGCGTGTCGGAGGAAGATCAGGAGCATTTGTTCGAACGCTTCTTCCGGGCGCGGAATGCGGCCAATATCCAGGGATCCGGTCTGGGCCTGCACATCATCGGTAAATACCTGGAATTGCTGAATGGTACCATAGAACTAAAAAGCGTGCTGGATCAAGGTTCCTGCTTCACGGTATGCATTCCCCAGCCGGAGTTCCCATTGCCACAGCCAGTACCCCCATTGCCACAGCCGGCCTTATAAAAAACAAAATCATGAATAAGCGGATCCTGGTCATCGAAGACAATAAAGAAGTGCGGGAAAATATAGCCGAGATCCTGGAATTATCGGATTATGGCGTCGTGACCGCCGATAATGGTAAGACCGGCGTGGAGACGGCCTTAAAAGAGCCCTTCGACCTGGTCGTTTGCGATATCATGATGCCCCAGTTGGATGGTTATGGCGTGCTGCACCTGTTGAACCGGCATAAAGAGACCAGGAATATCCCCTTCATTTTCCTCACCGCCAAGTCCGAAAAGGCGGATTTCCGCAAAGGCATGGAAATGGGCGCCGATGATTATCTCACCAAGCCCTTTGACGGGATCGACCTGCTGAATGCGATCGAGATCCGGTTAAAAAAATCGGAGGAGTCTGCACAAAAGATCTTGCCGGGGGCGTCGGGCGTCGACGATTTCATCAGCCAGGCCGGGAGATCAGGGCTCGTGCGGCTGACCTCGGATCAACGGGAGGTCAGCGATTATAAGAAGAGGCATGTCCTGTACACGGAAGGCCAGCGGCCGAGGGTATTATATTATATCATCAAGGGAAAGGTAAAGGTCTATAAGATCAACCAGGACGGGAAGGAACTCATTACCCATATATTCGGCGAAGGCGATTTTTGGGGCTATACCCATATTCTCGAAAATAGTAACTACCGGGAAAATGCGGAGGTATTGGAAGACGCCAGCCTGATGATGATCCCGGCTGCCGATTTCCTGGAACTGGTCACCAGCGATTCCCGGGTCGCCCATCAATTTATCCGGCTGATCTCCAGGAATGTCCTGGAAAAAGAAGAAGACCTGCTGAACCTGGCGTATAGCTCACTACGAAAAAAAGTGGCTTATGGCCTTATTCAGCAGGCTGCTGTCTTCAGGAGGCCGGGTGAGGAACTCACTACCCTCAACCTGTCCCGGAAAGAAATGGCGCAGGCTATCGGGGTGGCTACCGAATCGTTTATCCGGACGGTGGCGGATCTCAAAGAAGAAAAGCTCATCGATATCCAGGATGGCAAGATCGTTATCCTCAATGAGCGCCGCCTCAGGGATCTGCCGAATTGAGCGCCGCCGCATCTGATCTTTCCGCATCGAACCCCCTCATGAGGCCTTTGAACTTATCCGGCCGATCAATTCTCCTTCGCGGTTCTGTCTTTCCAGGGTCCAATCCGCCGTCAGGGAAGTCTCGATCCACACATTTCCCGACCGGCGGCGTATCATCATGGACATCCCAAAAACATCATCGAACCCCTTTACGACCTGTTTGACGGTCTGGTGGCCTTCGACATGGATGACCCCCGGGGCCCTTTGCTGTCCGACCAAGGGGAGTGCATCGCCGACAGGCGGGCGAAGAAAGTCGATCTTCAGATAAGGATACCGTTTGCCAAATTCATATTGGGCATATTGAAAAGATCTTTTATCGTCAATAATCAATTCCATTGGCTAAATAGGATTGCAAGCTTAAAATGCGATAGAGGCCTCCATCATCGGTCCATTGAATTTCCCTCCGTTGAATATATTGGCGGCGGGATAGTTCTGATAGACCTGGTTGACGTATTCCGCCTTCAGCATGATGTTCCTGGTAAGGAACCAGCCGGCGGAAGCCACTTCCCGGTTGATCGTAATGTCCTGTGCAAGACCCTGTGCCGATGCCGTAACCGTATTGTAACGGACGCCGATCCAGAAGTTCTCGGTATGTTGCGGGAAACGGTAGATCAGGTCTGCCGCATATTGGGTAGCCCCACGCTGACCGGTTTCCGCGATCGTGCGGCCACGCGCATTTTCATAGGTGGCGAAGAATTCCAATCCTTTGAACTTTATAAAGGGGTTGACCATAAAGGTATTTACCTGTTCGCTGAACCCGGGATTATATCTTCCGGAGAAGGGGCTATAATCGTTCTCATTGGAGATCGTCGTTCCCTTGGCGACATTGGGATTTTCCATCACGTCGAAATAATGCGATCCTGTGCGATCCCCTCCGAATAAGGTATTGCTGTTGGCGCTGCGGACCGTATAGAACGACCCGGTGAGCCTGACCCGGAGATCGCCGGTGATCTGTTTGTCAAAACCCAGCTTGCCATGGAAAGCGGCCGAATAATGATTTACCTGCCCGGTGGCCGAGTCGATCTTGGTGGCTCCCACAACGGTCGGATCCAACTCTCCATTGGTAATACCCCCCATCACGAAAAAGCCGGATGGATGATGATAGTAAATTTCTCCGCCGAGCTCTGTGGCGAATTCGTCCATGATATAATTTTCCACGAAGGGATTATAGATCGTATTGCCGCCATCGCTCCTCCGGTAGTGCTGATCGCCATAATCCACGTCGAACTGCCCGATCTTGATCGTCACGCTCTTCATCACGTTATCGATCAACTGGCTGTGGAGGAACAGCAGCTTGTCGAACTGGATATACCCCCCTTTTACCCAGGTGTCCTCGTGGTGCCTGGAAGACAGGTAGGTGGTCAGGCTCACCCGGATACCATCCGATAACTGGGCGTCGATATTCAGGTTGGCCATCGCCAGGTCGAAGCCGCTGGTAAGCGGTATGAGACTATTGACATTGCCGGTGAACCCGGTCTGTGTCATCGATGTGGCGGTATTCTGATCCCGCAGGGCCTGGAAGCTTTGTTCGAAATTGCCACCGACCTTTACTTTCAGGTTATGGAACGAAGTGGTGTCGCCTTTGGTCGTCTCGAAGACATTCAGACCGGTTTTGTCGTTAGCCCGGAAAAATTGCATGTCCTGGTGCTGAGCCATGGCCGAAAAGCCAACGATCAAGAATAATATCGTCAGCAGGTGATGAATGATGTTAATTGTAGGTTTCATTATTGATTTGTTTATTGGTGAAATTTGTTTTGAAATAGATGATGATGCCGGGGCGTGCCTTGATGGTTCCAAACAGCGCCGTCGGAGGCTTGACCCCATAATCGGTCATGCTGATCGCCTGCGACCCTTCGAACTGCAATTTTCCACGTCCCATGGTAAAAGAATTTATCTGCATGGTGACCGGTCTGCTGACACCCGCCAGGGTCAGGTTGCCCTTCACCGAAAGAACAGGATGGCCCGGATTAACCTGCACTAATTTCAAGGGAACGCTGAGCGCGAATATAATTTCCGGGTTGGCGTCCGCCTTGAGGGCTGCATAAGTTTTGTTATCCATCGCCTGCCCCATATCGCTCCTGATCGAACGGACCTCCATCTTTATATAGATCGCATGCAGGTCGATGGTCCCGTCATCATTCAGGCTGGCCACTATGTTCCCGGTGACATTCCCGACCGAATCCTTCCAGTTACGAAGATTGGAAGTGCCTAAAATGACGACCGAATAGGTCTTGGATAGGATATAGGTATTTTGAACCGGAAGACCGGCGCCGATCGACGTACAGGCAAACAGCAGGGGTATCATATAATTTTTCATGGCCATTTCGCGCTTGTTAAGGATTCATTTTTTCAAAAACGAGACCCGCAATTGTGCCTTGCAACAGTCCAAAAAGGAACCAGGTGGCGACCATCGGCAGCGATACATTGATCGCACTGTAAATAAGCCACATCACCGGAAATATGGCGATCAGGGCATATACCAATCCGAATTCGATGCCGCGTACCAGAAAAGATCCCGTTAAGGCGCCCTTGAAGCGATTCCAGAACCAGGATAGCGCCATGCCGATAACAAAGGGGTGGGCATAGTAGATCATCGTCCGGCTGGATTGGGCGTCGAAGGCAGGGTCGTAATATTGAACGGCTAAATTTGGGAACAGCCAAACGGTGCCATACAACCCGGCAATACTAAAGATCAGCAACACCACTCCGGCGACTAATCCCGACAAGAGTATCTTTTTGCTTGCGTTCATATTATTTTTTTACGACCAGGGTGAAATTGATAGTGAGGTCATTACCGGTCTTGAACGCGCCCAGCATAAATGTGGGAGGCTTGATCTGGTAGTCGGTCATCTTCAGCTTCTCCGAGCCGGTGCAGGTGATGAGGCCGTCCGTACTCACCTGGCAGTTAACGTCCATGGAGACGGGTTTGGTCACTCCTGCAATGCTCAGGTTCCCTGCGCCCTTTATCAGGAAATGATCTTTTTGTCCCGGCACGATCGTGGCGGAGGTCAATGAAAAGCTGATGTCGGTAAATGTCTTTGCCTTCAAGGCCGTGTATGCCCTGGAATCCATCGACGATTCGCCACTCTTGAGGTCTTTGACCGGAACCGTGAGATTGAGTTCCGTGAGGGACTTCGGTTCGTTCCCGTTGCCGGGCCCGAAATTGAATTTCGCCGAGCAGGTAATATTTTTTGCCTCCATGGTCCAATTGTGCAGGTTGGACGTGCCGAGCACTTTAATGTCGGCATTTCCGGCGACGGCTACTTTTAGCGCGGATGTGGGCCTGTGTGTTCCGGTAAAGGCGGTAAGACCGGTAAACCCGATAATTCCGGCCAGGGAACATATCGCTGCCCCGATGGCCATTGTACTAATTTTCATTTTTATAATTATTTAAGCCTCAAAACTACCTCATGCGGATGGCCTGGCCGATGACGGTCATCACACGAAAACATGATTGATATCATGTCATCGCCTTGCGGGTAAATCATTACCTTGTTGTCTTGAAAAAGCTAAAGAACTGGTGGCTGTTAATGATCGCGGGCTTGCTGCTGCTGGCGTTGGGAGTATTTGCGCTGGCAAGCCCCTGGAGGGCCTATGTCAAAATGGTTCATTATGCGGGCGCCGTCCTTTTATTGAACGGCACCCTGCTCATTGCCGTCTCGTATACCAGCCACAGCTCCCTAAGGGAAAGGCATTGGATACTGGTCGAGAGCCTGATGGATCTATTCTTCGGGGTCATTCTTTTATTCAATCCCTTATTGTCTTTTATTGCCTTTCCCATCTTTATAGGATACTGGATGATCGGAAAGGGGATGCTCAAAACGATTGCCGCCATAAGGCTGGCCCGCTTCATCCGGGGATGGGCCTTGGCCTGCCTGGCCGGCATTCTTTCCGTGGCATTCGGCGTACTCGTCATCTATAATCCCCTGGAAAGGTCGGATGCCATTACCCTTTTTGTTGGCGCCTTTGCCCTGGTCATGGGGGGTCTGTATATATTCGATTCCCTGCGCTTCAGAAAAATGACGGATACAGTAAATATGATGTTCTAGTAAGTCTTTCGCAGTTTCCGGTAGAACCATTGCTTGGCTGCCTCGGCAGAACCGAGATAGGCCGCTATGATCAGCGCCATCCATCCATAGAAGGACATCGGCAGCCGCACGAACCCGAAAGGTGCAGCCAACGGGGTGAAGGGCAAGGCGAGCACGACCAATACGATGAGACAGGTGGCGATCGATAGATATCTGCCGGGGAGGCTTTTCAGGAAAGGCAGCCGGGTGCGCACCACCAGCACGATCAGGGTGGCGGAAATGACGGACTCCACGAACCAGCCCGTCTGAAAAACCTTTTCATTGGCGTGCATGAAGAATAGCAGGACGCCAAAGGTGAGATAGTCGAAGACCGAACTGAGGAGCCCGAAGATTAGCATGAAGCGTTGTATGAAATGGATGTCCCAGCGATGGGGCTTTTCAATCGCGATGGTATCGACGCGGTCGGTGGCGATCGTCATTTCGGGAAAATCCGTCAACAGGTTGGTCAGTAAAATTTGTTTGGGCAGTAAAGGCAGGAAGGAAAGGAATAAGGATGCTCCGGCCATGCTGAACATATTCCCGAAATTGGCGCTGGTCGCCATGAAAATATATTTCATGGTATTGGTGAAGGTCTTCCGGCCTATAATGATCCCTTCGCCCAGGACGGCCAGATCCTGATCCAGCAATACGATATCGGCGGCCTCCTTGGCCACGTCCACCGCGGAATCGACGGAGATGCCCACATCGGCGGTATGAAGGGCCGGCGCATCGTTTATTCCATCGCCCATGAACCCGACCACATTCCCCGCTTTTTTGAGAAAAATGATTATCCGTTCTTTCTGATTGGGCTCGACCTCGGCGAATATATCGGCCTTGACGGCCTGTTGCATCAGGGCGCCATCGCTCATTTGCCGGATCTGCGCCCCGGTGAGTACAACGGGATTGGAAATACCTATTTGCCGGGCGATGCTGTCTGCGACCAGGGCATTGTCGCCGGTGATCAATTTGAGCTGCACGCCTAAATCCCTGAGATTGGAGATCGTCTCCCGGATGTTCTTCTTTGGCGGGTCGAACAAGGTGATGAATCCCAGGAAGATCATATTGCACTCTTCGTCGCGGGTAAAATCCCGTTCGGCGCTGGCAGGCTTGTATGCGATCCCCAATACCCTATACCCGGCGGCACTCAATTGCCGGTATCTTTCGGTGAT
>Ga0207018_1036_pt1 | contig 24102 bp, 22 predicted proteins | sample Alteio_BWMinCont_52_FD_153476 | JGI IMG/M metagenome (GOLD analysis project Ga0207018, IMG submission 153476) | Enriched cells from forest soil in Barre Woods Harvard Forest LTER site, Petersham, Massachusetts, United States -... | ecosystem: Environmental > Terrestrial > Soil > Temperate forest >...
CGCTCGTTTCAAACCTCGTTTTAAACTCTGGGTTTGCCAAAGAACCAACCATAAATCCGCTGGTTGTTTCGAAAATCATGGTCTTAGGAGGCGGAGTAGGCGCTTTAACATCTTCTCTCTACTTAGCGCGGGCTGGTTTAGAACCAACCGTCATTGTAGGACCAGAGCCAGGAGGACTCATCACGCAATCGCATGCGATCCAAAATTGGCCCGGGGAGATGGAAATCACAGGTCATGCGCTCGTGGAGAAAATGCAGCTCCAAGCCGAAGCGAATGGCGTTCGATTGGTTCCAGAAGAAGTGGTGAGTGTCGATTTTTCGAAGAGACCGTATCGCATTACTACGAAATGTTATGAAGAGGAGTTAAAACACGAATATGCAGCTGACAATGTGATCATTGCGATGGGGACTAGGCCCAATCATTTAGGCGTGCCTGGAGAAACGGGGCCTGAAGGATATTGGGGAAGGGGCGTGACGAATTGTGCCGTTTGCGATGGCAATTTGTACCAAGGCGCGTCTGTTGGCGTGGTTGGCGGAGGCGATGCAGCTGCCCTTGAAGCTCTTTATTTAGCGAATATTGCGAAAGAGGTTCATGTATTTGTTCGCAAAAATTCGTTCAAAGCTGTGGAGCAAAAAAGGCTTAAGCATTTGCTCAATACATCGAATGTGAAAGTGCATTTCAATACCACTGTGGAAAAGATTGTAGGCGATGGAACGCAATTGACGGAAGTGGTGTTGAAAACGGGTCCCAAGAAACGAACATTACCCCTCAATGGGTTGTTTTTAGCCATTGGCTCAACGCCTAATTCGAGCCTGTTTCAAGGGGCGTTGGAGTTGGATAAGCAAGGATATGTGGTATTGAAAAATGGCCAAGAAACGTCTCGCAAAGGGATTTACGCGATTGGAGATATCGTCGATCCGGTGTATAAGCAGGCGATTTCTGCGTCAGGCGATGGCGCCAAAGCCGCTTTGCAGGTGCAGCAGTCGATTGTAGATGTGGGGGGAAAAACGCCGGAGAAAGTGGTGGCTGCTGCTCCGATCCTTGTGAAGCCCGAAGTGATTGAAATTACCTCTGTCGAGCAGTTTGAACAAGAAATCAAGCAGAGCGCAGTTCCGATCCTAGTCGATTTTTACGCGAATTGGTGTGGTCCTTGTAGGCACATTGCCCCTCGCATTGACAAATCTGCGATGACTCTTGCAGGACAGGTGAAGTTTTTGAAAGTGAATGTGGATGTGGTGCAGCGCCTTCCGGGGAAATACAACATCCGTGCGATGCCGACCGTGCTCCTTTTTCAGCCCGATGGAGAAATCCTCGAGCGGAAGACGGGCGCCGATCAGATTATCGCGCTTCTCAAGAAGCTGGAGTCGGTCGAGTGAATCCAGAGCAGCCGTAAAGTCAAAAAGAAGAGAAGAATGAAACACATCTGGTTATTGAGGGCATTGCATTTCTCGCCAAAACTAAGTTGTAAAGTCGGGTTAGTCCAAACTCTAGTACGCTTCTAAATTAAGTCTATTCATCATTGGTTATCAACTACTTATGGTTGTCGTAAAGCGGATATTTCTGCAAAACTATAACAACTCTGTAAATTAAATTAATTGTTTTAAATTAAATTAATTGTTTAATTTTAATTAATATTAGATTTGTGTTACAATTGGTGTATATTAAAAAAATAACCTTTTAATTTTATGAAAAAAATAGAATCAAGCGGTAGACCCTTAGAGGTTGAGGCAACACTCGGTACCGTGGGCATAGCGACTTCTATGAAATCGACCAATGCGATTTCAAGGATTGTTGGTGCTATATTATTGACTTTATCGAACTTTATATCGATGCAGTGGTGGTTTTCGGAAGGTTCGAGCAAACGCAAAATTTCCAATGAATCAACAACCTTTCTTCAATCAAATAATACACCCGAAATAAAATGCCCAGAAACTGCCATATCAGGAGTCGATAGCTTTTCGCCAAAAATTCTCCATGCTGGTGATCCCGCTTCTCTTCCAAGATCCCCAGAGAGGAGTGCGTCTTTGGTGGAAGCTCCCTTTGAGACTGCTTCAGGTGAATTCGTGACATGCCACCCAGAAACCGTAAGCAAAACGCAAAAAATTAAAGAGTTTGTTAAAAAATACAAATATCAAATTACGGCAGCAACCATCCTTAGCTTGTTGGTTGTTTTTATGTATCGCTCCTCTCAAACATCGGTCCATAAACCGTCCAGCATCGCTCCAAGCTTTAACAAACCACCTTTACCTCCGTCGGTTTCAACATCGAGCATGCAATCTGGTCCGAGCATAACATCATCTCATAGTACACCGCTCAGCATCGCTCCAAGCTTTAACAAACCACCTTTACCTCCGTCGGTTTCAACATCGAGCATGCAATCTGGTCCGAGCATAACATCATCTCATAGTACACCGCTCAGCATCGCTCCAAGCTTTAACAAACCACCTTTACCTCCGTCGGTTTCAACATCGAGCATGCAATCTGGTCCGAGCATAACATCATCTCATAGTACACCGCTCAGCATCGCTCCAAGCTTTAACAAACCACCTTTACCTCCGTCGGTTTCAACATCGAGCATGCAATCTGGTCCGAGCATAACATCATCTCATAGTACACCGCTCAGCATCGCTCCAAGCTTTAACAAACCACCTTTACCTCCGTCGGTTTCAACATCGAGCATGAAACCCACCTCGATTTTATCGATGCCTCAATCCTATGTAATGGAAAAGCCAACAGTCCAACCCAGTGTAGGGGGTGTCAAAAAAGCTATTCTAAATGTTGGAGATAACGATATCACGCTGTGCGTTTATGAATCTGATCCCACCACCAAAAAGCTTCTCAACGTTCTCTCAGAACAACATTGTATACCGCCTGAGGACAATGCACAAAGCTCGTCTATGGACATGTTTAAAGCAATCCGAAAGATCCTCGACACACATCATGTAGAAAAAGTACGCGCCTTTGCAGATACAAAATATGGCACGACAAACAATGGCACAGATTGGCCACAATTAATTAACTGGTTTACTGGAATTAATTTCCAGCCAAGAGAAATAATTTAAAAAATTAAACGAGCGAAAAAATATGCATAATGTAGAACTCGGAACTTTTTATACACTTTATCCAGTACCGCCAGTACACAAACAGGGAACTTTTTTGACGGCCAATGCCTGTGCTGGCACTGATAAGCCATTGGCTAATTTCCGGACAGTTCCCATGAAAATCGAAGGAAAAAAGATTAAAGTTTCTGGCATGCGCCATCCAGATCACCAAGGCAAACTGAGCATGACTGAAGTATTAGCTCAGTTACGCAAATCGCATCAGGTGCTGATTTCTTTAGAAGCCCGTGATGATAATGGCGAATCTGTCAGGAAAATATGGGAAAAATACGGTGGGATCTATCACTTATGCCATGTAGAAGATTTTAAAGCATCTAAGCTCGCTCAGATGAAAAAGGTGTACCAAATTGTTGCTGACGCTGCGAAAAAAAACCAATCAGTAGTGATTCATTGTGGTGAAGGATGGGGGCGAAGCGGCACAGCTTTATCGGCTCTTATGCTATCTTCTTTACTCCAACAAACAACTCAGAAGATAGATACGCGAAAAACAGTCCCAGTAAAGCCGTCGGATAAAAAAACGCCTGTAATGTCAACACCTTTAGTCGAGAAAGCCATTGCCGAAGTGCGAAAATATGACAAAACAGTCAATCATAAGAATCCGGACTCTACTCAAGGGGAATCGGTAGAAATCGCCCCACAAGTTCAATGCTTGGATAATTTTCAATTATTGCAGATATACGCTCGACTTTAAAAAATAAAAGGAAAATCATGTCCACTATTAATGCCCTCCATTCTGGATCAGAAGAACAATCATTGTCTCCTGAGTCGTTAATCGCTTTTCGTAGTATTCCGATGAAAATTCACGGAACAATGATCAAAGTGGCTGGAGTCGCACATCCAGGTTTACAAGTCGTCTCTCTAGAAGAAGCTGTTCAGAGCCTACGTACATCTTACGATGTGCTTGTTTCTTTAGAAGTACAGAACACGTCTAATATCAAAACAATCTGGGAACAAGAGCTAAAAGGCATTCATCACATGATTGACGTCAAAGATTTTACAGCTCCAACTCTTGAACAATTGTCCGAAATAAATGAAATTGCCACAGAGGCTGCGAAGAAAAATCAATCTGTTGTGATTCATTGCCGAGGCGGCGCTGGAAGAACAGGTACGATTTTATCCGCTTTCGTGTTAAGGTCGCTCATCGAACAAGGAGCTCGAGTTGATTTACGAAAAGAGTCGTCTCTGTATCTTCTAATTGGAAGATCTATCAAGACAACAAAACTCGTCCAACAAGCTGTCGACACTGTTCGCAGTTATGATACTGGCGCAATGTCTGTTGAAGTTCCACAACAAGTTGAAGCTCTGGAAAAGTTTGCATCGAAGTTATCGAAAGTTGCTTCCAGGCTCTCTAGGCTGTAAAAAATGTATTAGAGAGAGGGAATTGCAAAACTCGCTTCGCGAGCAAAATTTGATGATTTTTTCGTTGGTTCGATTTTTTGCAAAGTGACATATCCTCTTGGCCATAGGCACTTTGCAAAAAATCGAAGCCAACGGAAAAAGCACAAATTTGGCTCCGAATGGAGTTTTGCAATTGCCTCGAGATTTTGGGTTAGTCTGAATTGGATTTGCGTTCGCGCTTGGCGCGCTCTTCATCCATTCTTTTGCGCGTAGTGTGGGTAGAAGAGCCTTGCTCATCGTGCTCAGAGGCTTCTTTTTGTACGACCCAATAGGCCGCTTCTTTTTCCCACTCCACCTTGTGCATCTCAAGCTTTTCTACGTCTTTTTTGCGCTGGAACACTTCTTGCGTGGCAGCATCTACTTGTTTTTGCGCTAGATCTACCTTAGTTTTCGCGTCGACTACTTTTTTTTGGGCCGCTGCCAGCTTTTCGTCCACGACTTTTAGATAGACTTTCTTTTGCTGAATTTTATCTGTGGTAGTCCCTTCGTCGAGAGAGGTTCGGAGTTGGTCCAATTTTTCTTGTTTGTGCTGGAGGACTTTATCTCTTTCTGCGGCTACTTTGTAGAGCGCTTCATGCGCTTTGCTCAAGAGTTCTCGTTTTTCCTCAAGCATTTTGACCGCTTGGTCAAACCGGTTTTTTTTGATGAGCATGAGTTGCTCAAGAGGGTATTTCAGGGGAGCGTTCACGTGAACAGACTTTTAAATTTTTTCAGGGTGTCTTCGAAAGGGGCTTTATCCGTGACTTGCTGCCGAAGGAATTGGTTCACTTTGTCGATGTATTTGAGGGCAAAGTCTGCATTTTTGTCAGACCCCGGCTTATATTCCCCGATACGAATAAGCAGTTCGTTTTTTTTGTAGTTGGCCAGCACTTCGCGGAGTTTGCCGATGAGTTCGAGCTGCCCTCGATCGACGATATGAGAGATGATTCGACTCACAGACGAGAGAATATCGATGGCAGGATAATGGTACTGCCTTGCAAGCTCGGACGATAGGATGATGTGGCCGTCGAGAATGGAGCGTACTTCATCGGCGACAGGCTCGTTCATGTCGTCTCCCGCCACGAGAACGGTATAGAAGGCGGTGATGGATCCTTTATCGGAGTTGCCAGAGCGTTCCAGCAGGCGAGGCAAGATAGCAAAAACGGAGGGAGTATAGCCGGCTCTTGCGGGGGGCTCTCCGGCAGCCAAACCAATTTCTCGCAGAGCTCTTGCGAATCTGGTCACAGAGTCCATCATCAAAATGACAGATTTGCCTTGGTCTCTAAAATATTCAGCGATGGCTGTGCCTACATACGCTGCGTTAAGACGCATTTGGGCTGCCTGGTCAGACGTAGAAACGATGATGACCGATCGTTTCATTCCTTCGGGGCCTAGGTCGTTTTCTAAAAACTCGCGCACCTCTCTTCCCCGTTCCCCAATGAGAGAAATGACATTGACGTCCGCCACGGCATTGCGAGCAATCATCCCGAGGAGCGTTGATTTGCCTCCGCCTGCGGCAGCAAAAATGCCGACCCTTTGTCCTTTGCCACACGTGAGAACGGCATCAATGCTCCGCACACCGGTTACAAGCGGTTTGTCGATGATCTTGCGTTTTAGAGGATCGGGAGGCGTGTTGAAAACGGGTACGCTGTCGGTGAGCTCGAGAGGTCCCATGGTGTCTTCATCGAGCGGCTGGCCCATGCCATTGAGGACCCTGCCCAGTAACTGCGGACCTACTTTGATGTGCATGGCCATGCGCATTGGTATAACTTCGGAAGAGGGTCCGATGCCGCGCATATCGCTAAGAGGGGAAAGGATCACTTCATCTCTCGTGAATCCGACGACTTCCGCCGCCAAAGGTTCCCCGTCTCGTTTGATGAGGCAGAGTTCCCCCATCTTAACCTGTGGGATGATGGCGCGGATGAGCATCCCCACAACTTCCGTGATCCGGCCATGGACGGTCGTGAGCTCCACATCCTCAAGATGAGAGATCAACTTGTCGAATGATCCATGGGGTTCTTCTTTCAAATGGTTTCCTAGAGCTGTGTTTGGAGAAGTTGTGTGATCGATTGGATGACTTTGCCAAGGAGTGTTGAAGAGTATTCAATTTCCTGTTGCGCTTGGCCCATTTTCACCTGCAAAAACATCATGTCGGCTGGAGAAATTCCTTCATCCGTTGCTGAGAGTTGTTTGATTTTTTGTTGGACAGCCATGAGTTGATCTTGCCCATCTCCTAGCATCGCTAAAAATCGGGCTGGGGGAGAGAGGCCTGAGGGAATTTGGGATGGCGGCGTCTCTACCCCTAATTTATCTCCGGCAGAATGCAAATACCCATTGGCATCTTGGAGCTTGTTCTTGACAAGGTGCGCTTGGGAACGTTTTAGCTTTAGGTTAGGAGTTTTGAGCTGATCTCCCACGGTGCCAAGACTGTCTTGCATGTTGGTAGACTGCGTTAGCAGCGTATTCATCGTAGGGGTGCCGGTTTGAAAATTGACCGGTTTGGTCAAATCCATCGGCGTCGCCCCGAGCGGTGCTGTATTTCCCGCAAATCCGGACGGAGGCGCCTTGTTGGTGGGTTCTTGCATATAGGATTCGAAGGCAGAGGACGGCTGTGAAGCCGGTTTGTCTGTTTCGATCCCTTTTCTGGGGCTCACCGAATCTGGAATGCGATCTGCAGGATTTGTCATAAAAAAGGCCTATTTTCTCGGTTGGCTGGATGGGCCAGGGGATTTTTTAATGAACCGTTCCACAAAGTCGAGGGAGGTGTCCGATAGTTTTTTGATCATGGGATCCTGCGAATGGAGCGTTTCTTCCAACAGCTTTTCTCCTTTTTGCAAAGAACTTGGCTGCATGCTCATAGCAAGCCCCAAAAAGGCTTTGGCCATGTCATTGTGTGGATCTTTTGCTAAAACTTGTTCAAAAGCATGGATCGCTTGCTTTAATTCCAGTTTGTGGAGATGGAGATAGCCAAACCCAACTTTTGGAAGTGGATTTTCTGGATCGAGTAAAGCGGCGGCTTTAAAGAGCTTGCTCGCCGCATCTTCGTCGGCTTGGTTGACCGCGATAAAACCGGCCTCGAGCAAGAGGATGAAATCTTCTTTGTATTTTTTCCAAGAGGGCATGGTTTTCCTCGTCCGTTATGATGTTTTTTGGTTTCTAATTGCGTTGCTGATGACTGAATTGACCTGCGAGATAATGTTCGAGATCGATTCGCCAACCTGCGTCACTTGGGCCATTTGGAATTGCAGCAAGATAAACTGGCCGGGATTCGCAGAACATCCCCCTTTACTAGCAAGCGCCTTAACTGCGCTCACGACTTTTGACTGCATCTGGTTATATGCAGCAATGATGGAAGTAAAACTAATCGAGCCTTTACTCATGAATATCCTCTATTTCGCAATTTTTTTTAGTGTTTTTTGTAAGGCCCCATAACCATGGAGTAATATATCGAGCTCGTCAAATTGCTGTTTGTCAGCGCCTTCTCGAAGTTGCTTTTTGATTTCCAAAATGCGCGCTTCTGCTTTTTCCATGTACTTTTTGCCATGCGTTGGGTTGGCTTTGATTTCTTTTTCTAGATCGAAAGCAAACTTCTCATGTTCTTTTTTTTCTAATCCAAACATATCTACCCCTTATTTCGCAAGTGCTCATAAACACGAGGTAAACACCCCGAAACGGGGCCCCGTTTACCTCGTGTTTATGAGCACTTGCCTTATTTCAACGACAGTCACTTATAGTCGATTCTATAGTTTAGGCCATCTTTTTCAAGCAAAATCGTCTTTTCTCCGATTGATTCAATGGTCATGCCATCAACTGAATCGCCCACTGTATAAATCTTTTCGTTCAGAACAACACTGTATCCATGTCCTTCGGAAGTAGCTGTTCCGCCAATTTTGTAATTTTGCGAGATATTGATGCCTGACGTGCCTGCGTCTCCAGCGATCGTTAGATCTTTCACACGGGCAATGCCGGTTAGTTGATTTAACGTTTTTACAGTTTCTTCGAACTTGGACTTCATGGTTTTATTGTAGCCGCCGCTCAAGACTAGATCGCCGCCTGTGAGTTGAAAGGTGACGCCACCAAATCCTTGCGATTGGAGTGTGCTTTGGATTTCCGCCGTGAGAATCTCTTCGGTGGCAACATTATTTTGCAGCCGATCCAAGTAGGGGAAATTGACAGTCAGGTATTCATTCAAAGCAGCGCCGTCGGCAGAGGTTGTTACATAGCCTGACACAACAAATTTGCCGGCCATCGGCGAATGGACGCTTACAGAGCGCCAGCTGGGATTATCATTGAGTACATCATTCGTCATTTTCCAAACGAGCTCGTCAATCACGACGGTATTTTCAACGCTTTGGATAAAGTCAACTTGCCCGATTCGATACATGAGTTCTTGGTATTCGACGCCAGTGAGTACATGTCCTGTTAAAAAGAGCTTGCCACTGCCTGGATTGAACGAAAATTCCACATCGTTGAATTTTGCTACGGCATCGCGGATTTGGCTGACCGGTTCTTTCTGAACAATTTCCAATCGTTGTGACTTGAAGAGGGAGAAGAAACTTAAGAAAATGATGAGGAATATGGCTAGAAAGGAAGCGCCGGCAATGAGATGTTTTCTCGGAAGAGGCAATTGTTTCCAATTCATTTCTTCGGACTGTTCTTCTTCGGACTCTTCCGGAAAAGGGGATTCAGCTTCTTTGCCCTGGTCATAGGAAGGAAGGGAAGGAACCATTGGCGAGTAGATTGTTTCTTGGGGAGCTTCGCGGTCGATGATCAAAAAGACGGTGGTGCCGAGAGAGACTAGATCTTGCGAGGTGATTGTCGTTTTCTCAGAGATCAATTGGCCATTGACACTCGTGCCGTTTTTGGATCCCAGATCGTCGATGTCAATCAGCCCATCTTCGCTGACACTCACGCGGGCATGATTGCGCGATACGCTCAAGTCTTGGAAAACGATGTCGCAAGAATTAGAATCCTTTCCAATGACGTAGGATTTGCCTTTTTCCATGCCGATTTCGGCGCCTGCGTTGGGGCCAGAGATTACTTTTAAGAGCAACGCGGCAGGTTGCAGCAAATGAAATGGAATGTCGCCCGGCTCTTCTAAGTCCTCAAAGATCGTGTCGTAGGCCGTTTCTTCTCGCTCTTCTGGGATTTCCGGAGGGGGAGAAGAAGGTTTTTCTTCTTCTGCTGGCAGAGTATTTTCGATGGCTTCCTCGCGCGGCGGTGGCGGAGGCTCTTCTAACTCGCCAAAGATGTCATCGTACCCGGCATTTTTTTTCTTTGCGCTTTTTTTAGAACTTTTGGGAGATGGCGCGGTTTTTTCGGGGATTTCGTGCTCAGAAAAGGAAAAAGTGTGATTGCCAATTTGGATTGTGTCTCCTTCGTGGAGAGGGACGCGGTCTTCTCTTTTTTCGCCGTTGACTAGAGCAGGATTTACTCGGCTTAAATTGAGGAGAAAGAATCCTTGTGGCGTTTTAATGATGCGGGCGTGTTTGCGAGAAACCGTTGAATCTTCGACAACTAAATCGGCAACGTCGGGATCTCTGCCGACGATCCAATCATCGCCCTCTTCGAATTTGAGAACCAGCCCAGCGAGCGGTCCTTCTTTAGCAATCAGATGTGCGGGCATATGTTACAGCAGTGTATCCTGTTTGTAGAATTTTTCCACCTCTTCGCGCCAATACAGGAGGAAGTTCGTGAAATCCTCAAATGATTCGCGAAAGGTGCGGTAGCTCATTTCATACGGCATGCCTAAAGACAGTGTCAAGAACTTCTCGTCTGAACTCATGCCAATTCTCGAAGAGCCGGTCGTTTGTCCTAGGTAATTAGCTCGCATTAGCTCCAAAAATAGTTCTTCGCGCCGTTTTACGGGCACAGGACAAATGTGTGCAAACAAGCTCAATCCTGGATCCAAATCGCGTATTTCGATGTTGATCAGAGGTCCCATTGTAAAGGGGGTGAACTTCTGATCATTCATTGTCGGTACGGGTTGCATGTCGAGTTCTGTGCAAAGTTGCGTTAATAAATTGTGAAGCATGAGCGAGGTTCCTCGCTCTCATTATTCTTAGCTGTGAGAAATTTTGCTAGAGAAAAAAAACGGTGGGGGAGATTTTCCTTATAACCAGGACACTTGCAAAGTCGAAAAGAAAAGGAGCAGGATACAGGATGAATGGGTCCATATTATTCAATAGAGGGAATTGCGTAACTCGCTTCGCGAGCAAAATTTGATGATTTTTTCGTTGGTTCGATTTTTTGCAAAGTGACATATCCTATTGGCCATAGGCACTTTGCAAAAAGTCGAATCCAACGGAAAAAGCGCAAATTTGGCTCCGAATGGAGTTTTGCAATTCCCTCAATATTAATTCAATATTGACCCCGATTTTTTATTCGATTGTAGAGGCTTTGAATCGGTCCCCTTTGGGTGCCATTCAACCGGAACGGGTATAAATCGGTTCACAGCAAAATACATGCGTTTGCAGCTCGTCGTAGGTCAGTACATGCAGCGCTTGCAGCTAATTGCAGGCGATTGCATGGCAAATCCCTAAGTCTTCTGATTTCGTCGGCTTGGATCCTGAAGACTGTCTCGGTGTTCGTCTCTAAGCGCCGCACATGACTATCAACGTGGAGCAGGGCTCCACTTACGTTCTCTAAGCCGTTCTCTAAGCGCTCCTCTAGCAATCTTGCGTGCGCTAGGAGGCAGTTCTGGTGATTGGCTAAGATAGGGATTGCGTAGTCTGCTACTTCTTGGGCTGTAGGCTCGACTCTCTGCCTATATTGATGATTCTGATTTGGTTGCACAGTTAGAGAGTAGTCTGGGGTGCGATCGCTTACGGGTGATGCCATACAATTTTCCTTGTTTGAGTCATTAATCCCAAGAAATCTTGGGGGTTTCTTGGGTGTAATAGTATGGATTGTTTCCGGTTATTATGACAATGCAAAAAATGTGTGAAAAATCACAGTTCCTTAATAGTAAGAGATTTGTGGATTGGAAGCCGGAGAGGTTTGCGTGTTATGTCTATTAATTAATGTTAATTAAAAAATGTACTTTACATAAACAATATATTTCATATATAATAATATTTGTAATAAAAAATTAAAATAAGGAATTTCATATGTCAGTATACCTTGAAGTAAATCCAAAAACACCGCTAATTGCAAAGGAACCAGAAAGTGCAGATCAGTCTCTCGTAGCTGTAGCTAATACATGTACTATCTGCTATGACGATGTGATCAAAGGACAGCCACAAGTCGGTCATGATGAGATACATCCTCTACATCTTGATTGTGCGGTACCATTATATGCGAAAATGTCCAGGCCGCCATGCCCTAGCTGTCGATTGCCTATGGATTCCCTCCCTGAAGGTTCGGAGGTTTCAGCAGCAGAAAGTTTGCAACAACATGCGCAAGCAAGCTTGGCAGAAGGTGCTCGGGGTAATATACCAAACGCATTAGATCCAACGCCTTTTGATTTAGAAAATGGAACTGGGTTTCATGCCATTACTCAAAGAATTTCGATGGGTTCATTGTCTAGTAGAATGCAAGATAGAGCCATGACATGTGCGCTTGCTGGAGGCGTATTAACGGTGATGGGTATGTCGTTAGGGTGTGCGTTCTTTATTCGTGACTATCTCTAGCCTTATGCTGGGGTGTGATACGCTGTGATAGACATTCGCACTCCAAGTTTTTAAGTCCTTTGTTATAAGGTAGTTACAACAAATAATTATGTAAGTCGTTTATTATAAGTACGCTGTGACTCAATATTTCGATAATATTAATAAAATATTGATTATTTATTAATTTTGGTATAAAATAGTTATTAAGAAGGAGTAACTACATGACCAATTCTAAAAATAATACATATGTTGATAGTTTAAAAGGTGTGTTTGGAGATCTCGCTGGGTTAACCCCTGAGAAACTCCAAGGGTTCGTTGGCGAAACGATGAGCCAATTGATGAGTTTGCGCGAGCAGCTCGAATCGACCGATCCTAAGGTTCGCGAAGAGGGTATGCAAGCCGCTCAAGAATTGAAAAATGTTCTAGAATCTCAGATGGAAAGCATGGCGAAGTTGATCGGTGACGATCCTTCTCAATTAACAGCTTTATTGGGTGGCGCAAGCGCCATGGATATCCAAGATCAAGAGATCTTAGAAAATGCGAAAGAGCAATTTAAACATTTGAAGAGCTCGTTTTCGCCTGCTAATGAAACGAAAAAAGTTCACCAAAAAGTTAACGTAATAGGGTAATAATAATGAACGTACAACTAAACCCACATAATCTGAAAGCAAGCAGTCCTGTGTCAGCTCTATCGAATATCGACGCGCTCCGGCACTTTTCCAATTTGCCACTACCGGAACGAAGCGTGCAAGACGCGTTGTATATGGGATATTTCGATAATCTGGTTCAGTTATACAACAATCCTGCAACATCTGCGGATATAAAAGAGAAGATCAGAACTATTATCCTCGATCCCAATAACGGCACTGATAGTTTTCGTATAGGCTTAAGCGTATACACGCCCCTCTATCAAGCTTACTTTAACGTTATGTCGGAGATTAGTCAGTATTCTTCTCCAAACGACTTTGCACGAGCGATGAAGTATTGCGGTAATTACGAGGCGGTTGATAGGAATGCAGCCTTTGCGCTTTTGAATTCTAGCGCTTGCAGCAATTTCTCCTTTGCCGATGCCATAAGTCCCGATACTCTCGCTCTTTACGCACAGTTCTTGAGCTCTCTGAACAATAACCCAAATCCGAGCATCGATACAGCGTATTTACAACAGTGGCTGGGTCAAGGAGCCGGGGTTCATTGCTATGATCTCATGGCTGACTATTGCTATAGTTACATGAAGTCGGCAAGGCCTTCAAATCTATTCCCCGGTTCAACCAGCGATCCGACAGGTCTGAATTTCTTCTTCAGTACTCTAAGTCCTGTGACCGGTACGAGTTGCAATGCTTACAGCGGATTTATCACAGCGTTACAAAGCCGGATCTCTGCTGGGCAGCCTCCTATCGAGACGCCGAGCGAGATTGAGCAGGTTTTAGCCGTCACACTTAAGTGGTTGCCAACATTTGGCCCTCCTTCAACAGATGCTGATCAGAAACAGATGGATCTCGAACTCTCCTTGATGAGTTTAGAGGGAGCTGATTTCGACCCCTCTGAGGTTGGAGTTTGTCCTCAATCCTGCTCTCTTCGGATATAGTCTTAGGAAGTAGAGGAGTCAAGTAATTAACTCCTCTACTCCATTAACAGTCAGCTGGTTGCGAATAATATCGCAACCTCCTAAAAGTCAGTAACTTGCAGTTATTGATCAAAGGATTTCCTGTAGGCGTCTTACATTCAATAGGTTATAGCTTTATTGTCAAATTTTTTATTGGATAATTATGTCAATAAGAGAATATTTGGATAAACTATTTACTTTATAAAGAAAATATTGTATAATTATGTATATAAGATAAATTAAAAGGGTGATTATGTCAGTAAACTTAAATCTCGCTAGTTTGGAAAATAACGCACAGATCTCTGTCGCAGCTCAGATTTGCCACGTGGCGCATCTTATCCAAGATACAGCTACGACGACAAAACAGGCATCCGAACATGCTATCGACTTAGCGTCAGGAAGTACGTTTGTGACGAACTTGACGGATGTTCTAAGTACGGACATGCATGCTGGGTCTAATTTCCAAATGTGCCCTGATGCCTCAATCCCGACTAATCTCGCAGTGAACCCAGACGCCCATACCCAAAAAATGGACGCTTTGGCGACCTATGCGAAAAAGTTCCCGACAGAGCCAACGGCTATCCAGAACATGCTTCTGTATGCCAACAACCTCGCCGATACAGCGCAATTGACTGTTGAAATGAAAGAAAGCGTGATCCGCAACGTACAAACAGCTGCGATCAATTCTGCGCAAAGAGCTTCTGTGAAGGGCTACCAAGGTCTTCGTGGAACTCCCGCTGCTACGCAATTCTTGAGCGATGCGTTAGCTCCTTTTAAACCACAGCTTATCCAAGCGATGAATACAACAAGCGGTAACGGATCTTCAGCTCCCAATGGCTTAGGAAGTAAATCTAAGGCGCCAGCTCCTGCGAAATCTCAGAGCCATAGTGCTCCTGCCCCAATTCTTCCAACCCCTGTGTTGCCAAATTCTGGCGCTACACCTCCTCCTGCGTATGATTTCCCAGAGGGTGGCTCTGTTGGTTTGAAAGGCTTAAAAGACTACTACGCACAAATGCTTGAATACCTCCATGCTCACCCAGGTGATATCAGAGCGATGCAAGATTTGATGGAGTTCTTGGTTAAGATCACGAACTTCTACAAAGGGAACATTCCTGCTGATGTATCGGCGATCCTTGCAGGTGGACCTTCTGGGAATTCAGGAGCTATCACTGCGATTAACTCAATCATCCCACGATTGGCTCAGTATGCGTTCTTTGCTGGTTACGGTTCAGAAAAAAACAATGGGGCATCTGCAATGATGAAGTATGTAAATGATATGATTACTACTTTGGGGCAGGCTTCTGGCGGTCCATTTACAGCTGCAATGAAAGCTGCTTTAACGAAACAAAAGGCGATGGTTCCTTATTTTGCGGAAGCACATACAGATGCAAAAGGCCGTTTATTTTACACACAAAACATGCCTGGCACAGCTTATAGCGCAACGTACTATTGGGATAATTGCGATGACAGCGGTAAGCCGATCGATAACGGTACTATGACTTCCCAGCAGTTTATTACGCAGATCATTAACAACCAGAACCCTGATGATGGAACGACTGCCGACCCATTTAACACAGGGTTGGATTCTGACATCAACAGCATTGAGTCGACTTATCGCGTGAGCGCATTACAAGACTTGCTTGCGAAGTATAAAGACCCTCTTACAGCGATTACTCTTTGGATCATGCAAGTGTATGATAACCAATACCAAACGCAAGAAGGTGGGTTGAACGAAACAACCGATGATTTGACCCAGATGACCAATGATATTGCAACACGTCTCTCGACGCTTGCACAACACATTGGATTTACGGGCGTTGATAAAACTACAGGGATGCCAACAGGCCAAATGATGACAGCAGATGAGGTGAAAAATTTTGCCCGTACGCTTGCCAATGGCTCAACTTCGATGGATTCGTTGTATCAGATGGCTGGAATTTCTTCGCAGTGGGATAAGGACGTATTCCAAGATATTTGTGGAATTACCTTAACGGATCCAATTAATCCGAAAAACGGGCAACCAACTTACGAGGATCCTAAAAAACCACCACACTTCCCAAAGACAGTGGGTCAGCTTTTGTATGGCAATGCGCCGGATACCGGGAAACCTTACACGCCAGACGAGAAGGCTACGTACCTTTGTACGTTGAATATGGGTCCGCCGCCAGTCAGTCCTACGGGTGAAACTCTTCCTGTGAATCCTCCGGCTTCTTTGAATCAGGGATACCAGGAGATCATTGGTAACTTACAACAAGCAGGTAGCTTGATTACGGGTAGATCTAAAGTTGTATCTTTGCAGCTACAACAGACAAGTGATTGCGATAGCCAAGATATCAAGGCATGGTCAACGATGCTACAGGATCTCGCGCAATTTATTCTCAAAGGACCTATTGCGGGTCAAAAACAAAACTAATAGGAGATAATAACCATGTTTCAATCATTAACAGACGCACAGTGGGTTCTCTTGGAGCCCCTCTTTACAACCCCGGTAAAACGAGGCCGTGGCAAACCCCACGCTCCTTGGAGAACGGTTTTGAATTCCATCCTAGTTGTCCTCCTGACGGGCATAAAATGGGCTGGATTGCCGAAAACTGCAGAATTCGCCTCCAAGTCGGCTTCTCACCGTTGGTTCGTAGAATGGGATAAAAATGGCTTTTTGAGCCAAATCCTTACTGTCTTGAGACAAGCTCCTTCTCTCAATGCGTCGTTAGTGTTTGTCCCCAAACGTCGAGTCAGAACTCCTGCGGTGACGCAGGAAGTCGCCCTCTCTTTCGCGTAATTTTTCCTGTACCCCCCTCTTGGGGCTCGATGTTCCACTTTTTTTTGGCTCATAAAATCGACCTTCTTCCTCGCCCATAGACGGAGTCTATGGGCTTCTTCGATCAGATCGATTTACGTTTGCCTCGCTTGCTCTATGAACCAGAAAAAAGTGGAACATCGAGCCTTGGGGATTTCTCTTAACACTCTCATTATCTGGACTTTGACCATTTGTCGGGGCCGCTTTCTCGCCTACTTGCTCCCATGCGCATTGAATTTCTTTTAGGTGGCATTTCAAGCCTACCCTAAAGAAATTCAATGCCCCTGGGAGCAAGTATCTCGAGAAATCGGCTCCCTCAAATGGCCAAAGCCCAGATTATCAAGCACTTAAGAAATTACAAGCTTTTATTGATTTCATTTAAACAAATCTTAAAAATAAAGACTTTACTTTATAAAGAAAATAGTATAATATTATGAATATAAGGTGAAATAAAGGGTAATTATGACAACACATATTAATAATGATTCAAAGCTTAATACTTCAGTTCTTCCGTACTCTTCAGAGGACGTGAAAGAGAATTCTCCAGAGGCGCTAAACGATGCGATCTCTAAAGCTCTAGCCAACGTTTCAGACAGGCTAGATGAAGGACATAGCGATCCAGAGACAGCTCGTCTTTTGGGTCAGTTAAGAGCAACCTTGGTTGCTGCAACGAAAAGTAACGCGACTCCGACATCCTGGATTCCTGGTGTTCCTACGCCAACATCGTTAATTCCTGGCGGCGGTAGCACACCTACGACGCTTACGCCGACACTCAATCTGATTGGCAATAAGAAGGAACTTGAGGAAAAATTATTCTCTTGGATCCGCATTTATACACTCAATGCGATCTTTTCAATGCCTGGCAGCATGTTAGAAAATAGCAATGCGATCCAACAATACATGGCAGATGGTTTGAATAAATTGTCAATAGTTGTGATGAAAGATAGCCAAGCGTGGTCAGATTTTGGGCAAGCTTGCATGATCGCTATTCAAGGCGCAATTGCAACAGAATCTACTAAACAAGAAGATGCGACTGTGAAATCGATACAAATTGGCATTTATACCACAAGTTTTAACTTGCAAAACACATGTTACCAAAAGAACCTTGAGCTATTCAGTTCGCTCAATGACGGTATTAACCAAACGTCTACTTCTGCAACACAGACGCAGACATTGAATAACCAGAACATCACGCAAGGGCCACTCGCTATGATTACGATGCTCACGCAGTGTTGGTCAGTGATTGTTTAAGGAGATAAAAACATGTCGGCTGCACATACAATACGTTATTTTGAAGGACAGTCTTTCCGAGTAGACCCAGCGATATTAGCTGGAGTTAAAGAAAAGATGGATCTCTTAGAAGACAAAAACCAAGAGCAGGATGGTTCAAACCAATCTAGCTCTCGTAACAAGTCTTCTCAGCGATTTTTCCTCGCGCAAGCACCTGCTTGCACGCGTCCTGACTTGTCAGGTGAGGCTCTTGCGGATACAACGCAGATGTCTCCCGCACAGCTCGCAAGGCTGACGATTAATTCGCCTACATCGAATACCCAAGAGCCAGATGAACTTCATAAATTGGCCTTGAATTTGGTGGCGAAAGGGAAAGATCAGAATTCTGGGGGTTTGTTCGAGTATTTGACAGCTCTCGTGCTATTTCAGATCGCAACGGGGAAAGCGCAAAAAGACATCGCAGCGATGAACCAGACGTTTTCTGATGCAGCGGTGACGTTGATGAAAGAGGCTTCTCTAAAAGCGCAGGCGGATTTAGTTACGTTTCAGACAGATCAAAACAACTCAGCCAATACGAGTTTTTGGTCACAATTGTTGACGTACGTAGGCGTGGCCGTTGGAGGACTTGTGATGTTAGTAACCGGGTCTCCGATCTTGCTCGCCCTATCGATCATAGGCATTGTAACAGCCAATGTTCACACGAGCAATGGCCAGTCATTGGATCAAGATTTAAGTGATGCCGTTGGGTCAGCAGCGTTGTCGATCGCGACCGAGATGTGTGGTGGAACGCCTCCTGCGGCTCTTGTGACTGCGATTAAAGACATACTTTTTGGCGCGGTGGCTATTGGAGAAGCTGTCATTCTCGGGGGAGTTGAAGAAGCTCTTGAAAATGGCTCTAAGATCGCGGACAGCGCAGTGACTGTAGCAGAAGGTGGTGCAGAAGAGGCTGAAGAAGTAGTGAATGTTGCGGAAGACAGCGCTCAATTAGCACAGAAAACAGTGACCGTAAGTGATGAACTTGGAAATACGGCAAAAGCAGTCGTTAAATCGGTTTTCCGAAGAAGGCTTGGAAAATTGTTGCTGGTGACTTCATCAGGCGGGCCTTTGTTGCCCCAACTTTCTCAGCAAATTGCAACCGCTGCTTTTCCTAACGATAAGACAGCGCAGACAATCTTTGCCGCGACGATCCAATTAATGGTTGGCTTGGCAGGTTCTTTGGGTGGTAGTAAATTAAATGGCGCTTTTGAGGGGCCAGGCTTAGCCTCAATCCTCACGAGCCAAGTAGGCGAGCAAGCGTATCAGCGCGCAATGGTGGCGATGAAAATATTGCAAACTTCTGTGAATACTAGTGCCGCTGGTTGCGAATTTGCAACCGGGAAAACATTGCTCGATGAGTCTACCACGTTAAACGATCAGGCTAATGTTCGCCTAACGATGGCTGTGACGCAAGGGGTAATTGATAGCTTGCAGACGACAGCTACGAGCGAGAAATCGATGTTTAGTGGAGTCTATAAAGAAGAGGCTGAGATGCAGGATCTAGCAGATCGCTTAGCGCCACTAGATCCACGTAATTATCAAGGTTAATAAATAAAAAAGTGTAAAAACAAAGGGTGTGAATATGAACTTGGGTAAACAAGAAATTTCAGCAGGTGCAGCAAGTGTTGAGTTGTTTTCTAGATTAGCTGCCTTGACTGCAGATCAAAGAACCAAATTGCGTGAAGTGATGCAAGCTTCTTGCGAAATTCAAGGACAAGCGACGTTAGCTGACGGACAAGCGCAACAAAATGCTTTGAATCAGGAAGCGGATATCAGAGGCAACATGGCGGTGCAGTCTTTCGTAGAAATGGGCTCCACTATTGGTAGCGAAGCTGCTGGCGCCTTGATCGACCACAAGACTGGTAGCTCTGTTGAGGCAAAGACTAGCCAAAGGAACTTGAAGTTGGCAGAAGCCTGGGAAACGAGACTCACTGGCAAAAAGCCTGCTGACGTTGTGATTAAACAAGACGGCGGGGATGTAAGTACAAGCAATTTCCCTGGCAAGAAAGCCGGCGACGTAGAAATGAAAGAAGTGCCAAAGAAGACTGTTAAAGTTGATGCTGAAGAAGTTGAACCTTTACTGCAAGAAATTCGGATTAAAGATGAAGAGGGAAATATGTTGGATTGCAATTCCCCACAGTTTACTCCGCGTCATCAAGCAGCTATTGACAAAGCGGTGACTGCTCCAGATTCCCCAACGTTGAAAAAGCTTCTCAAACAAGCCCGTCAAGGCGTGAAGCGTTATAGATCACAAACGGATAGCACAGGCCAAGCGCAACAGCGCAACAGCCAACAGTTCAAAGATATTGTGCGCGCTTTGGGCACGGCAGGCAAAGGAAGCGTGGATTTTATGATTAAACATTGCCAAAACCTCGAAGCCGAGCAGAAGTTAGTAGAGTCGCAACAAAGATACCTCTCTGATACGAACGGTTCGTTGATGAGACAAGCGGGTGATGTAGCTGGAAACTTAACAAACCATATCCAGAACATCCACCAAGCACAAAAAGAAATGTATGAGTCCAACAGGGCTTAAGCAATAAGTTTTCTTCCTTCCTTTTTCCTGGGCTGCCCCTCTTCGGGGGCAGCTTTTTTTTTGCCCTGGAGTTTCAGAGGCATCTTTTTCGCTTAACATGCTTATAGTCAGTTGTTTGTGTTATTCTGTGCCTTATTTGCAAATCACTTGCCATCAGTTACTTATGACTTAATTATAATTATAAAGTTTAGTTGAATATTTAATTAAAAAATGCTATAATTAAATAAAAAGGAATTATAATTATGTCTACAACAGCCGTCTCTTCCTCAGCCGACCCTTCCCCGGGCCAGGTTCAAGCAGCTGCGATGACCCCGGCCCTCGGAGTCGCCGGAATCAATCCAGCTCTAGAGATGCGGGAACTGGGCGACATTGAGGTTGACCTTAGCCAGATGAAGGCTACTATGATGATGGCCAAAGTGGAGCTGAGTTTTGGACTTCAGTGTTCAGGCGGGCAATTCGTCGATTATACCTCGAAGTTAGACTCCAATGATAATGCGAAGCTTAAGAAAATCTTCGCTTTTTATGCGAGAGCCAGCGGCAATCCAAATTTTACTCTCAATTTATCCGCGTTAAAAGATGGTGATGGGCACGTGTTAACGCCTGTGGACGGCAGAGATTTCGAAGCCGATATGAAAGAGCTGCGAGCTATTGCTAAAAAAACGCTCGGATTCGAGAATTGGTCATGGAGCTCTTACCCAAAAGGCTATCGCGCGATTATAGGCAATGTGAAAGCCTTTGCGACAGGAGATAGCGAACGATTAAAGAACGAGTTTGATTTTGATGTTAGGCATTTGGATGAGTGGCTAGAACAGCTGAAAGCCGATCAAGAATATACGCCGGTTCCGACAGATTCTGAGGCCGACCAAGCGCAAAAGAAAAAAGATTGGGATGCGGGGAAAAATGAGCGAGTCGCAAAAGCGATTAACGCCTCATTATCGCGCTACAATGCAGCGAAGTGCGTGATGGGTTCAGTGACCACTGCGCTGGATGATAGAATCGCTCAATTGCAAGAGATGGTTAAGAATGGCGATCATTCGCCCGGCATCAATGGTCGGATAGAAAATTTACGCAAATTGCGAAGCCGCATGCCGGAATCGGCCAAACCAACAGATCCTGAGAAAGCGCAAGAACTCCGCAAGAGTGGTCAAATGACCTGTCGAGCGTCCATCTTGTGGGCTGCGGCCCATTTCAATGGCGGCGGTGACAGACTCGATCCGAAAAAATTGCAAGAAGATGCGCAAAAGCATCTAGACAGTTTCCCCAAACCTGCGGGAGATTGTTCGGGATTATTTGCTCCTATTAAGACAAATCATTATGCAGAGCTATTGCCGACAAATAAAGAATCGGAAAAGCATTTTGTCGATTCTTTGGCCTTGTTGGCGGTAGATGCCTCAGATCGACGTACGTATGAGGATTGCAGAGTCCATATCGATGCGAAAGAGTTCAGCGACGGGCGAGAACTGTTTTTTGTGCAGTTAGCGGATGCCATTGCGACGAAGGATGCTGCGAAAATTTCAGAAGTTATGAGGGGTTCTGCGTTCGACATTGCCTTCGGAAGTTCAGACGGCATTAACCTAGATCCACAGGATCTAGAACTTTGTAGAGAGGCTGTGCATGAAGCCTCGATCCCTACACAAACGGCTTTGAAAGCCGTCCAAGTGCCTGCTGATGCCATGACGAGAAGTGCAGAGGATTTACGCAAATCGTTTGCGGCTCAGATCAACGTCAATCCGGCAGTCGCAGCAGCAGCGCCTGCAGTGCCTAAGCGTGTGCCAAAACTCGACGAAAAACCGCATAAAAAAGTCCGTACTTCAGTTTAATCCTTCTCAGCCATAAATAATCGATCCAACGCGAGTTTGAATTGCTCTTGGACGCCAAATTCCAACACATTGATGTGTTTGGGGAAACTGATGTCTTGGGAAGAGCGGAGAGATAAAATGTGCAGATTGGTCGATTCTGTGATGTTTTTTCGATCCTCAAATTGCAGGATTAGCTTGGCGTCCCCATTATGGAGGCACCATTCGTAGGGACTTCTGCCCGCGTTAAACCTAGCAATTGTTACAAAGGGCCATTTCCGCTCTCTCAAAGCGGATTCTCCTTGCAAGAAGGGGAACGTTTCTCCCACAACGCCATCTAAGAGCGTCGGCATAATATCCATCTGCGAGAGGAGCGGGACTGTCCGCTTTTGCCCTTTGATTTTGAGGTAAATGGGCACCGACGTTTGGCTTTTAGAGAGATGGGAATTGTGAAACAGGTGTCCTTGGTCGAAAAATTCTTCCCCATGATCTCCCGTGAATGCGATGAAGGCATCATGGGGCACGAACGTTAGAAAATCGCCAAAGAGAGAATCGACGTAGTGGATCGCATTTCGGTACCGATTTTTGATGAGGTCGATGTTTTTTTGGGACTGGTAGGCTTGGAAATAGGAAACTTCGGAGCCGAAGGGGATGAATTTAGAGGGCGTTTCTCGCGGCCAGCTGTAGTCGAAATGGGTGGAGTCTAAAAAGATGATGAACACATGCCCTTGGGCTAGCTCGGGGTATTGGGTCAGATCTGTTTGGAGCGCTTGCAGAGCCTTTTTGTCGGCCTGGCAAGCGGGCAGGGGCGCGGAATGCGCAAAGAATCGGAAAGAATCTGCTAGGTGTTGATCTTGTCCGAAAATTAGCTGGTTCATTCCATAATAGCAAAGCTCTGCGGCTGAATAGACCCGAATTTTATAGCCGAGTTTTTTAAATAGCGCGAGCGCGGGACTGCCTGACTTCCAACCGGTTTTTTTTGTGGTGTTCCACAAAAAAGGAAACTGGGAGTGGAAGATGGAAAACCAGGAAATCATCGTCCCGTTGGCATTGGAAAGGGAGACTTTTCCATGGATATTGTCATCTCTGAATTGCGCTAGATGAGGCGCTGTTTCTTGGGTGATGAAGTCTTCGCGAAGCGATTCGGTCACGAAAAGAAAGATCGAGGGTTTTGATGGGGGAACGAGGAGAGTCTCTTCAATCTGGCGCGATATGTCAGCCTCGCTGGGAAGCGGGGCTAATTTCCCGCTGGCGAGTTTGACGGCTTTTGGCTGGAAAAAAGTGTGTTTCCACGGGAGCGATTTCCGAAATGTAGTATAGGCGTCAGGATGGATCATGCGGGATGCTGAGAAATCCCAAAAGAGGAGGGCCGCGGGGATGCATACGAAAGCCTGTAAAAACACTTCATGGCGTATGAACAGAGGTCGTTTGGTGGGGAGCCAGTCCGTGCTTTTGTAGATGGCCATTCCAATGAGGGGCAGGCAGGCAAGGAGTCCGAAAAAAACGGCCCACAGCCAAAGGGGAACCCCTGAGGCATCGAGCAAGTAGAGGAAATTATCGAAGCTTTCGTCGTAGACAAACGCAATCGTATGAAAGACCGACATGTCGAGGACGCGGTCGAGCATGAAATCGAGGATATGTAGGATTGAGACCACGAAGCTTGCACCCACAAACAACCAAAAACATAGCCGTCCGAATAAACGACGAACGAGCCATGCTCCAAAGATCAAGAGAAATGTCTCTAGGATGGCTTGTCCGATGGCGTAAAAAAAGAAAAAAAAGCGAGACCCCATCATATTCTCTTTGAGGATCATGCTGCAAGCAGAGGTGAAGAGCAAAAGGGTCAAAAAAATGGAGAAATAGACGTAATTGACGCGGAGGGGAGGTGGGTCTAGGTTGGGATCCATAAAGCCCATCATAGTGAGATTGTTTTTTTTTACAATGGGAGTCAGTTTACTAAAGACTCTAAGGCGTCTTTTTGGCTGCTATGAGCTAAGGATG
>Ga0207018_1037_pt1 | contig 24033 bp, 24 predicted proteins | sample Alteio_BWMinCont_52_FD_153476 | JGI IMG/M metagenome (GOLD analysis project Ga0207018, IMG submission 153476) | Enriched cells from forest soil in Barre Woods Harvard Forest LTER site, Petersham, Massachusetts, United States -... | ecosystem: Environmental > Terrestrial > Soil > Temperate forest >...
ATGACGTAAAATTTTGGTATGAGAAACAAAAACATCTTGACATTAAGTTTTTGGAAGGGATGAAATTGTGGTTGTTAAAGCAAAAACAAACAGAACATTGGCCAACAAATCAATCTACTACTGATGCTTTATATTGTTTATTACTTAGTGACAAAGAATTATATACGCCTAATCTAAAAATAGATGTTAAAATAGGGGATTCAACATTCGATTTAAAATTGATATCCCAAAAGGATCAGGATATTGGATATTTTAGCCAGGAGTGGAAAAGCGATCAAATCTCAAATAAACTTGGAAAGATAGCTATTGATAATAAGGATGTTGGAAATGAATGGGGTGTAATTTACTTTAGCTATTACAGGCCTTTTAAAAAGAAAGATCGAAAATTATTTATAGTACGCTGACCGTGAATCTTCTTTGATTTAAATTATTTCAAAACCTTACAATCCGTTCTTAACTTTCCGCTTGTAATCAATTTATCAATATCAGTTTGAGGATTTTTGAATGAGTACCTATTCCCGCAGTTACATAATTCTAGTAGGGGATCACTATCAATAATTAAACTTTTTAATATCTGAATATCAGGAGATTCACTTAGTTTTGAATATTCTGAATAAGTTATTTTTAGAAAGGCCACATTGGCATTTATTCCGCGATTGTCAAGGAGATATCCATTTGATAATAGGGTAGGAGTGGCTAATGTGCCACCCGGTTTCAGATCTGTTGGTGCAGGATAAGAAATGATTACGGTTTTATCATCTGATAATATAACAGGCACATTTTTTGAATAATCTGCCTTTGTTTTATAAACCATAGTTGGCGGGCCTGAAAAATCGGGAGAAAAGTTTTCCGTTTTATTTGATTTTGTCATTTTAGTACTGGAATTGCATCCTGCAATTATTACCATAAATGCAAGCCACTTCATCATCTCTGTATTGTTATTTTCCGGCTGATTACTCCTTTATCCGATTGTATTTGAACCATATATAAACCTGAAGCCAATTCATTGACAGGTATTACAATATTTGAGTTATTAAGAATATCTCTTTTAGATATTAGTTCTTTCCCCTGCATATCCATAATAGAAATTTGTGACACATTTCCGATAATATTTTCAATATCAATATTTAATAAATCATTGGCAGGATTTGGATATATTTTTAAATCATTTGTTGAAATATTTGAGGTATTAATTCCTGAATTGGATTTAGTTCTCGTGATTTTTGTTTCAAGTAAATATGTTCCTGTTTCTCCTTCAAAATATGGAGCTATTTTAAAATAAATAAAGCCGCTATTTGCGGATATATCGCTGGGCATTACATCGTCAAATGTCTCTGACCAGGTATTACCGCCATCTGTAGAATAGGAAAAAACAGCATCAAGAGTATACGCATTACTATTTGTAGTATATTTTGAATCATCAAGATGCGCACTTATTGAATAAGTATAACCTGATAAAAGATCAATTTTATAATAATCAACGTCTGAACCTATATGACAATTAGATTGATCGGTATTAACGATTGCGATATCATTAGAATAATTTGGTGTGAAATCATAAGCGGTGTTAATGTCATTATTTGGCTCATATTTATCAGGCGAAATGGGCGGCGCCTGTATCGTGACTTTTATAGGATTTGCATAATTTGTAGAGCCAACAAGGTAATTACTTGTTGTAGCTGTTGCTACATAAGTCATTGCCAATAAATAACTACCTGGAGCTACATTTAAATTTGAGTTACTAAAAGTGAGCCCATTGGTGTAATGAGAATTTGCATTTAGAGAAGCACCGGTCAATTCTTGGATGTCAAAGGCTGCTGTTCCATCAAAATTATAAAGCCCAAGGACAAATTTGCCAGTAAATTGATTCGCAGTCATATTTGCTACATCAAGGTGCACTGATATTGACCCTCCCTGCGTTAGCGTCCCTGTTGGGGTAATGGCCATATTGGCATACATTTCAATATTTCCCGGATTTATAACTTTGATCTGTAAATAATTGGTGTAGCTACCTGAACTCGTTACCAGGGACCAACTTCCACCGGTAGGTCTATAATAGACCCCAATGGTATAAGTGCCAGGTAATAAAGCGAATGATGTTGCGTATGTAAATTTGAGATCAGATTGGTAAATATCACCTTTCGGCAATGAAGCGCCCGTAATAATCTGAACGTAATCTATAAATGTATTGGTATTGTCAAAAATTGCCGCACAATAGTCCCCTGCAAAATCATTGGTGCCATCATTGATGATATTGGTTGAAACATAGAATGATTGCCCGTAATAGACAGTTGCTGTAGAAGGTGTTACATAATCATATAAACGTAAATCAAAAGCTGAAGATGATCCCCCACCGCCGGTTGTTGTAGGCTCTATGCCGATGATAGCCTGCTGACCGCTGTTAAATCCGCCAGCTCCCCCTCCTGTTCCTAGTGTACCTGGATTTAATGCATCTATCTGGAAATAACCATTATCTTGTCCCGCCCAGCCCCAATTAAAATGGAGAAAATTATTGGCGTCATAACCATCGCATACAAAACAATGACCACCACCCGTTCCGAAACCGGCGTATATTACTGGCCTGCTGTTATCCATTTCTGATTCAATCGCTTTAATCCAATCTGCATCGCTATAATTTTTTCTTTCAATGCCAGAAAGGGTTGTTTTGTAGCCAAAGTATGTTTTTAGAGCATATTCAGCACAATTTTTTACCGGGCTCGCAGATGATATTACATAAGCGCTGCTTTCATCAACACCATAGCTCATATCTACACTTACGCCACAGTGGTACATCAGAGTCGCAACAGCTGTGTTTGGCGAACTGACATTATTTGACATTGAACTCCATTGATAAGTAGTCCCCGCAAAATTTGCCGATTGTGTGCCATAAGTATTGTCATTATAGGAATGATTATCTAAACCAGTAGTAGGATAATTCCAATATTTTAAAACCTGGGCCATGGCAGTGGCTACGCATCCTGTTACTGCATTCTGGCCTTTAGCATTATCATATGGGCATAAAGAATTATAATAGGGTGATTGATTCCAGGTAGTTTTAGTTAAAGGACTTACTCCTGTAGAGGATTGTTGAGGTGCATCTGGTTTTGAATTGCTAATCAACCCTGTCCACATATCTGATATTTGTGGTGTTGCTTGTATCCCATTCACAATAATATTTCTAATCTGGCTCTTATATCCTTCAAGCCATTTTGCAATTTGTGGTGCTATATCATTGGCATTGAAGGTGCCTTCATTTGAATACCCTAAAATCGGAATTGCATTATCATCAGCAGAAACAATGATAAAGCCATTTGTAGCATTAAATACAAAGAAATAATTTAGATCGGCATTAGTCGCATTTGAAGAGGATTTATATACTAATTGAAGTGCCTCGCCATTCTTAAATTGAGAACCGGTTGTATGCCCAATCAAGAAATTATAACCGACTTTATTTGCTGTAGCTTCATCAACCGGTTTGGAAAATAATAATAACGGTAAAAATAATACCGCCAAGATTGTAAATAGATTTTTCATATTTGATTGAATTGTGTGTTGTAAATATCATGTTAATTTTTGAGGCGGCAAAATTTTTAAAAATAATATCCGATTGGGACTTAAACTTCTCATTTAAGGTTATATATATTTAAATTATTTCGATATTGAAAATTTACGATTAATACTTCCCTTATCAGTTTGTATTTGAATCATATATATTCCGTCTGAGAAAGTGTTAACAGGAATTAAATTAACACCTTTCGTACTGATATTTTTCACAGCGTACATCAATTTCCCTTGCATGTCAAATAAAATTATTTGGGAAACAGATTCAGGAAGGTCCTGGAGATCGATATATAAAAGATTATTTGCTGGGTTGGGGTACATTTTTATATTATTAGCCCCGGTATTAGTACTATTTATGCCAAGTCCAGTCCCTTTTTGGATAATTAACTCTAATTGATATGTACCTGTTTGGCCTTCAAAAGATGGAGCGACCTTAAAAATAATACTGTCTCCACCATTTACAGCAATATTATAAGGAATGTCATTATCGTACGGATCTGACATGGTTTTACCATCAATAAATGAATATGATAAGATAGCATCCAGCGTGTATTTTTTGCCATTTGTTGAATGAGTAGCATCATTAAGTTTTGCCTGAATTATATAATGATATCCAGCCGGAACTTTCAATTTATAAAAATCAAAATCAGAGCCTATATGGCAATTAGCGCTATCAGTTATAATATATGCTGAATCATTTGCATTAAAGACAGGATTAAAAGTAAATGCAGAATCAAGGGTATTATCGGGTTCATATTTATCGGGTTTTAAAACTGCAGCCTTCACTACAACTTTAATTGGGTTTTGGAAAAAAGTGGATCCTACTATTTGAATGCCTCTTCCATCAAAGGCATTATAAGTTACAGCCATAAGGTATGTACCCGGATGAAAATTAATTGGAATTTGATTTTTAAAAATTAGATCAGTAGAAAAATGGGAAAAGGGATCAAGGGTTAATCCAGTCAAGGTTTCTACAAGGAATTGAGGATTGCCTCGATCATTGTATAGGTAAATATAAACCGAGCCATTAAATTGTTTTAAACTTATATTTTTAAGATTTAGATACACAGCTATTGAATCCCCCTGAGCCAATGATGGCGAAATTGTCATTGATGTATACAATTCCAATGAATCGGACCAGGTTACAACTAATTTTTGGGAATTTACATAACTGCCATTATCTGAGATTATTACCCAGCTAGTTGCGCCTTTTGGCCTGTAATAGGTGTTTACGGTATAAGTTCCCGGTAACAGAGCCAAAGACCCGGGAACATTAAAAGTAGAATCTGCCGGGAAAGATTTTCCGGCGGATAGAGTAAGTCCTTTTTTAACGGCAGAATCCACCAATGTATTGGTATTATCAAAGATTGAAACACTAAAATCCCCAGTGAAGTTGAGTGTACTCTTATTTGTAAAATTTGTTGAAATATTAAATGAACTGTTATACGTGATCGTAGTTAAAGAAAAATTTAAATGGTCAGCGAGGCTCATATTATAGTTCACGAGAGCATTGGAAGGTTCAATGTCAATTATGGCTTGTTGGTTGGAATTAAAACCCCCACTACCTCCGCCTATTCCTAATCCAGCAGGGTTTAAGGCATTAAGCGGAAAATAACCATTAAATTGACCACCCCATCCCCAATTGATGTGGAAATGTCCATTTGCGTCATATCCATCGCAAACAAAGCAATGGCCGCCTCCGGTGCCTATACCGTCATATATCACAGGTCTATGCGCATCGAGTTCTCCTTGAATGGTACTTATCCAGTCGGCATCATTATAATCTTTTCGTTGTATACCTTGTAGGGTGTTTTTATATCCGAAAAAAGTTTTCAAGGCGTATTCAGCGCAATATGGTGTTGGACTTGCTGCGCTGATTACATTGGCATCACTTTCGTCTATGCCATAGTTCATTTCTACAGATACTCCGCAATGGTACATCAAGGTGGCAATGGCAGTATTGGCAAAATTTATATTGCTTGTATCCATCGCATTCCATTGATAAATAGCGCCGCCGAAACTGGCCGATTGAGTTCCAAAAGTGTTATCATTATAAGAGTGATAACCCTGGCCAAAAGCCGGATAATTCCAAAATTTCATAACCTGTGCCATGGCTGTAGCTACGCATCCGGTAACAGCATGATTACCTGAATTATCAGCAGGGCAAAGATCATTGTAAAATGGAGATTGGTTCCAATGGGTATGAAGTAAAGGCGCAACCGAACCTGATGTTTTATTATGTGAACTAATACTGCCACCGGTTGATAATTCAGTCCATGAATTGGATATTTCATCTGTAGCAGTAATGTTATTATACTTTATATACATTATCTGATTTTTATATCCTTCCAGCCACTTATACACTTCGTAAGGTAATTTTGAAGCATCAAATGTGCCTTCATTTGAATAACCTAAAATTGGTATGGTATTATCCTCCGCTGAAACTATAACGAAGCCATTATTCGATGTATTAAAAACATAATAATATACTTCTCCTGAATTGGATGCTGAAGTGTAAGTTAATTGTAAACTTATATTTTGGTTCTGAGATTGGATTGAAGTATTGTTAGCTACGAAGTTTTGACCGATTATTCTGGCTGTTTGCTGATCGACAGGTTTTGCCAATAATGATAATCCAAAGAATAAAAATAAAATTATAGTAAGTATCCTTTTCATGCCCTCAACTTAAATGTAAAACTTTAAACATACGCAAGATATGAAATTTTGACAAATTTAAAATATAATGCAACTTCAAGCTGGTTTCAAAAGAGTATGCACAAAAAGAAGACTTAAAAGAATTTTCTTAAGTTCAAAAATTTTTTGAATAAAAACAAATTAACTACTACTGCTCGAAAGATTTGATTGCAGTACTTGTATTGTAGAAGGTAGTTGTTTGCTCATATGCTTTATTAGGATAATAAATAAACAAGCAAGACCCATCGGATATAGTGTTTACGATTTCTGGTGTTAATTCTGTAGGAATAGCAGGGCAACCAAAACTACGTCCTAATCTACCTGCAGAATTAATAAAATCTTCACTTACGTAGTCAGCAGCGTGCATTACTACGCCTCTTTGGCGGGCGTTATCGTTAAAGCCTTTATCGAGCCCATCAAGAACAAGGGACATGCCATGTTTGCCATTGTATATTTCTCCCGTTATATAAAACCCAAGGCTACTCATATCTGAAGAAATATTATTTGAAAAGGTAGTCGCGTATTGATCCCCTGTATTTTTTCCGTGGGCAACCAAGGTATGAAAAAGAAGTTTTGCTTTGGATAAATCAATAATCCATAGCCTTTTTTCAGTGGATTTCTTTGTAAAGTCAACTACGGAAATAATATTCTTCTTCAGCAAAGTGTCGTTCCCCGCTTTTATATTATAGTAACCCACCATTGCCTTTTCAAAGACATATTTGTCTAAACTATTCTTTTTCAGATCGCAAACTTTGTAAAGACTATCAACATGCTTTTCAAAATTAGAATGTTGTTTTCCGACTGAAGTGGCATTGTCATTAGCACGATCATACGTAAAGTCAAAGAAGCACAATCCTGCTAAAAATACCCAAACAAAAGCCGGTGTATGAAATGAAAAGTGTTTTCTCAAAATTACTTATCTATATATGTGATGAGATAATAGTAACCATGATTATTCAATCGTAGTTCCAGAGATTGAGAATATAATATTTGCAAAAATCATTTTTGTATATATCTAATTAAAATAGAATAAGATATAACGTTTTTGCTCTGAAATAAAATTTAACTCAATAGCTTGATGTGTCTATTCATATAAAGATCCCTCTTTTAGCTTTTCAGAATTTTCTGCAACCTGGAGGCCGTCAATTAATCGATCAATATCGCCATTAAGCACATTATCAAGGTCATATAAAGTAAGACCAATCCGATGATCAGTTACCCGGCCTTGTGGGAAATTATAGGTCCTGATCTTGGCAGAGCGGTCGCCTGTGGAAACCATTGTCTTGCGCTTGGTTGAGATTTCATCAAGGTATTTCTGATGTTCCAGTTCGTATAAACGTGAGCGGAGCACTTTTAAGGCTTTATCATAGTTTTTGAGCTGGGATTTTTCGTCCTGGATACTTACCACAATACCCGATGGAATGTGGGTAAGGCGAATGGCTGAATAGGTAGTATTTACAGACTGCCCGCCGGGGCCAGAAGAACAAAAAGTATCCTTCCTGATGTCAGATTCTTTTAAATCTATATCAAATACTTCAGCTTCAGGTAATACAGCAACACTTGCTGCTGAAGTGTGCACCCTTCCCTGGGATTCAGTCGTTGGTACCCGTTGTACACGGTGCACACCTGATTCATATTTCATACGTCCATACACCTTATCCTTACCAGATATATTGAAGATGATTTCTTTGAAACCGCCATTAGTCCCTTCGTGAGCGTCAATTACATCCAATTTCCAGCCTTTTGTTTCGGCATATTTAGAGTACATTTTAAATAATGACCCGCAGAATAGTGATGCTTCATCACCTCCGGTACCCGCTCTAAGCTCCACGATGGCATTACGTTCATCCATCGGGTCTGGCGGAACCAACATCAATTTTATCTTTTCTTCGAGAGGTTCGCGTTTGGCAAGCATTTCATCAAGTTCAGACTTTGCCATATCCCTGAATTCCTGATCTTTCTCTTCAGATATTATCTTTTTAGTATTCTCAATATTACTCAAGAGATCGTCATATTCGTGATAAACTTCTACTATTTCTTCAAGATTTCGGTATTCACGGTTTAGCTGCGCATACCTCTTCATGTCAGTCATTACATCAGGCTCATTAAGTTGCCTGCCAACGTCTTGCCAACGGGTTTTTATTTCTAAAAGTTTATTTAAAAGATCCATATTTTATTAATGATCAATAATCAATTATCAATTAACTTGAGAAGTCCATAGTGAGGAACAATATTTGTACCTCAGTTTTTAAATCGAGGTGCAAAATTACCGAAACTAAAGGGAAAGATATTGGTTAAACGTTAAAAGTTGAGGCTTAAAAGTTATGTTGACCATAATTTTTTTGACATTTGGATTTTATTATTTCCATCTATTCAATTCGCTAAAAAGTCTTTATAAATGAGCAAACGCCCATGCCCAGAAACCTTTAACTTTTAACCTTCAACTTTCAACCTGCTAAAAATACCTTAACTCCAAATCTGCTCCATCCCACACCGCATAGCTGAAGTATTTTATCCAATCGCCCAGGTTAATGTAGTTACTATTCTTTCCAAGATCAATAACCATTGGAAAGTGACGATGCCCATAGATGAAATAATCAAAATGCTCTTGCTCAAGTATTTCTTTGGAGTGAATAACAAGCCATTCTTTATCTTCCCCGAGAAATTTATAATCTTCTTCCCCGGTTTTTGCCCTGCTTTTCCTTGAAAAAAAGTTTGCCAAAGCAATCCCTGAATTTGGATGTAAACGGCTAAACATCCATTGTGCCGTTTTATTAGTAAAAACCTTCTTCATGAGCTTAAAACCATGATCTCCGGGTCCTAAACCGTCACCGTGGGCAATATAAAACTTTTTACCATTAAAGTTCCGCATTTCAGGTCCATAATGGATAATGGCGTTGATTTCTTTTTTTAGATAATCATTCATCCAAAGATCATGATTTCCCGTAAAGATATGAATGGTGATCCCTTGATCGGATAGAAAGGCAAGTTTGCCTAACAGACGTATATAACCCTTCGGTACTGTATGTTTATACTCAAACCAAAAGTCGAATAGATCCCCTAACAAGTATATTTCACTCGCTTCATTTTCAATACTATCAAGCCAGCTTACGATCTTTTTTTCCCTGACTAATGATGCCTGGTGGTTCGGCGCTCCCAAATGAAAATCAGAAGCGAAAAATATTTTGGATTTATCTGTCAAGCCGTTTTCTCCTGATCGATATAAAAGACATATATTTCTTTTGGTCCATGAGCCCCCAATACCAGAGTTTTTTCAATGTCTGCTGTGCGGCTAGGGCCACTTGTAATGCTGATCATTGATGGTAATGCCTGCAAATCAGTTGTGTTTAGATCAGCGAAATAATTCTTAAGATCATAAACCATGTTTTCCCGGTAAGCAACAACTACATGAACGGAGGGGAATATGCTTAAAGTACGGCTTAAGTTACTTTTTGACGATAGTACTACACTTCCGGTTCGGGCAACAAGCGCATCACAACCGGTAAGACCAACATCAGCTATACGCACTTCATCCTTCTTTACAAATAGGTTATAATCACAATGCGCAAAGAGATTTTGAAAATGTTTCTCAAGGCTGATGACGCTTTGCCAGCGCTTTTCCTCAAGCAAGCCAAGAAATTGATCTACAAAGTCATACTCATTAAAACAATAGGAGAAATAACCTTTGTTAGAATGGAAATTGCCAGAAAAGGTCTCAATAAGTTCTCCTGTTTCTTTAACATATACATCCGTATCAAGATCGATATGTATTGTATAAGGATCACCTTTCTGCAACAAGCCTTTACGAACTTTTTTTAGGATTTTTTCTTTCGATGATCTTTCGTCAGTTGCCACGGTTCAAATTTCGGGTAAAAATACGAATTTAAAAGTTGATCGTTGTTAGTTGTTTTTCTATAGATATTAATCAATAATTAATAGCCAACCACTTTTATAAAGCAATTATAGATATTTAATATTAGTTTTTTTTGAAATAACTTTTTTATCTATTTTAAAGCTCATACACTTCAATGCAGCAGTATATTCTGCTCTAATACGTTGTAAATGGAGTTTTCTTTTAGGTACTCCAAAATTTTCAAAACCAATTATTTGGTAATAGCTTTTACATATTTCATAATAGTTGGGCAGAAGCCCATTTACATCTGCCAAAGCGATTAAATAAAAAGTAGAATAGGTAGGAACTACATTGAAATTATACTTTTTTATTTTTTTTACTGCTTCATGGTCATCTGTAATAAACCACGAACTTTGTTTTTGAATGCATTGAGACATCGCATCTGCTTCGCCAGCATCAAGAATTTTCTTTAAGAAATCATGAGTGACATGATCTCTATCAGTGCAATACTTAAAAAACTTATTTTCCTGGGCATCATTAATCCAATTTAATATTTTTTTCTGGTATTTTAAGTCATTTGAAAAGACTTGCAATTCTTTTGCAACGGTTTCAGGCATAAATACACCCCCAGGTAACAGAGTACTCAAAATCAGCGAGAAATCGAATGCAGGAGTATACATTCGAGCCAAATAGTTAAAAACTGTCGTATCGAAAACAGCACTTCTTTGAAACAAAACCCACTAATTTTTATTGCCGATTTCGTTTAATATCAAGAAACCAAGTCCAATTCCTATAAGTGCCAATATTGTTTTTCCCACATTATCTTCTTTCTTAGTTGAAATCTGTTCTATAACAGATTTTAAAAATGTATCCAAATGATCAACTTGTGAATTAAAATAAAAAGGAATGAAATGCTCTGCACCGCCACCTAACGTTTTGCCTTTAAATGCATCATAAATCACGATGATTTTGGATTTGTCATTAAAATGGTTAAAAGCAATATCAATCTCTGTATTTACCACATTGGATAACGCTCCAAAGGAAAAAATAATAAAATAATCTGATTCATTTATTCTTCTTACAGTTTCCAGCTCTACATGCTGATTTCCATTCGACCGTTCAGGTAAATACATTCTAAAACCAGAAGCTGCACCTATTGTGTGAAGTCTCGCGGCCATAGTTTGCTCATTCCAATTATGAGGGTTGTATGTGATAAATATAGTGGTTGGTTTCATAATGTACTGTAAATGAATATATAGTTATTAAATGTATATATCATTAGTTAATATCAAGATAACCCTTCCCCTGCTACTCTATTTGCTTCCATGTCTGGTTCCAGGGATATTCCATTTGATTTTTCGTGATCCTTGGAATTTTCTTCTTTTTCAGATGTCTTTTTTTCTGGTTCAGAAATATTTCCTGATTCTTTTTCTTCTTTTTGCTCTTCGATTGTGAACGGTTCTGGCTCACGATCTTGCCATTGTCTTTTGCCTAATAATTGTTCAAGATCACTTTTGAAAATAATTTCTTTATCCAATAGAACGTCTGCCAGTTTGTATAAATGATCTTTTTTCTCAATCAAAAGTTTTTTAGTTCGTTGGTAAGCTTCATTTATAAAAATCCTTACTTCCTGATCAATCAACTCTGAAGTTTTTTCAGAATATGGTTTTGTAAAGCCATATTCATTTTGAGGATCGTGGAATGAAACATTACCGACTTTTTCGTTCATGCCATACATGATAATCATATCATAGGCCATTCTGGTTATGCGTTCGAGATCATTTTGAGCGCCAGTAGAAATTTTGCCAAATACAACGTCTTCAGCAACCCGACCACCAAGTGACATGCAAACAGTGTCTAATAATTGTTCTTTTGTATAGAGGTACTGTTCTTTAGGTAGATACTGTGCATATCCAAGGGCTGCTACGCCACGCGGAACAATTGATACCTTTACGAGCGGCGCTGCATGTTCAAGGAACCAGCCAACAACCGCATGACCCGCTTCATGATAAGCTACAATTTTCTTCTCTTCCGGAGAGATTATTTTATTTTTCTTTTCAAGTCCGCCAATTACTCTGTCAATCGCATCCTGAAAATCCTGCATTTCAACTACAGTCTTACTTTTTCTCGCGGCAATCAATGCAGCCTCATTACATACATTTGCAATTTCAGCGCCTGCGAATCCCGGTGTTTGCTCCGCTAATTTATGCGAATCAACATCCGGCCCGGTTTTTATAGGCACTAGATGGACTTTAAATATGGCATCACGACCAACTATATCCGGTTTATCAATTGATATTTGTCGATCGAAACGCCCCGGACGCATAAGGGCTGAATCAAGGATATCGGGTCTGTTGGTAGCGGCAAGTATTATTACACCGGAATTGGTAGAAAACCCATCCATTTCTGTAAGCAATTGATTTAAAGTATTTTCTCTTTCGTCATTTGCCCCCTGTACAAGGTTCCGTCCTCTTGCACGCCCTATAGCATCAATTTCATCAATAAATATGATACATGGCGCTTTCTCTTTCGCCTGGCGAAATAAATCCCGCACCCTGGATGCACCAACACCTACAAACATTTCAACAAAATCTGATCCTGATAGAGAGAAGAATGGAACATTTGCTTCACCAGCAACAGCTTTTGCAAGCAATGTTTTACCCGTGCCGGGAGCGCCAATCAAAAGGGCGCCTTTTGGTATTTTGCCTCCAAGTTCCGTATATTTTTTCGGCGTTTTAAGGAAATCTACAATTTCCATAATTTCACCTTTTGCCTCATCTAGCCCTGCAACATCTTTAAAGGTGACATTTACTTTTGTATCTTTATCAAACAAGGTAGCCCTGCTTTTTCCAATGTTAAATATTTGACCACCGGGACCGGCTCCTCCTCCCATTCTTCTCATAAAAAATACCCAAAGTAGTACGAGCATGCCAATTGGAATCAACCAATTGATTAAACCTGAATAGTCTGTTCTGCTTTCTGTATTTACAGGCGGCTCTTCAATTTTAGGTTCTTCAGTTTTAAGGTCCTTCAATTTGTTGTAGAGCATTTCTTCGCTCATATCCATTTCAAATTGAGGGCCTGATTTACTTCCTGTTAAAAATGGGCTTTCTTTCTCACCTTTATTCAAAGCTTTAGCAAACTCATCTTTAAGATAGACTTCCACTTCACTTTGTCCCTTAACATTAACTAATTTTTCTACTTCATTTTTTTCTATATATCCTTTTAATTCTTCCCATTGCACAGGTTTTACACTGCTGTGTGGCCAGAACATTACAAAAAGGATAACAACGGCAAGGATAAGATATATCCAATAAAAATTAAATTTTGAAGGTTTGGGGCTTTTAGGAGCTCCAAACGGATCGTCATTTCTTTCAGGTTTATCTGCCTTCTTGTTTTTTTCGATTTTTGGCTTTTTATTTTCTTCAGGATTATTCATTATTTAATTTCAAATGTTAAGAAAAGTCTTTAAATTCTTCTATTTCAGCATCGCCCCAAAGCTCCTCTATCGCATAGAAGTCGCGTTTATCTTGTAAAAATACATGCACTACAATATTTACGTAGTCAAGTAGTATCCATTCTTTATTTTCAAATCCCTCTCTATGCCATGGTTTTTCATTCAGAGTTTTGAAAACATGGTCTTCTACTTCCCTGGCTATAGCTTCTACCTGGCGATCATTTTCGCCATGGCAGATTATAAATTTATCTACAACGCGATTATTCAGGTTTCTTAGATCAAGACTTACAATATGTTTTGCTTTTTTATTTTGCATGCCTTCAACGATGGCATCGGTAAGGAGCGACAGTTTGTCATCAGTTTTTACGATTGTCATTAAGTTTTCTGAGTCTGTAATCATTTAATTTAACAAAAATAAGGTAATTATATCAAACATCATAGCGTAATAAAAGTTCTGCTACTTCGCAGTAATTCTTTGAAGTTTAAGATAATATAACTCATCATTTTCTTGTATGGTGAAATGTATGCGGATTGGTGTCACTTGTCCCCTCATTCCAACTTGTATACTTATTTTTTCATCTGTATTCAATACAAATTGCTTGCCACTAAATTCAGGAATCATCAGGTCTTCATCAAGATCAATTGGATCATCAACTTCAAACGCGAGATTTTTTGTTAGATATTCTTCCCAATTTTCATCTTCGACTACCATGTTTAAATAGGCCATTAAAGACTCATGAAGTGCGTTTTGAAATAATTCCATGTCTTTTACAATCGCCAGTCCCGCCGCTTTTTCGGGATTTTTTTCGTGCATGGCTCTTATAAAACTATAAATGATAACAAGAGCATCATCTCTGTCTGGTAATGATTTCCAAAAAAATAAAGACTGTTGTTTTGTCATGTACTTAAAAATAACGGGCGAAGTTCGGGAATTTAAGGCAACAGTTAGCAGTTATCAACCAATCGTACCTAAAAAAACCTACCAAGCTTTAAATCCTTTGACGTAATCTATGGCAGAATATTGCAAAACAATTTGAAAATAAATGAATTTCAGAAAGTTAATTAATGCAAATTAGGCCTAATCTTTTATCCATTTAGCAATACTTGTTCCTTTACTAAATTGTAATTTTAAATAATAGATCCCAGGTTTTAATAGATCCGTATTTATTTTTGCCTGTAATTCGCCAATCAAATATTCTCCAAAACTTTGGCCTAAATCATTAATGATAGATATTTTTATGGGTAAGTCATTTTGGATATTCTTCCCTAATTCAATATTCAAATAATTTGTGACAGGATTTGGAAAAATTTTAAAATCAGGGTTAATCTGCAAATCTGATTCAATACCCATCGGCTCAGGAAAAATATGAATATACTTTGGCTTAACTAAACTATTTTCACAACCACCTTCGGTAATAATATTAACTGACACATCATATGTTCCTGAATCGCTATATGTATGTGAAGGTGTCGGAGAATTTGAAAAGTTGCTCGAAAATGATTTTGGGTCCCCAAAGTCCCAGGAAATAATGTGAAAAGGGGTATTATCAGTAAAATTGACCCTTTGCGGAGCACGTCCTACTACAAGATCTGCAGTAAATTTAATAATTGGGATCGTATCTACGAAAATGAAGACTGTGTCAGAATACCTACATGAAATACTATCAGTAAAATCCGCATAAATTTTATGCATACCTGGTCCTGCTTTTTCCGGGATAAAATAATGCCCGGAAACACCATCACCACTCCAGGTAAGAGTCCCTTTAGTGGGAATAGTCTGAGCCGTCAAATTGAATGCACCCCCATTAATACAAATTATTGTATCTTTATTTGCATTTACAATTGGAGTAGGATTTACGATTATTAATGCACTATCTATGAGGTAACAAGAGTCTCCGCATGGATAATAATATCGGACATAGTGTGGTCCAACTCCTGCAACCACAGGATAAAAATAATTAGAAATACAATCATTCGTGCTATCCGTAAAAAAGCCACCGGATGGGGTTCCTTTCATAAGAAATGCAGAACTATTAACACAAACAGGACTATACTTTCCTGCAAATACTTTCTTTATATGGGATGTATCTTGTGGATTTGCGTAAATAGCTGAAGTAGTAATCGTTAATAAGAAAAATATAATCAGAATTCTTTGCATGTCTCATTTTGTTAAGGCAACATATATTCAAATATAACTTAATATATTTTAATAAATAGAGACGACGCAAGGAATTATAAGGTTGCCTTATTTTCAGGAAACTAATTAACTATTTATTTCCCATTAATACCTTTAGCTTCATTATAAGCATCCGTTGCAAAAGATATCTGCAATACAACAATGCCAATGAACATGACCAGCCATTTTTCAAAAACTAAATGGGTTAAAAAAATTGGAATTTCACCGAGGCGAATAAGTAACCAACCAACTATTAAAGCGATCCCAAAGCCTGTTCTTTTTCCGTTATAAATATAACCGGCGCCAAAAAATAATAAGTTCAAGATTGCAGCTATCCAGGGTTTTTTCATTTTATTTTTAATTTAATGGAATTAGAAAAGTCAAAGTTATTAAAATTACTTGCATTTTGCAAGTAATTTTAATGCTAGCTTAATAATTTTATGGAAAAGATCGAAAACTTATTTCTTTGTTTTTTTAGAAGGCTTTGGTTTTAAGCTACTTGCGTATTTATAACTTAGATCAAAATAAGGCTTGAGCTCCTTCGTGTTTTGAAGCAGACTATCTGGTACCACAACATATTCTTTTTGTACAATCCCGTATTGAAAGACTAAAGTGGTTTTGTACTTATTAATAAATTTCCCCCTTTCAGCCTCTGGTAGCCGGAGGGCTACATAATCGTCTTTAGTGAAGTAACTGTACATATTGCCATTTAGCGACGTATAAGGCATAGTGTCTCCTTTACGTTCCGCATCCTGATTGGTGGCAACTAGCTTATTGTATAATTCAATTTTTTCTTCTCTTGAATTTGTCATTGTAGAATAATCTTTATTACAAAAATAATGTTTTTCAATTTGACAAGAAAGTTTGAAATAGTAATCTGTTAATTTCTTAGTTTTGAGATCAAAATGAAAAATTATTTTAATTGCGAATCATGATTTCTATTTTATTGCTGATTCCTGTTTTCTTATTTCTATTTGTAATTCAATTTACAAATGAGCCATTAGATTACCCGATCAAAAATATCAGCATTCCTAGAAATTATGACAATTGTATTTTTAAGTTTCCACGGCTTAATTTTCAGAGTAATGACACTTCATATCATAATTTTATTGCAGTTCTTAAAAACGGAGTTGATAGTGCAAATGCAACTGTAAATGACCAAGTAATTTTTGTAGTGAGAAAAGGACAACAATTTCTTTATGAAAATTATTCAAACAATGCTTGGATTGCTGACGGAAGGTCTGCTTATATTCCTCCAGATCAAATTAAGCAGGTTGATACTTCATATTTTAAATTTACATTTTCAAAATGGGGATTTATTAAAGAAAAAGATTACGAGTTGTATGAAGCAGCAAAGCGGGAAAATCTTGACTTAAATTCTATCTTTAAGAAAATTCAAGCCAAGAATGGAAAAGCAATGATTCAACTCTTTAACTTAAGAAACAGCGTTGATGGTGCATCTGCAGAAGAATTTCCTTTTGACTTTTGGGCTCTTATAAATTTATGGACAGACAAAGAACTTTCAAGTTTTGTTAAGACACTCAAAGGACCAACAAAGAAAGACTTTTGCAAACTCTTAATCGATACAACTCCTTTGGATAAACCAGAGGAATATTTCAGACTTTATTATCCTAAGACTTTAATTGAAATACACATAGGGAAATCCTACTAGGCAATTAATATTAGTATTTTTCTTATTTTAGAACAACATTTTCTAAATTAATCCTTCTTTTAATTATACTTTAACCAAATAAAACCAAAATTGAAAAAACTCTCTCAAAAAAAGAGAGAAACGGCAGAGGTTATTTCATTCCAAACCATAAGAAGGGCCGTTGGGTGGTTTGGTATTTTATTACCTGTAGTTTTAGTATTGGGTTCGCTAATATTTGATCATTGCCAGGCTTTACAACCATCTATTAGTCATTACTATTATACAAATATGAGAGAAATATTTGTAGGTGTCTTGGGTTCGGTGTCACTCTTCTTGTTCACCTATAAAGGTTTCAGTACCTTAGATAGCATTGCGTCCTCTATGGCCGGTTTTTTTAGTCTTACCGTTGCCTTGTTCCCAACTGATATTATTAATGGTTTCCCTTGCCAGACAGATGTTACCTCGGTTTTTAATGTTTCATTTCATGACAAAATCCATTTGGTAAGCGCTGCTTTGTTTTTTATCACGCTAGCATTAATGTCCATTTTCTTGTTCACAAAAAGCAAGCACATTAAGGCAAGGCAAACACCGCAAAAAAGAATAAGAAACGTAATTTATATTGTAACCGGCATCATTATGTTAAGTTGTATTGCGGCTATCGGTATTTACTTTTTGACCAAAGGCAATCCAAAAAAGCCAGGTTGTTTTTTGGTTTGAGGCACTGGCATTGCTTGCTTTCGGTATCTCCTGGCTTACAAAAGGGGAAGCGTTGTTTGGGGATAAATAAGACAAAAGTTCACTGTTATTGTGATTTAAATAATTAAATTGAACTATCAATCTTTTGTTTTTCTAAAAGCATTAAATCACAGCTTAGAACCAATTCATAAAAAATCAGGTTATCTTGCAAGAAACTTGCTCAAAATGGAAAGAATAGTAAATATACATATCCAAAAATTGCCGGAAGGGTATTACCTGGCAACATCCGATAATATTCAAGGATTGGTTGCCCAGGGAAGAACAGTAACTGAAACCCTTGAAATAGCAAGGGATATCGTAAAAAAATTATTGGAAGCTCAAACTTTTGAGATAAATTAAAAGATTATTTCACTTTTGTGCCTAAATATTCTAAAGCCTTATCTAGTTCAGGGTCTTTATTTTGAATAAGATCACTAAGAGTCTTTTTAACTTCTATATCAGGTTTAATGCCATATCCAACAAACTCTCTTCCATCAGGATAGGTATCTTTTTTTGTGCAAACCCTGCCAGTGCCTCCGCCTGGCAAATCAAATAAAAAAGGTTGTCCTGTGCTGCCATAGGTTCTATCACCAATTTTGATCATATGTTTTTGGTTATCGGCATAAATTAAAAAATCTTCAGCAGCAGATGCTGTATTATGTCCAATTAATATTGCAGTTGGAACAACAATTTTCCTTACTTTTAATTTGAAAGTATCAGGGGAATAATCAAAATTGTAAAATAAATTATCATGAAAAGACAGGAATTCTTTCTTATTCTCTACATTTTTTACTGTGTCACGGGGTTGTCTAAATTCACCCCATGCTTTGTAAGCAGGAATATGAAGCCTGCTACTCTGTTTTGATCCATAGAGTAAACTATCTTTCGTTAAATATTTCAAAATATTAACTCCTATATCCGTACTCCCGCCACCATTATTTCGCAAATCGATGATTAAACCTTGGGCTTTGTACAGTTCAGGCAGTTGGTTAATGAATAGCGTGTCAATTTTAGGGTCATTGAAAGTATTTAAAGCAAGATATGCGATTTGATTAGGGTACCATTTGAAATCCAGCAAATTCCAGTTCTTATCAAATGGAGGATAAGTATCTATTAATTTGGTTTTTGCATGAGTAAGGTTCAAATTAATTATGTCATCATTAGGTTTTTTTATTTTTACCTTAAAAGATTGACCATTCAAGCCTTTTAATAGAAAATAGATAGATAAATCGTCTAAAATATAATCGGTTGAAGATGAAATATATGGCATCACTTCTTTGCGAATATATTCTTTAGTGGGCAGACCATTCACTTCAATTATTTCACTTCCAATTGGGATTTCATCTTTTTTACTAAAGTTAGTTCTTACAATGATTGCTTTCCCGTCTATATTTTCTATAAAAAGTCTATAAGGTCCAAACATCGTTAGCATAATCGAAGTGTCAATTGAAAGAGGAAAGTTTACATCCGTATGGCCATCGTGAAGCATCGCGCAAAACTTTTGAAGTTCCCGGTAGTATTGATAGTTATTTTCTGTTTTTTGAACGGTCGTTATCAATTGACGATAAGCGCTGTCCCATTTAACTCGATCAACTCTATTAATGTAAACAAAATTGTAATTTACTTCCTGCCAGAATTTTGACAGGCCATAAACTTTATCAGCAGGGGTTAATGTATTGGGAATTTGTGCGTAAGATGTCGAAATGACAAATGAAAAAAGTACGATTTGGTAGCTTTTCATAATTGCGCGGATTGCTAAATTATTGCTGTATCTGAAACCCAAATATAGCAAATAATTGCTTTAAGCCCTTCAATTATTGGATATGCAAAATATTAAAAAGGAATTATTGCTTGTGCAAGAAATGTTCGGTTATCCTATTATAATTGGTTTTGACTGCCAGGCTTAAATACGTTTAAGTATCCCAGATTATTAAATTTACCCAAATTAAATATTTTCACCGGTTTAAAAAGCTATTGTACAATTAGCAAAACCAAGCCATTTATTCTAAAACAACGCGCAGAGTTCTGATATTAGCCAATTAAACTTGTTTTATAGCATAACCCATATATCCGACCATTAAATCATTTGATTCCTTGAGTTTCATTTTATTGCCTAATTCTGAATAGGTAAGTTCCCCTTTAGCTCTTTGCCGTAAAAGCGATATCATTTTTATAGGACTTATATTTGGGGACATTCCTTTCATATGTATTTCTCCCATACCGTTTTCAAGAATGAGCTGTCTAAGTTCCATCGGTTTTATAAGCATTTCATATACATGTAGATTTGGAAGCATAAAAGCAGTTCTTTTCCAGTCTTGCCATATCTTTATCACTATAAGCTTACTAAGAGGGTTGCGGTTAAAAGTATCGTAGAAAAATACACCTCCCGGTTTTAATACTCGTGATATTTCTGATATACATTTTGGAAGGTTTCTTACATGTTCTAATACATCACAACAGTAAACTACATCAAAAGACGAATCTGAGAATTGTAAGCGTTCACCTGTTCCAATTTGATAATCGATTTGCAGACCCATTCTTTTTGCATGATCATTTGCAGTGATTAATGAGTTTTCTGAGGGATCAACACCCGTAACTTTAAATCCTGCAGCTGCGAACTCTTCGGAGAGTATTCCTCCACCACATCCAACATCGAGAGCTGTTTTGTTATTGGAATCTTTTTGCAAAACATTTTTATAAACATTAAAGTAATACCCAAAACGGCAGGGATTTACACATTTTTTTAAAAGTGAAAGCATTGAATTTTCATCCCACCATATATCATTAGGTTTGTTATAGAGGTCATTATCAATCCTCTTGTAAATGTTTTCTGAAATTGCTGTTAACATGGCTTTAATTATTTTATTAAAGCAAATCTCAGATAAGCCATAAAAAGAAATCTTGACTTTTGTTAAGAATTTTACCGGCCGGCAAATTTTCTTTTAAGCCTGCTAAATGATTCGGGTTTAATGCCAAGATAAGAAGCAATGTGTATGGATGGGATCCGGTTAGGAAGGCCAGGAAACCGCTTTAATAAGTGGATGTATTTTTCTTCTACTGTTGCATATTTTTCAAAAGTAAGCAATGCCATTGTTGTATCATGGTTCTTTAGCTCCATTCGCCTCCTAGCTTCTTTAAACTTTGGAATTTCATTGCCGAGTCGGTCCCAATCAGCAAATGCCATAACCTGCATAGTACAATCTTCAAGCGCCTGAAAATTATAAGGAGTTGGGGTTCTATTGATTAAACTTGCTAAATCACCGACCCAATAATCTTCAATTGCAAAATCTACTACAACTTCATCGCCCTTGTCATTGATAGCATATTTCCGGAAACAACCTTTTTCACAATAGGAAGCAAGTTTACATATTTCGCCTGCTAAAAACAAATGTTGTTTTTTCTTAATGATAAGCTCTTTAAAATGTGAATAGACATATTCTAACTCATTATTAGTGAAAGGGACATTTCTTTGAAGGACATTTTTTAGAACCAGCGACATATTAGAATGATGAAAATTAATAGAGGGATAAATATACATAAATTTAATCATCTTTTACCTGCATATCATTAAGTCAAATTGATTTTATTAGAATGATATGTTATAATTGGCAGAATCAAAAGCATTTATTCGAATACTATCCTGAAAAGTATGGCTGGAATAATTTTTGTCACTCACTCTTTTAGTAGTGTTTATTATCTTTAAATTTCGGAGTACTTCGCCAATCAGCTAAATCAAACTGATTTTTAATTTGATGTGAAATTTTCCACGGTATCATAGGAAAAAAGGTGAGATGTGTTGCATTCTCAACCTGGCTTACAGAGCAAGCATATTTCAAAAATGATTGCTTGCCCGGTTTATTTGGTATGATAAAACCGATTGCTTTAGGATATGGATTAGGGGAAAATATTACCTTGTAGAAGTAAGATGGCACTGTGACTTGGTCTTTGCCAATTTTAATATTATTGCTATCCGGCAATACCGGCCCTGTTACTACGAAATCAATTTCATCCTTCTGAACCCATTTGCGAATTGCTTTTTCGAGATCAGCCCAAATCCCATCATTAAATTTATGATCCTGAGGACAAACATTCGATAAGAGAAAAGATTCCTTCATGGCTATTTTACTCCATTTCATGTCAGCCGCTGGAGCAAGGTGGCCTTTATCATAACCACTGTTCCTGTAATCTTCAAGTTGTGCTGAGCCATTGGGTACGTCAGGGTCGGCTTCAAACTCATTTGTCCTGGGTTCAACTCCGCTAAGATAGCTTCGTTTTAAAATATATGCCACCCAGTATACTTCCTCATCCTTTTTACTAAAGCTTAGGGTATATGCAAAGTGCCTGATAATTTCATCACCTTTATTTATTTGAGGCAGTCCAAAATCCCTTTTTATTAATATTTTTGGATCAATCTCTTCCTGAGGTCCGAAGCGATTATCATGAATTACTTCATTACCAGCTTGATTATTGAAATAATGAAAAACTCTTGTAGTCAGGATCAATATACCAAGAAAAACGGCCACCCAAATAATGAGTGGCCGTTTTGAATTTTTTTTCTTCTTTGGTGGGGTGCTTTTCCCGTTATTTCCGGGTATAAAATACACCTGTCAGTTTATTTCTTTTCGTCTTGCTTGGTACCGAAGTAGATGTCATCTAATAAATACCACTTGCCATTTGATTGAGCAGCATGGTATTTTAGTTCATACTCTCCTCCTTTCGGGAATTGTAAATGTGTAGTTACAATGCTATAAGATGATAAGCTATCAGTAACGTCTTCTTTCTTGGGTTCTGTATATTTTACATTATCCCAATCAAGTCCATTATCAGTTGATATTGTTTTAATGATATCCATATTTGTACGGATACGCGCCCTGAGAGCCTTTTCACGATAGTCTTTTGTGTATTTGTTATAATATACCCAACCAACAGTTCCTTTATTTGAAGCAAAAACCGGGTTCACCTGGTCATAAGGTGGAAGCATGCAATCTAATTTGCCAACATTATCACTTTGAATAGCTTGAATAATTGGAACTGCAAGTTCTTCTGCGTTATTAACACGTGCACCGCAAGAGCTTAATACTGCAGTAATGATAAAAAGGCCGAAAAAATATTTGATCTTCATTTGCCTGTTGTGTTATTTACTTTCTTTTTTGGAAGGTTCAGTTTGAGGAGCAGGTGTTTCAGATGAGCTTTTGCCTTCTATTTTGGAATGTTTAGAAGCTGACCATTTTTCTTCAGGATTGCTTTCAGTTGGTCTTCCTTGTTCTTTTTCAAGCTTTTCGCCTGCTTCATTTTGATAAAAAGGAGTTGTCATATCTAATTTATCATCAGGGATACTTACATTATTAGACGAGTAGCCTCCTTCCTGGTTTTCATACATATTGGCAGGTGCGTTCGTCCGTTTTGCATATATGACCCAGGCAACGATAGGACATACTACAAATAAGAATACGAGGGTAAAAAATCTTCTGAGCGTAAATTGATAATCCATCTTCTAAAAAAGTTTCTGCAAAAGTCGTATAAAATCTTGAAAGAGGTTCTTATTGGTAAAAAATTATTTAGACTTTAAACATCAGGCATTAATTTACATTTTATAGCTTCTCGGAATTCAGATAAAAGAAGAATTTGAATCTTGGTATTAATATTGTAATACCCCACATATGCGAATGAAAATGATAAACTTTAAGAGAGATGCCAAAATTGCTTTAGTATTTTTATCGGTTTTAATAAGCCTGATATTTTTTGTTAGCGTTATTGCTAAGGCGAGTTCTCCCCACATAACGCAAAGTAAACAAGAACCCACAGACAATTCAGCTACCATTGAACAAATAGAAAATCAGGCTTTTGTATTTGTAAATGAGTATAGAAAAAGTCTCGGCCTGCCTATTCTGATGAGAAATAATGCT